>JADMIO010996578.1_pt1 | contig 60305 bp, 57 predicted proteins | sample 8958161 | NCBI WGS metagenome assembly JADMIO01 (sample SAMN16585339, study PRJNA669376) | soil metagenome | isolation source: Crop rotation soil | place: USA: Cullars Rotation, Alabama | collected 2011
GCCGCGACTTCAAGTCACGTGAATTCCAAGCTTCGGATCCCACTGTGCTGGAAAGTAGTTTGCCGGAGACACCCTCGGCGGCCCACAGCTACAATCGCTTGCAGTATATAGCTGCGTTCCCACGGGGGCGCGCGCCACTCTACGTTGCCGGAGCCAAGAGTATTTCTATGACGGACCACCGCACCTCCCTGCCCCTGTCCCTGCGTTCGATTGCGGTCGCAGCCGCGCTCTGCGCGGCCGTATTCGCGGTGCATGCGGACGAGTACGACGACGTCAACCAGCTGCTGCGATCGGGCAAGTACAACGAAGCCATGAGCAAGGCCGACGCGTACCTCTCCGCCAAGCCGCGCGACCCGCAGATGCGCTTCCTGCGCGGCGTGGTGCAGACGGAAGCCGGCCGCACGAACGACGCGATCGCGACGTTCACCAAGCTCACCGAGGACTACCCCGAACTGCCGGAACCGTACAACAACCTCGCGGTGCTGCATGCCGGCCAGGGCCAGTTCGACAAGGCCCGCGCGGCGCTCGAGATGGCGATCCGCACCAACCCGAGCTACGCGACGGCGCACGAAAACCTGGGCGACGTCTACGCCAAGCTGGCGAGCCAGGCGTACAGCAAGGCGCTGCAGCTGGATGCGAGCAACACCGCGGTGCCGCCGAAGCTCGCGCTGATCCGCGACCTGTTCTCGGCCGGCAGCCGCCGTGCCGGTGGCGCCACGGTCGCTGCCGCCGCCCCGCTCGCGCCGCCCGCGCGCAGCGCGCCGCCGACGGTCGTGGCCCAGGCGCCGGCCCCGGCGCCCGCGCCCGCCGCGCGTCCCGCGCCGCCCGCGCCGGCTCCTGTTGCTGCCGCTCCGGCCGCCGCCCCGTTGCCGGCCCCGGCGCCCGCACCGGCCGCGCCCGCCGCTTCGGGCAATGCATCGCGCGACGTCGAGTCCGCCGTGAGCGCCTGGGCGGCCGCGTGGTCGGCCAAGGACGTGGGCGGCTACCTCGGCGCCTACGGCAAGGACTTCGACACGCCCGGCAAGATGTCGCGCAAGGCGTGGGAAGACGAGCGCCGTGCGCGCATCGTGGGCAAGAACAAGATCAACGTGAAGATCAACGACCTGCAGGTCTCGGTGAACGGCAACAAGGCGTCCGCCAAGTTCAAGCAGGTCTACCAGGCCGACACGCTCAACGTCACGAGCCGCAAGACGCTCGACTTCGTGAAGGCGGGCGATCGCTGGGTCATCGTGCGCGAAAGCACGGGTGCCTGATCCTCGCGAGGCGACCGACAGCCGCCTGGCCGTGACCCCCGGACCGACAGCAGGACCCTCCGGCGTGTGGCGCGCTGGCGCAGCGCTGTGCGCGCTGGCCCTCGCGCTGGCCGCCATGCCGGCGGATGCCGCGCAGAAGAAAAGCGCGCGCAAGCCGCGCGTGACCGAGACGTCGCGCGCCGTGCTGCGCGACGGGCAGGCCGAAGCGCGCCTGATCGAGGTCTACAAGCTCATCGCGCAAGCACGGCTGCGCGACGCGCTGAAGGACGCCGAGGCGCTGGTGCGCGAGCACCCGAACTTCCAGCTGGCGCACCTCGTCTACGGCGACCTGCTGACGGCGCAGGCGCGGCCGGTGCGCACGATGGGTGATGTGCCCGATGCGACGGCGCACCAGGGCATGCAGGCGCTCGCCGAATTGCGCGAGGAGTCGCACCTGCGCATCAAGGCGTTGCGCGAGCGCCCGCCGCCGGGGACCATTCCCGCGCAGTTCGTGCAGCTGTCGCAGCAGAACAAGCACGCGATCGCGGTCGACACGTCGCGCGCGCGCCTGTACCTGTTCGAGAACGGCCCCAACGGGCTGCGCCTGCTCGCGGATTACTACATCTCGGTGGGCAAGCTCGGCATCGAGAAGGCGCTGGAAGGCGACCTGCGCACGCCGCTGGGCGTGTACTACGTCACCAGCAACCTCGACCCGAAGTCGCTGAAGGACTTCTACGGCGCGGGCGCGTTGCCGATCAACTACCCCAACCCGTACGACATGCGGCGCGGCAAGACCGGCAGCGGCATCTGGCTGCACGGCACGCCGCCGCAGCAGTACTCGCGCCCGCCCAAGGCCACGGACGGCTGCATCGTCGTCGCCAACCCCGACCTGCAGCGCATCATCCGCACGGTCGAGGTGCGGACCACGCCGGTGCTGATCGCGCAGCAGTTGCGCTGGGTGCCGCCGCAGGCCGTGGAGCCCGAAGCGCGCCGTTTCGACGACGTGCTGCAGTCGTGGCGCGCCGCCAAGGCGAGCGGCGACGTCGGCCGCATCCTGAATTTCTATGCCTCCGATTTCTCCGGCAACGGCAAGTCGCTGCAGGAGTGGAAGGGCGCGCTCACTGGCGAGCTCGAGCGCACGCGCGGGCGGGACCTGCAGCTCAAGGACATCGCCTACCTGCGCTGGACCGACGCGGCCGACACCATGGTGGTAACCTTCGGCGAGGTGGCCGCGGGCGCGCGCACGGGCAGCGTCAAGCGGCAGTACTGGATGCGCCACGGCAGCCAGTGGAAGATCTTTTTCGAAGGAGTGATCGGGTGATTCATAGCTTGTCGCGCCGCGCAGCCGCCGCGGCGCTGGGCCTGGCGCTGGTGCTCGGCGCGTCCGCCGCGCTGGCGCAAACCAACCCCCGCGTGAAGATTGCAACCTCGATGGGCGACATCGTCGTCGAGCTGTATCCGGACAAGGCGCCCAACACGGTGGCGAACTTCCTGCAGTACGTGCGCGACAAGCACTACGACGGCACGATCTTCCACCGCGTGATCAACAACTTCATGATCCAGGGCGGCGGCATGGACGAGAACATGGTCGAGCGCAAGACGCGCCCGCCGATCCAGCACGAAGGCAAGGGCGCCGTCGCCAAGGGATTGCGCAACGAAGTCGGCGTGCTCGCGATGGCGCGCACCGGCGACCCGCACTCGGCGACGTCGCAGTTCTTCATCAACGTCGTGGACAACAAGCGGCTCGACCCGATCCTGCTGCCGCCGGGCGACCCGATAGCGCGCTTCGAGTTCGGCGGCCGCGTGTACGAGAACGTGCCCCGCTCGCAGCTCGAGAACGCCGCGCAGCTGTGGGGCTACACGCCCTTCGGCAAGGTGGTGAGCGGCATGGACGTGGTCGAGAAGATCAAGGCCGTGCAGACCGGCGACAAGGGCATGCACCAGAACGTGCCCCTGCAGCCTGTGCTGATCACCTCGGCCACCGTCGTCAAGTAAACCGTCTTCCTGCAAGGAGGCCGCCATGGCCGATCCCAAAGTCGAACTGCACATCGCCGGCTACGGCACCATCACGCTCGAACTCGACGCCGCCAAGGCGCCCGAGACCGTGGCCAATTTCCTCGAGTACGCGAAGAAGGGCCACTACGACGGCACCATCTTCCACCGCGTCATCGACGGCTTCATGATCCAGGGCGGCGGCTTCGAGCCCGGCATGAAGCAAAAGCCGGCCGAGGCGACGGTCAAGAACGAGGCCAACAACGGCCTCAAGAACGACAACTACACCGTCGCCATGGCGCGCACGAACGACCCGCATTCGGCGAGCGCGCAGTTCTTCATCAACGTGGCCGACAACGACTTCCTGAACCACCGCTCGCCGACGCCGCAGGGCTGGGGCTATGCGGTGTTCGCCAAGGTCGTCGGCGGCAAGGACGTGGTGGACCGCATCAAGGGCGTCGCCACCGGGCGCAAGGGTTACCACGACGACGTGCCGAACGCCGACGTGGTGATCGAAAAAGCCGTGGTGGTCTGACGGCCGCGTTGGACCTGCCCGCCATCGAGGAGCTCGCCGCGCCGCCCGCGTGGCGCTCGGTGGAATTCATTTCCGACCTGCACCTGCAGGCCTCCGAGCCGGCCACCGTCGACGCATGGCGCCGCTACATGGCGGCGAGCGCGGCCGACGCCATCTTCATCCTCGGCGACCTGTTCGAGGCATGGCCCGGCGACGACGCCACGCTGGAGCCGGGCTTCGAAGCCGACTGCGCGGACGTGCTGCGCGATGCGGCGCAGCGCCGACCCGTCTTCTTCATGCATGGCAACCGCGACTTCATGGTGGGCGCGGAACTGCTCGCTCGCTGCGGCGTGACGCTGATGCCCGACCCCACGGTGTTCGACTTCGCGGGCGCGCGCTGGCTGCTCACGCACGGCGACCTGCTATGCCTCGACGACGTGGACTACCTGCGCTTTCGCGCGCAGGTGCGCGACCCGGCGTGGCAGCGTGCGATGCTCGAGAAGCCGCTGGCGCAACGGCGCGCGCTGGCGCGCTCGCTGCGCGACCAGAGCGAGGCTCGTCACCGCACCGGGCTCGGCTATGCCGACGTCGACGCGGCGGCCGCCGGCGAGTGGTTGGGAGCCGCCGGTGCCCGCACGATGATCCACGGCCACACGCATCGCCCGCGCGAGCACGATCTCGGTGACGGACGCACGCGCATCGTGCTCAGCGACTGGGACGCGAGCGCGCAGCCGCCGCGGCTGGAGGTGCTGCGCCTCGATGCGGCCGGGGCGCATCGCATCGCGCTCGCGTGATGTTCGGCTGGTTTCGCAGGCGCCCGGCACGGCGCGCTGTTCCCGACACGCTCTGGCAGGCCACGCTTGCCGCGTATCCGTTCCTGCAGTCCCCGAACGTCGATGGCGCGGCCTTGCGCGACTTCGCGGAGCGCTTCCTCGCCAGCAAGCAATTCCACGGCGCCGGCGGCTTCTCGATCACGGATGAAGTGGCGATCGCGATCGCCGCGCAGGCGGTGCTCCCGGTGCTCCACCTCGGCTTGCATTGGTACGATGACTTCGTCGGCATCGTGGTGCATCCGGACGAGGTGGTCGCCAGGCGCACGGTGCAGGACGACGACGGCATCGTGCATCACTACGACGAGGTGCTCGCCGGCGAAGCCATGGAAGGAGGCCCGGTGATGCTCAGCTGGCGCGACGTCGCCGAGGCCGGCGCCAGTGCGCACGAAGGCTACAACGTCGTCGTGCACGAGTTCATCCACAAGATCGACATGCGCGACGGCGCGGCCGACGGCTGCCCGCCCCTGCCCTCGCGGGCCGCGCGCGACGCGTGGCTCGCGGCCTTGCAGTCCGAGTACGACGCGTTTCGCGAAAAGGTCGTGATCGCCGACCGCTTCGGCGGCGAGGAAACCTGGCTCGACCCGTACGGCGCCGAGGCGATCGACGAATTCTTCGCCGTCGCCTGCGAGGCCTACTTCGTGAACCGGCCGCGCTTCGAGCGCGAGTTCCCCGCGCTCGTGCCGCTGTTCGACGGTTTCTTCCTCAGGACCGCAGCAGGACCTTGAGCGCGTTCTGCAGGCGGCGCGCGGACTGCGCGTCGTGCGGCGTCGCGAACACGCGCGCCACGTCCTGCCCCCAGCTCTGCGCGGGCGACGGCTCGTTGCGGCGCGTGAGCAACTGCAGTTGCAGCATGCGCCGCGCACTCAGCTGCTCGGCCGGGCTCGGCACTTCGGCGGCGATCTCCAGGCGCATCAGCGCTTCGTTCGCGTCGCCGCTGGCGGCACCACCGAGCGCCTGCGCCCATGCCGAGCGCACCGGCCCGCTCACCGCGCGGCCCAGCTCCTGCTGGCTCGGCAGCTGCTCGGCGGACCGCGCTTCCCACGCCGCGAGCAACTGGCCGAGCGCCTCGCCGTGCGCCTGCGCGGCCAGCTTGCGCAACGCCGACTGCGCGTGCTCCACGGCATCGCGTTGCGCGCGGAACGCCACGTCACCCAGGCGCGGCCCGCGCGCCTCGCGCGCGTCATCACCCCGGCCGAAGCCACGATCGTCGCGCCGCGGGCCACGGTCGCCGAAGCCACCGCGATCCCCGGGACGACCCGCCCCGGGGCCGCCGCGGCGGGCATCGAACTTGCCTCGGGGTGCGACGGTCTCGGGCCGCTTCGCACCGGGCCGATCGTCGCCACGCACCGCCACGACGGGCTTCGCCGCGGGCTTGGGGGCCGGTGCGGGCGCGGTGACCGGCGCTGCAGCTTCGGCGTCGCCGGTGGCTCCGGCATCGGCCGTCGCTTCGGCGGGCTGCTCCTCAGTCCCTGCATCGGGGGCGTCCGCGGGCTTGCTCGTCGCAGGCTTCGCTTCACTCGCTTCGGCAGCGGCGGCCACGGCCGCCTTCGCCACGCCCTGGTCGCGCATCGCCTGTTCGAGCGCGTTCATCGCGGCACGGATCTTCTGGGCGTCGCCGCTCGCCGTTGCCGCCTCGAGCGCCTTCGAGGCTTCGAGCACGCGGCGATCGTGTTCGCCCATCTCGGCCGCGGCCTTCTCGCGCTCCGTGGTCTTGCGGTTGAACGCGTCGTCGATCGGCTTGCGGAACGCGTCCCACAGCCTTTGTTCCTGCTTGCGGTCCAGCGGCACCGTCTGCGCCTCGGCCTGCCAGCGCTGCTGCAGCGACTTCACGGCATCGATGCGCAGCATGGGCGCGGCGCCGAGCGTCTCGGCTTCGGCGATCATCGCCTGGCGTCGCTCGATGCTTGCCTTCTGCGCGGCTTCCAGCGGTGCGGCCGCCGCGCCGAACGCTTCCTTCCACTGCGGTTGCATCTCGGCGAAAGCCTTCTCGCCCAGGTGCCCCGCGTCGCGCCAGCGATCGGAGAACTGGTGCAGCACGCGATTGAAGCCCTTCCAGTCGCCGCCGGCGGCCTGAGTGTTGGCCGCCGCCCAGGTGCGCACTTCCTCGAGCAGCGCGAGGCGCTTGCCGCGGTTCTCCGCGGCTTCCGCCTTCACCTTGTCGAGCCAGGCCTGCACCACTTCATAGGCGCGGTTGCATGCTTCGTCGAAGCGCCGCCACAGCGCGTGGTTGGGCGCGCCGCCCTGGTCGACTTCCTTCCACTTCTCGCGCAGCAAGCGCAAGGTCTCCTGCATCTTGCGGCCGCCGTAGCGCGGCTTCGGCGGCTGTTCGGTGCCGTCGGCGGCCGGCGCCTGCGGTTCGAACAGGCCTTCGGCCTGCTTGACCAGCTCCTGGCGCAACTGGTCCGAGCGCCAGCGCTGCCAGCCTTCGAGTTCGGTCGCCGCGGCCAGTGCGTTGTGCGCGTGGCTGTCGACGTGGCTGTCGATGAGCTTGCCGTGCTCCTTCAACGCGGCGCGCAACGCGTTCGCTGCGCCGGCGCTGGCACGGCCGTGGCCCTGCTCCAGCTCCTGTTCGAGCTTCGCCAGCGCCTCGGACACGGCCTGGTTCGCCTTCGCACGCAGTTCGGGATCGACCCGCGGCTTGCTCGCGCGCGCCGGCGCCGCCTCCGCGGCGAGGCCGCGCGCTTGCCGGATCTCGTCGGCCCACACCGGCACTGGCGGCAGCGGCGCCTGCAGGTCGGTGGACGCGGCTTGCGCCTGCGCCAGCGCGCTGCGGAACGCTTCCCACACCACCTGCAGCTGGCTGCGCGAAGCATCGAGCTGCGGCGGCAGCTTCATGTCGATGCTGTGCCAGTTGGCGTCGCCCGCCAGCGCCTGCGCTTCCGATTGCCACTGGGCCACGTCCGAATCCAGCAGCGCGGCCGCCGCTTCGGCGTCCTTCCACGGCTTGGTCGACAGCACCTCGATGCGCTGTGCGAGGAGCACGGCTGCTTCCTTCTGCACGTTGACGCGCAGTTGCAGGTCCTCGATGCCCTTCACGCGCTCGAACAGCTGGGCCTTCATCGCGGCCAGCGGCTCCTTGCTGAGCGGCGCGCCGGCCTTGGCCGCGTCGCGCTGCCAGGCGAAGGCATCGGCAATGTTCAGGCGCGGTTGCGCCACGAGCGTGCGGGCCTTCTCGGCCCATTCGTTCGCGATCGTTTCCTGCCCGCGCGCTCGCTTCACTTCGTCGAGCTTCTCCTTCAACGGGCGGGCGGCGCCCTTGTCGCGGGCGCTCAGCTCGCGGAACACGTCGTGCATCTGCTCCACGCTCGGGTTGCCGGCCATCCACTCACGCACGCGCGCTGCGCGCTCGCCGGAGGTGGGGGCGGAGAACGCGCCGCCGGTCAGGGCGTCGAGCGATTGGGTTTCGGGGGACTTCAGGGTGCTCACAGCTTTCGGTTCTTGCAAAGACTTTGCCCCCGGCTCCCGGGGGCAAGGCGCTATTCTCGCCGCAACGCGCACTGCGGTGCCACACGCACAAATAGAAAGCCCGGCCAGGTGGCTTGCACCGCCGGCCGGGCTGGGCGAGTCGCACGAGGCGCACCCGCCTGGGGTCGCATCCGGGAGCTTGGATGTCCCGGCTGCGCAGGAAGCAACGATTGCTTCCAAGTGGGGCCGGGGCTGCCACGAATGGCCCTACCGGCTGTTGCCCGATTCCTCGGACCCCTTCAACTTAGGTGAGGGAGGGCCGGAATTCAAATCGCGCATTTCAATGGCGACCCTCTCCGTGATTGAGTCCCACTGCCCGCCCGTCGAATTGGGGAGGCATGCCGAAAAACCGGTTACAGCGTGGGGAACCGACGGACGGTGAAATCGCCCGATCCTGACGCTCCGACCGATGGGCATGCGGGTTCCCCCGCGCTGGCGATTTCTCCATGATGTGGATTCATCCATTGCCACGGCGGGCTGTCTAGCTCCTGAAACTGTAGCAGCCGTCAGCAGTCAGGCGCCTGTCGGCCTTCTCCGACGCCGGAATTCGGCATCGGACGACCCGATCCTGACGTCGACAAGCGGTAAATTTCGTTTCCATTATGTAATTTGCGGCATCAAGATACTCGTCGATATTCTTGACCATGTATTAGGCAGCCCCCTAGAATTCGCCCGTCCCCAGCCCTCGCACTAGGGACAACCCGAATCCGCTGCCGAACCCGGCTAAGTCGAACCTCACTCCTTAAGGTTCGATGGCGTACCAATCCAAACGAGGAGCCAGACGGTTGTGATCCCGCCCCGAGGCGGAATTGCGACGCGGTTCCACGCGTAGAAAGGAAGTGCTATGACAGCGTCAGGAAGAATGGCCCGGGCCTTGCGAACCTTCGCAACCGATGTCGCCCAGGGCTTCTTCGAGATCACGCACAACGGCTTCGCCCTCCTGGGCCTGGCCGTAGCGTTCTGTGCCATCACGCTGGTTGCGCGGCCCGACCTGCGGCAGGCCGGCGAGACCCGCCTCGTGTCGTGGCTGAATGCCCGCAACGCAGTCCACGCGGAGCCGATGGAACTCGATGCCATCGACCGCGCGACCGCGCTCAACCCGTCCGACCTGCCCAAGCAGCAGGCCGCCGTCGCCCATTGGCTGAGCCGCAAGTACCGCGTGGCGCCGGAGCCGATCTCGGCGCTGGTCGCCGAAGCCTACGAGGTCGGCGCCCGCACGCGACTGGACCCGACGCTGATCCTGGCGGTGATGGCGGTCGAATCCGGCTTCAACCCGTTCGCGCAGAGCGCGGTCGGCGCGCAGGGCCTCATGCAGGTGATGACGAGCGTCCACAGCAGCAAGTACGACAGCTTTGGCGGCAAGCTTGCGGCCTTCGACCCGGTGACGAACCTGCGCGTCGGCGTGAAGGTGCTGCAGGAATGCATCCAGCGCGCCGGCTCGGTCCAGCAGGGCCTGAAGTTCTACGTCGGCGCCGCCCAGATGGACGACGACGGCGGCTATGCCGGCAAGGTGCTTGCCGAGCACGCGCGCCTGCAGCAGGTGGCCAACGGCAAGGCCGTGCCGCTCGCGCCGCCGCCCGCGATGCGCGCCGTGGTGCCTGCGCACCCGGTCGTGCCCGAAGCCGAGACCCTGCCCGTCACTTCCTGAGCGGACCCGCGGGTCCCTCGGTTAAACTCGCTCCCGTACGCGACTGGCGATAGGCGCGCCCGCCCCCCGGGCGCGCTGACGTGGATCCACCACTGGGAAGCGTACCGCCGGCCGCGCCGGTGACGAGCCGTTCGCCTGGGCAGCCCTTGTGCCGCAACACGGGGACAACCTTCACGGGACTGCCGCATGTACCACCGCAACCATCTCATCGAACAGGCCGACCCCGAGCTGTGGGCCGCCATCCAGGCGGAGAACCGCCGCCAGGAAGAACACATTGAGCTGATCGCGAGCGAGAACTACGCCTCGCCCGCCGTGATGGCCGCGCAGGGGACGCAGCTCACCAACAAGTATGCCGAGGGCTATCCCGGCAAGCGCTATTACGGCGGCTGCGAATTCGTCGACATCGCCGAGCAGCTCGCGCTGGACCGCGTGAAGAAGCTGTTCGACGCGCCCGCCGCCAACGTGCAGGCGCACTCGGGCGCGCAGGCCAACGAGGCCGTGTTCCTCGCGTTCCTCAAGCCCGGCGACACCATCATGGGCATGAGCCTCGCCGAAGGCGGCCACCTCACCCACGGCATGGCGCTCAACATGAGCGGCAAGTGGTTCAACGTGGTGAGCTACGGCCTCGACAAGGACGAAGCGATCGACTACGACGCGATGGAGCGCAAGGCGCACGAGCACAAGCCCAAGCTGATCATCGCGGGCGCCTCGGCGTATTCGCTGCGCATCGACTTCGAGCGCTTCGCCAAGGTGGCCCGGGACGTCGGCGCGATCTTCATGGTCGACATGGCGCACTACGCCGGGCTGGTGGCCGCTGGCGTGTACCCCAACCCGGTGCCGCATGCGGACGTCGTCACCTCCACCACGCACAAGAGCCTGCGCGGCCCGCGCGGCGGCATCATCCTGATGAAGCCCGAGCACGAGAAGGCGATCAACAGCGCGATCTTCCCCGGCCTGCAGGGCGGCCCGCTGATGCACGTGATCGCGGCCAAGGCCGTGGCATTCCAGGAGGCGCTGCAGCCGGACTTCAAGATTTACCAGCAGCAGGTCGTCACCAACGCGCGCGTCGTCGCCGAGACGCTGACGCAGCGCGGGCTGCGCATCGTGAGCGGCCGCACCGAGAGCCACGTGATGCTGGTCGACCTGCGCCCCAAGGGCATCACCGGCAAGGAAGCCGAGGCGGTGCTCGGGCAGGCGCACATGACGATCAACAAGAACGCCATTCCCAACGACCCGGAAAAGCCGATGGTCACGAGCGGCGTGCGCCTGGGCACGCCGGCGATGACGACGCGCGGCTTCAAGGAAGAAGAAGCGCGCCTCACCGCCAACCTGCTGGCCGACGTGCTCGAGGCGCCGCGCGACGAGCGCAACATCGCCGCCGTGCGCGAAAAGGTCGGCGCGCTCACCAAGCGCTTCCCGGTCTACGGATGAAAGCCTGACATGAAGTGCCCGTTCTGCGGCAACGGCGACACCCAGGTGGTGGAGACGCGCGTCGCCGAGGACGGGGGCTTCATCCGCCGGCGCCGGCAGTGCGCGAATTGCGAGAAACGCTTCACGACGTACGAGCGGCCCGACGTCACCTTTCCCGCCATCGTCAAGAAGGATGGCCGGCGCATCGACTACGAGCGGGCCAAGCTGCTCGGCTCGATGAACCTGGCGCTGCGCAAGCGCCCGGTGAGCACGGAGCAGATCGACGCGGCGGTGGAGCGCATCGAGGAGAAGCTGCTCAACCTCGGCGTGCGCGAGGTGCCCAGCTCGCGCATCGGCGAGCTCGTCATGCGCGAACTGAAGAAGCTCGACAAGGTCGCCTACGTGCGCTTCGCGAGCGTCTATCGCAGCTTCGAGGACATCGACGAGTTCCGCACCGTGATCGACGAGATCCGGCGCTGAAGCACTAGTTGCAGCTCGCCAGCGTCGCCTTGCGCACGCGCGGGCTGCCCACCGAGCCGATCACGATCTCGCGCCCCTCGACGCTGCCCGCCGATTGCTGGCACAGCGTGAGCGTGCCGGCCTGGAACGCGCCCGAGACGAGCTCGGTGCCGCCGTGCGCCGAGTACGAGACGTAGCGCGCCACGTTCGTGTTGCCGGTGAGCCGGTAGCCCTCGGCCAGCGCGGCCGTCACGGAAACGATCGTCTCGAGCGGATCGCGCACGCCGTTGTTGTTGGCGTCGTGGAAGACGATCCAGCCCTGCTCCCAGCCGCCTGAAGCCACGCAGGTCTCGCCGTTGGGCGACTTGCACAGCGCCACGCGGGCGTTGCGCTTGATCGCCTCGCCGCGCGCCAGCTGCAACTGCGTCACGAAGCTGCTCGCATAGCCATTCAGGCGCATCGACGAGGCGACGCCGCCCCATGCGGAGACCGTGAGCGAACCGAGTGTCGCGCAGATGGCGAGCACCACGACGAGTTCGACGAGGGAAAGGCCGCGACTGCGGCGTCGCGCGGCGCGGGCGGTCGAAGTGTCCATGCCCGCCACGATAGGCAGTGCCCGGGCGCAGGCGAACGGGCGCATTGCCGCCCGCGGGTGTGAACTGTTTCGCTAAACCCGCGCGCGTAAGCGCCGAGTGCGCACTACCAGCTCTGGGTGCCCCAGAGCCGCTGGCCGCTTTCGGAGATCGACAGGCTGCCGTCGCCTTCCTGCTGCGTCCCGGCCACCGGCGCCGCCGTCAGCACGAACGTGGCGGACCCGCTGCCCACCGACAGGCTCAGGGAGTACTTGCCGTCCTTGGTGGCGCCGGACGTGCGGCCGAGGCCGCCCGTCGCGTTGCCGGTATAGGCAGCCGTGACGCTGCTCGTATACGCGTTCGAATTGAGGTAGATCTTTTCCTGCAGGGTGGCCAGCTCCATCAGGTCCTGCTGCGCCGCCGAGCGCGCCGACCGCACCAGGTACGCCCGGTAGCTGGGCAGCGCGATCGCGGCAAGGATGCCGACGATCGTCACCGCCACGATCAGTTCGATGAGGGTGAACCCCTTTTGGCCTCTGCGAATCACTTCCCCGCTCCTTGTTCGGACCGCATATGGGAACCCGTCAGGGGCCCCCTTGTCAAGGCTTGATCAGCTCGCGCCACGAGATGCGCCCGGTCTTCGCCTGCAAGCCGCGCTCGTCGCCGCCGGACTTGAGCGTGCCGTCCGTGTTGGCGATCGTCTGCGTCGTCACCTGCCCGGCGTTGTCGGTCGTCACGATCGTCACCGACCCGTCGGCGTTCTCCGTGCGCACGATCGTCGCGTGCGTGCCGTCGGAATACGTGATCGCCGTCGTCGACACGTTGCCGTTGGTCGTCGTCGTCACGTCGGTGATCGTGAGGCCGGAGCTCGCGTCGCCGCTCAGCGTGCCGATGTGCGGGTCGGTGGTGCCGGCCGGCTGGACGGCGTTGCTCGCGGTGTCGGCTTCGGTCGGCGCGAACTTCGTCCAGCCCGCGGTCCCGTAGCACTTGCCGTTGGGGTGGTGCCAGAAGATCGTCCACTCCGCCAGCACGTACTGCGAGTACAGGGAGCCCTTCACGCGCCAGCCGAATTCGGGGCGGCCCGGCACGCTCAGCTCGATCGCCGAGTTGGGCGTGTTGGCGCGCACCAGCTCCATCGTCAGCGCGCCGTTGTGCCGCACGCCCGTGGCCGTGGCCGCCGTCGTTCCCGCGTTGTAGCCCAACGTGCCGGGCCCATCGTTGGGTGCGGCCGGCGGGATGACGGGCTGGAACATGTTGCCGTCGGTCGTGCCTGCGGACTTCTTCACGCAACCCGTCACCGACGGATGCAGGCCCACACGGATGTCGCCGTTGCCCCACCAGTCCTTCTGGCTCATCGCGTCGATCGGGAAGTTGATCGCGAGGCTGCCGATGTATTTGGGCGCCGCCAGCTTGTCCGCGTCGGTCGAGGCACTACCCGGCCATACCGTGTTCGGGTCGCGCTGGTAGGTCTGCAAGGTCGCCAGGTCCAGCGTGGCCGAGGTGAGGTAGTTCTTGGCCCGGATGTAGCCGAAGTCCAGGTTGTAGACGTACGCCGGGTTGCCTATGTGGATCTTCGCCGCCGGGCTCAGGTACTGGTTCATCAGCAGCACCTTGAACGGGATGTTCAGCTGCGGGATCGCGTTCTTGATGTTCAGCGTCGAACTGCTCGGGTTGAGCATGTTCACGCCGGTGACGTTGAAGGTGTCGTCGTATTGGTGGAAGTGCTGGTCGGACTGGCAACTCGTGCACGCGTCGCCGACCACGTCGCCGTCCACGCCCGCCGAGTTGAAGGCCGGCGCCGTGACCGCCGTCGAGAAGTTGGTCCAGCCGGACTGCGAAACCGGCGCCACGCCACCCGTGCTCGCGCTGATCGCGATCGTGATGGTGCCCTGGTTCGTGAGCGTGCCCATCGTCGGCAGCAGGCCGTTGTCATAGACGCCGGGATAGCTCACGCAGACGACGGTCACCGGCTGGCCCGTACATCCCGTCGCACCACCGAGGGCGGCGATGAAGTTGTTTTTGCCGTTGACGTCGCCCTTGAAGTTGGCCGCCGCCTGCGTCGGCGTCTTGTTCTTGCCCAGGTCGATGATGTTGCCCAGGTTGTTGCCGGAGTAGATCATCGAAGCCGTATTGCCGGCCAGCGTCTTGGTGTACTGGACGTTGCCCGCGTTGCTGGTGTTGCCGCCGGAGAACGTGAACATGAACGTGGACGGCGTGCCCGACGTCGCCGCGACGAGCGCCTGGGACGTGCCCGGGTTCACGGTGATCGTCTTGCCGTTGAACCGCGTGCCCTGGGGCGCCGTCAGCGTGATCACGTTGTTCTTCGCGGTCGCGGTGAAGTCGTTCTGCACCTTGCTCGCCATCAGCGCCGCGATGGTGTTGCTTGCCGTCCCGTTGGGGATGTCCGACGTGGTGAGCGCCGGGATCACCTCGATCCCGTCGACCTCGATCGCCCCCAGCGTCGCCGGGAAGCCGGACGACTGCCCGCTCGTTCCGATCGTGATGGTCGCCACCGCCGAGGCGCCGTTGACCTGCCCGCCGTAGTAGATGTCGACGTCGAAGTGGCCGCCCGAGACACCGGAAACCGTGCCCGGGTCCGCCACCACGATGGTGACGTCGGGGTTCTGGTTGAACAGCGTGTCGTTCAGCGAGCTCAGTTGCACCAGGATCGGCTGGGACTGCACGCCGATGCCCAGGTAGCGGCCGATCGCGATGCCGTCGGTGGTGAGCACCGGCGCCTTGGTCGTCGGGTCCTTCACCCGGTCGTCGTTGTCGATGACCTGGTTGTTGCTCAGGTCCAGGAACGGCAGGTTCTTGGCGCCGCCCGTGAGGTAGTCCAGCTCCATCAGCCAGTTGGAGCCGCGCACCGTCGACGCCTGCACCGTCGTGGAGACCGTCGGGTTGTAGGTGTTGACGTAGAAGCGTGCGTTCTCGATGAAGCTGCCGTCGCCCAGCGACCGCTCGCCGGCCGGCAGGTCGACCTTCCAGCCCTTGTGGTGCGCCGGCGAACAGGTGCTGGCGCAGGGCGACCAGTCGGGCTGGTTGGACGTGACCGTGCGCACCCGCGTCGCGCCCGTGCACGCCGGCGTGGCCGGCACCGTCGCATTGCCCGAGGTGAAGCAGCGATCGGTGATGGTCTGCGACAGCAGCGCCGTGTTGTTGGCCGAGGCGCCGTCCCAGATGCCGTACAGCGAGTCCGTGCCGGTGGTGTCCATGTCGGCCGGCGTGAAGAGGGAGCCGGTGCCGAAGGTCACCATGTAGCCGCCGTTCGGGTGCACCGCGACACCCGGCGTACCGGTGATGGGGCGCAGCGGGCTGGTGGTGAGCAGCGCCGTCGCCGTGTTCGTGCTCAGGTTGAACTTCCACATCGTGCCGTTCAGGTCGCCGGCATAGGCGATGTCGGCCACGCCGTCGTTGTCGGTATCGACGACGACGGGGCTCGACAGGCCGTTGGGGCTCGTGCTGCTGCCCGAAGTTCCGGCCTTGATCGCCGCGACCTGCGCGCCGGTGTTGGCATTGATGACGTACAGGTAGGCCTGGTAGTCGCCCGCGTCGTTGTAGCCGTTGCCGATGATCACCGAGTCCGTCGAGCCCACCTTGTAGATCGACGACACTCCAAAGGTGTAGCCGAGGTTCTGGTAGGACGTGCTCGCGACGCCGTTGATCGCGGTGTTCGTGATCTCCCACAGCGCGTTGCTGGCCACCGCCGACTCGCTGGCGGGTTGCAAGCGCGAGCCGCCGGTGATGTCGAGCGCGTACACACCCTTGCCGCCGGCGCCGAGCATGCCGACCAGGACGCGCTTGCTGCCGTTCAGGATCTTGCCGACGTTGATGGAGCCGTCGACGTAGTAGTCGGGGATGAAGCTCGGGTACGTCGCGAGGTTCTTCAGCTTGGAAATGATCATCGACGGCACGTAAGCCCAGCGCTCCGAGCCGTTCGACGCATTGATCGCGTGCAGGAAGCCGTCGTTCGCGCCGACGAACACCGTCGGGTAGGTCGCGTCCGCGAGGTAGTAAGGCCGCGAGTGGATGACCGCACCGAAGGCGCCCTCCTCACGCTCGCGGAAGTAATAGGGGCCTGGGGGCGACTGCTGCACTTCGTTCGACTGGTCGCCGCGGATGTAGTCGAGCATCGCGGTGGAACCGATCGCCGTCTGCTGCGCGGCCGACAGGCTCGCCCACGTGAACGGGATCGCCGTGCCGTCGTCCTTGCGCGTGGCGATCAGCCGGTTCTGCCAGCCTTGCAGGTCCATCTGGTGCGCCGCGCCGCCGTTCCACGGCTGCGTCGCCGTGCCGAGGTTGCCGTTGGCGTCGAGGTTGTAGGCGAGCAGGTTGCCGCTCCACTTCTCCTTCTCGTAGTCGCCGCGGAACAGCGTCTCGTGGCCGCTGCGCAGGTCGTAGTTGGTGAGGTCGTTCTGCGCGACCCAGCCCACCGGCATGTTCTGCGGGTTGAAGGCCGTGATGCCGAACGCCGAACGGATCCCGAACCAGGCGCCGGCCAGCGCCAGCGGAACGAGCGCAATGGCGAGCCATTGGCGCAGTGACAGTCTCTTCGCGAACATCTTCATGGGGACCTCCCGGTCAGCAGGCCAGCACGCTGAAATACGACTGGACCAGTTTCACCGCGCCGCGGGCCGAAGCGCCCCGGCCGGTGATCATGTAGGTATTGACCTGGTTGCACGCGGCCGTCTTCTGCCCGCCGACGCCGGCGCTCGAGCCGATCAGCCGGTTGTTGGTGGACATCAGCTCGATCATGTAGCGCTCGCCGCTGGCAACGGACTTGTCGTAAGTGCCGTCCCAGGTCATCGTGATGGGGTCCTTCGTCGCGGCGACACGGTCGGCGGCGGAAGCGAGGGGGTGCAGCCACGCGGTGTTCACCGAATCGTACGTGGTGAAGCCCGTGCTCTGGTAATTGGTGCCGGTGGACAGCCACTTTTCCGCGGTGGCGATCGCCGTCTCGGCGCGGTTCATGGCCACGTCCTCGAACTGCAGGTTGCCCGCGAGCTTGAACTGCGTCGACGAGGACGTCACGGCGACGAGGCCGATCATCATGATCAGGACGAGCATGATGAGCGCCACGAGCAGCGTGGCGCCGCGCTGGCGGCCGCGTCGGGCACTCGGGATGGTTCGGTGGTGCATCGCGGACCTCAATTGCGCAGTTGCACGACGGTGGTGAACACCTGGCGGCGGAAGCTGTCGTTGACGGCGTAGCTGATGTTGCCCATCGCGTACGTCGTGTTGTTCGTGTACCCGGGCTCGACCGTCGGGCTCCTCGCCAGCAGCCAGATGCGCACGGAGTTCACCTCGTCCCACACCGTCTGCGTCGTCGTCAGGCCGTTGGTGGCCTCCAGCACGCACGTGGAGCAGTTGGTGGTGGTGAACGAGTCGTAGTACTGCACGTTGCCGGCCGTGGTCCGGCGGCCGTACTGCACCTGCATCTGCTCGATCCCGCTGGCGACGAGCTCGGTCGCCATCGTGCCGTTGTCCTGCAGCGCCACCCGCACGAGCGCCGGGATCTTGGGACTCTCGGTCGACGACACGGTCCAAGGCCGCACGTAGTAAACGTAGACCTTGATCGGGAAGTTGCCGCGGGGCAGCGCCGCCGCGTTGATCACCAGCGGATCGGTGCTGCCACGGAACACCCCACCCTGCGCATAGGTCGACTGGAAGTAGAACTTGTTGGCCACCAGCGTCGTCTCGGGGGGGTCGAGCCGCCGGATGATGAGCATGTCGCCGCCGGCGGACGCCGGTGACTTCGCCGAGGCACAGTTGGCCGAGAACGGGTTGGCGTCGTCCACGCCCCAGACGCCCTGCCGGATGTTGGCCACGAAATTGCCGGAGCCGTCGCCGCAGTCGCCCGTCACGGTCGGTGTGAGCGCCGTGTACGCCGCACTCGGCTCCGCCCACGTGTAGCCGCGGTTGCCCGACTGCAGCAGCTCGAGCTTGAGCGCATTGAGCGCATAGCGGCCGTTGAACTGCAGCTCGGTCGTCCGGTCGTTCGTCTTGGAACTGCCCGACGTCGCGGCGAGGATGCCGGCGAGGCTCGCGATGATGGCCATGCCGATGGCGATCGCGATCATCAGCTCGATGAGGGTGAAGCCGCCTTGGCGGCGTGGGACGCGGCGGGCGTTCATTGCGTCTGCACCGTGCGGGTGGCCTTGTACGAGAACGTTTCCGTTGTGTCGCTCGCAGCGCGCGTGGTGTTCGAGACCCGGTCGACCCAGGTGATCGTCACGTCGAAGGTGCTCGGGTTGCCCGTCGTCGTCTGTTCGATCTTCCACGTGGCCTGCGGCAACACCGCCTTGATCGCGGTGCCCCAGTGATAGAGGTCGAAGCGCGCGAGTTCGGTGGACGTGCACATGTTCCCCTTGCAGTCCTTGGTGAAGTTGGCCGGGGTGCTCAGTGCCGTCGCGATGTTGTAGTCGCCGGCGATGGCGGAGTCCTTGTTCGCCTCGAGCCGCTCGACGAGGTCGCCGGCCAGGAACACCGCCTGCGAGCGGAACTGGCCGCCCTGGTTCAGCTTGAGCGCCTGCATCTGCAGGCCCACGGCGCCGAGCATCGCCAGCGAGATGATCAGGAGCGTGACGAGGATCTCGATCATCGAGATGCCGCGCTGGCTGGAGCGGATAGTGCGCATCGCGTCCCCTACTGCTTCGTGATGTTGCCGGTGGCGGCCACCGACACGGTCTTGGCAGTGCCGCTCGGCGGGGTGATGGTGATGGTGGCGGTGGCGGCACCCACCGCGCCCTGCGTGCCGTTGGCGTTGAAGCGGATCGGTGCGTTCGGGCCGGTCACGGTGATCGCCGAGCTGGGCGCGGTGCGCTGGACGATCGGGTTCGGGTTCTTGCCGCTCGCCGGCGGCGTGTCGCACGCGCCGTCGGAGTCGGCGTCGTAGCAGATCCACCAGCCGCTGCCCCAGTTGGTGCTGGTGCCGCAGGCGCCGCTGGTCGGCACGCACATCAGCACGCGCTGGTTGCGCTTGATCGCTTCGGCGCGCGCCGCGGCCAGGTCGGACTGCAGCAGGCTCGCCGTGGACTGCACGCGCAGGGAGTTCTGTACCGAGGTGAACGCCGGCAGGCCGATGCCCATCAGGACGCCGGCAATGCAGAGGACGACGATGATTTCGACCAGCGTCATGCCGGCGACGGCACGGCGGCGCGGCAACATGGACGAGGTTCGGCGCATGGGCATCCCGGCACGTTAGCGGCTGCCGCGGGGCGCCACGAGGGGCGCAAGACAGACGGCGCAGGGTCCCGGCCAGACGGTAAACTGCCCGTTGCGCATGAGCCATCCTCCCGTTTCCGCCATGGACGAGGCGCTTGGCCTGGCACGCTCGGCACGCCTCGTCGCGCCCCCCAACCCGGCCGTCGGCTGCGTCCTCGTCGACGCCGCCGGCCAGGTGCTGGGTACGGGTGCGACCCAACGCACGGGCGGTCCGCACGCCGAGATCATGGCGCTGCGGGATGCCGAGTCGCGCGGGCACGCCGTCGAGGGCGCCACCGCCTACGTCACGCTCGAACCCTGCGCCCACCATGGCCGCACCGGCCCCTGCTGTGACGCACTGGTTCGTGCCGGCGTGGCGCGTGTCGTCGCCGCGGCCACCGACCCGAACCCGTTGGTGGCCGGCCAGGGCTTCGAGCGCCTGCGTGCCGCCGGTGTCGAGGTGCAAGTGCTGCCCCCCACCGACCCGGTCGCCCTCGAGGCGCGTGAGCTGAACCTCGGCTTTTTCAGCCGGATGGTCAGGCAGCGCCCGTGGGTGCGGATGAAGGTGGCGGCTTCGCTCGACGGGCAGACGGCGCTGGTGGATGGCCGCAGCCAGTGGATCACCTCCGAGGCAGCGCGTGCCGACGGCCACGCGTGGCGCGCGCGGGCCGATGCGGTGCTGACGGGCATCGGCACCGTGATGGAAGACGACCCGCTGCTGGACGTGCGGCTGGCCGACACGCCGCGGCAGCCCGCGCTGGTGGTCGTCGACAGCCGCATGGAACTGCCGCTCGCTGCGCGCCTGTTCGGCCCCGAGCGCAAGTTGCTGGTGTACGCGGCCGTCGACGATCCGGCCAAGCGCGCTGCCCTCGAGGGCACCGGCGCGACCGTGGTCGTGCTGCCCAACCCGGCCGGCAAGGTGGACCTGGCCTCCATGCTGCACGACCTCGCCGTGCGCGAAGTCAACGAGGTGCACGTCGAGTCGGGCGCCAAGCTCAACGGCTCGCTGGTGCGCGAAGGCCTCGTCGACGAATTCGTGGTGTACCTCGCGCCCAAGCTGCTCGGCGCGGGGCGCGGCATGCTGGCCATCGGCCCGCTTGCGGGCCTCGACGACGCGGTGCGGCTGGAGTTCCGCGACGTCGAGCGCATCGGCGCCGACCTGCGCATCGTCGCGCGAATACCCGGGCGCGACAGCTTCCAGCCCTCCATTTGAGACAATACGCGGCTATGTTCACCGGCATCATCACCGGCGTGGGGCGCATCGCCGCCGTCCACGACCTCGGCAGCTCCGCGCAGCACGGCAAGCGCCTCACCGTGGAAACGCCCGCCGGCTACCTCGACGACGTGGGCCTGGGCGACAGCATCGCGCTCAACGGCGCCTGCATGACGGTCACGTCGTTCGACGCCAAGGCAAGCACTTTCACCGTCGACGTGTCGGCGGAGTCGCTCGACAAGACGGCGGGCCTAGGCGTCACCGGTTCCGTCAACCTCGAGAAGGCGCTGCGCGCGCACGACCGCCTCGGCGGCCACATCGTGTCGGGCCATGTCGACGGCGTCGGCAGCGTCGTGCGCATGGCCCCCGCCGGCGAAAGCGTCGAACTGCGCCTGGCCATCCCGCGCGACCTTTCGAAGTACCTCGCGTACAAGGGCTCGATCACCGTCAACGGCGTGAGCCTCACGGTGAACTCGGTGGCCGACACGCGCGACGGCGCCGAGATCGGCATCAACCTCATCCCGCACACCGTGGCGAACACCGCCCTGCGCGAGCTGGCCGCGGGCAGCCGCGTGAACCTGGAGATCGACATGATCGCGCGCTACGTCGAGCGCATGCTGGTCGCCGGCGTCGCCGCGGTGAAGGAAACCGCATGACGGCCCGCCCTGCCGCGCTCAACCCGGTGGCGGTGTCGCCGGTCGAGGAGATCGTCGCCGAGGTGAGCGCCGGCCGCATGGTGATCCTCGTCGACGAGGAGGACCGCGAGAACGAAGGCGACCTGGTGCTCGCCGCCGACCACGTGACGCCCGAAGCCATCAACTTCATGGCGCGCTTCGGCCGCGGCCTCGTGTGCCTCACGCTCACGCGCGAACGGTGCGAGCGGCTGCAGCTGCCGCCGATGGTGGCGCGCAACGGCACGAAGATGGGCACCGCGTTCACCGTGTCGATCGAGGCGGCCGAAGGCGTGACCACCGGCATCTCCGCGGCCGACCGCGCACGCACCGTGCAGGCCGCCGTCGCCCGCGACGCGCAGGCGGCGGACCTCGTGCAGCCGGGGCACATCTTTCCGCTGCAGGCCGTCGACGGCGGCGTGCTGATGCGCGCCGGCCATACCGAAGCGGGCTGCGACCTTGCCGCGATGGCCGGGCTCACGCCGGCTTCCGTCATCTGCGAGATCATGAAGGACGACGGCACGATGGCGCGCCTGCCGGACTTGCAGCTGTTCGCGGCGGAGCATGGCCTGAAGATCGGCACCATCGCCGACCTGATCGAGCATCGCAGCCGCACCGAGTCGCTCGTCGAGAAGATCGGCGAACGCACGCTGGCCACGGCGTTCGGCGAGTTCGTCGCGCATGCATGGCGCGACCAGCCGAGCGCCGGCGTGCACATCGCGCTGGTCAAGGGGCGCTGGTCGCGCGAGGAGGCGGTGCCGGTGCGCGTGCACGAGCCGCTCTCGGTGCTCGACGCGCTGGAGACGCATCGCTCGATGCACTCGTGGAGCCTCGACGCGTCGCTCGCGCACATCGCGCAGCAAGGCAAGGGCGTGGCCGTCCTGCTCAATTGCGGCGAGACGGCCGAGCAGCTCGTCGAGCAGTTCCAGGGCACCGCGCGCGCGTCGCAGGCGCCGGAGCGCGGCCGCATGGACCTGCGCACCTACGGCATCGGCGCGCAGATCCTGCGCGAGTGCGGCGTGCACCGCATGAACCTCATGGGCGCGCCGCGCCGCATGCCCAGCATGGCGGGCTACGGACTCGAAGTGGCCGGGTACATCCCCCGTCCATAGCAATACACAGGGACAAGCATGTTCGGAGCAGACAAAGGCAAGGCCGATCGCCTCGACGGCCGCGAGCTGGTGATCGGGCTGGTGCAGGCGCGCTTCAACGAAAGCATCACCAACGCGCTCGCGCAGGCGTGCCGCGCGGAGCTCGAAGGCCTGGGCGTGGCAGCCAAGGACATCGACCACGTGGTCGTGCCGGGCGCGCTCGAGGTGCCGGTGGCGCTGCAGGCGCTCGCCGAAAAGGGCGGCTACGACGCGCTCGTCGCGGTGGGCTGCATCATCCGCGGCGAGACCTATCACTTCGAGCTCGTCGCCAACGAATCCGCGGCCGGCGTGACGCGCGTCGCGCTCGACTACCAGTTGCCCATCGCCAACGCGATCCTCACCACCGAGAACATGGAGCAGGCCATCGCGCGGCAGGTCGACAAGGGCCGCGATGCCGCCCGCGTCGCGGTGGAGATGGCCAACCTGCTGGACGACATCGGATGACGGAGTCTGCGCCCAAGCCGGCCGCGCCGCGCAAGTCCTCGGCGAAGCCGGGGCGCAGCCGGGCGCGCGAATTCGCGCTGCAGGCGCTGTACCAGCACCTCGTCGGCCGGCAGGACACCGCCAGCATCGACGCCTTCACGCGCGGCCTCTCGGGCTTCCACAAGGCCGACTCGGTGCACTACGACGCGCTGCTGCAAGGCTGCGTCGAACGCGCCGCGGAACTGGACGCGCTGATCGTGCCGCTGCTGGACCGCAAGCTGGAAGAGATCTCGCCGATCGAGCACGCGATCATGTGGATCGGCGCCTTCGAGTTCATGCAGTTCGCCGACGTGCCGTGGCGCGTCGTGCTCAACGAATGCATCGAACTCGCCAAGGAGTTCGGCGGCACCGACGGCCACAAGTACGTGAACGCCGTGTTGAACGGGCTGGCGCCCAAGCTGCGCCCCCTCGAAGTCGAATCCGATCGCGCCGCCGGCAAGGCCCGATGAGAGTTTCCAGCCGCGCCGACCGCATCGTCCCGTTCTACGTGATGGAGGTGGCGAAGGCCGCGGCCGAGATCGCGCGCGAGGCGGCGCACACCGAGCGGCCGATGGTCTTCCTCAACATCGGCGAGCCGGACTTCACCGCGCCGCCGCTCGTGCAGGAAGCCGCCGCGCGCGCGATCCGCGACGGCCGCACGCAGTACACGCACGCGGTCGGCCTCGACCTGCTGCGCGAAGGCATTTCGCTGTGGTACCGCCACCGCTTCGGGCTCGACGTGCCGGCGCGGCGCATCGTGGTGACCGCGGGCGCATCGGCGGCCTTGCAGCTCGCCTGCCTGGCGCTGATCGAAGCCGGCGACGAGATCCTGATGCCGGACCCGAGCTACCCGTGCAACCGGCACTTCGTGGCCGCCGCCGAAGGCACCGCGGTCCTCGTGCCCACCACGGCCGCGGAACGCTACCAGCTCACCGCCGACAAGGTGCGCGAGCACTGGGGTGCCAAGACCCGCGGCGTGCTGCTCGCGTCGCCGTCGAATCCGACAGGCACCTCGATCCATCCGCAGGAGCTGCGCCGCATCCACGAGTTCGTGCAAGGCAAAGGCGGCATCACGCTGATCGACGAGATCTACCTCGGCCTGAGCTACGACGAGACGTTCGGCCACAGCGGCCTGGCGCTGGACGACCAGGTGATCAGCATCAACAGCTTCTCGAAGTACTTCAACATGACCGGCTGGCGCCTGGGCTGGCTGGTCGCCCCGGAGCCGCTGGTGCCGGTGATCGAGCGGCTCGCGCAGAACCTGTTCATCTGCCCGAGCACGGTTGCGCAGCACGCGGCGCTCGCGTGTTTCGAACCCGCGAGCATCGCCGAATACGAACGCCGGCGCGCCGAATTCCGCCGGCGCCGCGACTGGTTCATCCCGCAGCTCGAGGCGCTCGGCCTGCCCGTGCCGGTGATGCCCGATGGCGCGTTCTATGCGTGGGCCGACTGTTCGGGCGTGTGCGGCAAGGTCGGCACCGACAACAGCTGGGACTTCGTGTTCGAAACGATGCGCCGCGCGCACGTGGCCGTCACGCCGGGTCGCGACTTCGGCGAAGCCGAGACGAAGCGCTTCGTGCGCTTCTCCACCGCCAGCTCGATGGACCACCTGCGCGAAGCGGTGGAGCGCCTGCGCGCGATGCTCGCATGAGCACCGACGGCTTCGTCTTTCCGGTGCGCGTGTACTGGGAGGACACGGACGCCGGCGGCATCGTCTTCTACGCGAACTACCTGAAATTCTTCGAGCGCGCCCGGACGGAGTGGCTGCGCTCGCTGGGTATCGAGCAAAGCCGCCTGCGCGAGCAGACCGGCGGCCTGTTCGTGGTGAGCGAGACGTCGGTGCGCTTCCTGCGTCCGGCACGGCTGGACGATGAACTTCTGGTTACCGCGCGGCTCGAAGCTTCGGGGCGCGCCTCTCTGATAATCGCGCAGCGGGCGCTCGCCAAGGGCGATGGCACCGTGCTGGCCGAAGGCACCATCCGGATCGGGTGGGTCGACGCGGCGAGCCTGAAGCCGGGGCGGATCCCCACGGCCATCCTGGAAGCTCTGGACCCATGAACCAAGACCTGTCGATCCTCCAGCTGGTGCTCAATGCCAGCTGGGTCGTGCAGTCGGTGATGCTGCTGCTGGTGATCGTCTCGGTCACGAGCTGGGCGGCGATCCTGCGCAAGCTCTACGCGCTGCGCCGCGTGAAGTCGCTCAACGACGACTTCGAGCGCGAGTTCTGGTCCGGCACCAGCCTGAACGACCTGTTCGCCTCGGCGGCGCAGAACGCGCGCACCTCGGGGCCGATGGAGCGCATCTTCGCTTCGGGCATGCGCGAGTTCCAGAAGCTGCGCGAGCGCCGCATCGTGGACCAGGGGACGCTGCTCGATGGCGCCCGGCGCGCGATGCGCGCCAGCTACCAGCGCGAGCTGGACGCGATCGAGACCAACCTCTCGTTCCTCGCCTCGGTCGGTTCGGTGTCGCCCTACGTCGGCCTGTTCGGCACCGTGTGGGGCATCATGCATGCGTTCACCGGGCTGGGCGCGCTGCAGCAAGTGACGCTCGCGACCGTCGCGCCCGGCATCGCCGAAGCGCTGGTGGCCACGGCCATCGGCCTGTTCGCCGCGATCCCGGCCGTCGTCGCCTACAACCGCTTCGCGCGCGACATCGACCGCGTCGCCATCAAGCTGGAGACCTTCATCGAGGAGTTCTCCAACATCCTGCAGCGCAACCTCGGCGCGCAGCCGGTCGCGCCGTCGTCGGCGTCCGGCCACTGACATGCCCGCCGTGATCCAGCGCGGCCGCGGCCGGCGCACGATGAGCGAGATCAACATGGTCCCGTTCATCGACGTCATGCTCGTGCTGCTGATCATCTTCATGGTGACGGCGCCACTCATCACGCCGAGCGTGATCGACCTGCCGAGCGTCGGCAAGGCGAGCCGCCAGCCCGACTTCGTGATCCAGGTGATCGTGAAGAAGGACGACCAGCTGGAACTGCGCCTGCAGGACATCGTGGTGCCGGTGGGGCTGGCACAGGTCGCACCGCGCGTGAAGCAGGCGCAGCAGGGCAAGGCGCCCGGCAGCGTCGCCGTCGTCATCGCGGCCGACCGCAACGTGAAGTACGAAACGGTCGTGAAGGTGATGGACACGCTGCAGCGCGCGGGCGTGCAGCGCGTGGGCTTGTCGGTGCAGGTCGCGAAGTAGCGCCGTGGACGCGTCCGCCGACCGCCCCGAGTTCGAGCCGCCGCCGCAGCCCGCGCTGATCGGCGGCCTGGTGCTCGCGGTGCTCGCGCACCTGATGCTCGCGGCGGCGCTCGCGTGGGGCGTCCGCTGGCAGCGCCAGGTCGAGAACGTGCAGGTGGAAGCGGAGTTGTGGGCCACGTTGCCGCAGCCGGCCGCGCAAATGGAAGAACCGCCCGCGCCGCCGCCTCCTGCACCCGCTCCGGTGGTCGCACCCGCACCGCCGCCGCCTCCTGCCGTGAAGGCCGAGACGCCACCGCCGCCGCCGCGTCCGAGCGAGGCCCAGATCGCGGTCGAGCGCGAGAAGGAGCGCCGCGCCGAAGCGCAGCACCAGGCGGCGCTCGAAGAGCAACGCAAGGAGAAGGAGCGGGCGCGCCGACTGCAGGAAGAACGCGAGGAGAAGGAACGCGAGGCGAAACTGCGCGAGAAGGAAAAGCTCGCCGCCGAACGCAAGCGCCAGGACGAAGCCGACCGCCGCAAGGAGCAGCTGGCCGACCGCGATCGCGCACGTGCTCGCGACGACCAGATGCGGCGCATGCAGCAGATGGCCAACGCCGGCCGCGACGCACCTTCCGCCTCCTCCGAGGCCGTCGCGCGCGGGCCGAGCGCGGATTGGGCGGGGCGCGTGCGCGCGCGGGTGCGGCCCAACATCGTGTTCGGCGACGTCGGCACCGGCAACCCCGTGGCCGAAGTCGAAGTGCGGCTCGCGCCCGACGGCACCATCACGGCCAAGCGCCTCACCAAGTCGAGCGGCGTGAAAGCGTGGGACGACGCCGTGCTGCGCGCCCTCGACAAGACCGAAGTGCTGCCGCGCGACACCGACGGCACCGTGCCGTCGCCGGTCACCTTGTCGTTCCGGCCCCGCGACTGAACGTCACAGGTCCGGCGCGTACCGGCGTTCCATCTCCTCGCGCGTTTCCGCGGCCACGCGCAAGCCGGTCTGGTCGCCGATCACCTGGCCGATGGTCGGAAACACCGAACGATCGACGTGCGACGACGCGTGCCATAGCTTCGAACGCAGAAAAGCCTTCGCGCAGTGGAAGTACGCCGCGGTCACTGCGACGCGGATGACGAGCTTGGGGGTGCGCCGCTCGCTCGTGCAGGCGGCGATGTCTTCGGCGGCCGTCGAGAGGGCGGCGTCGCCGTTCACGCGCAAGGTCTCGTCGAACCCCGGGATGAGGAACAAGAGCCCCGCCTTGCCGGTGGCGACGATGTTCTCGAGCGAGTCGAGACGGTTGTTGCCGGGTGCGTCGGGAATCAGCAGCCGACCCTGCGCGTCCACCTTCACGAAGCCCGGGTCGCCGCCGCGCGGCGAAGCGTCGACGTTGTGCGCCGCGTCGCTGGTCGACAGCAGCACGAAGGGCGACAGCGCGATGAAGTGGCGGCAATGCGCGTCGAGCGCTTCGATCTGCTTCCTCACCGCGCGTTCGGCCGGCGCGGCATAGAGGCGCCGCAGTTCCTCGAGGGAGTCGATCGTCATTGCCTAGCTTTCGTTGTGCGCGACCTCGATGCGCCGCCGCGTGCCGGCGCCGACGTCGTAGACGTTGAAGCTGCTCATCATGCGGCCGTACAGGTGCAGGCTCACGGCACGCGGCCGCTCGCCGGGCACGCCGGTGATGTGGATGTGGTCCGGGTTCGGCACGAAGCTCGTCACCGCGCCTTGCCGCAGCAGGATCGTGCCGCCACGCGCGAGTTCGATGCCTTCGTCGGCACCGCGGTCGGGGGACAGGCGCACGTAGTTGCGCTCTTCGAGCACGCCCTCCACCACCGCCACGACACCCCAGCTGCCGTGGTCGTGCACCGGCGTCCACTGCCCGGGCAACCACACGATCGAGTACAGCGACAGGCTGTCGTCGGGCGCTTCGTAGATCAGGTTGCGCGTGTAGCCCGAAGCGTCGCTGCGGAAGTGCTGCGGCTGCAGGAACGCGCCGGCGTGCTCGACGAGATCGAACATCAGCGGCGCCAGCGCCAGCACGCAGTCCGCGGGCTCGCGGTGGTCACTGGCGAGGGCACGGGCCTGGGCGAGGAATCGGTCGAGCGCGTCGGGGGTCATGCCGCGATTGTGCGCGAGCTGCGCAACAGCTCCTCGAGGGCCCCCACCACCCGAGCCGCCTGCGCCGCGCGCGGCTCGCCGAAATCGCGCCGGAACAGGCGGGCCGTCGGGTACCACGGCGAATCCTCGCGTTCGAGCAGCCAGCGCCAGTCCGCGTTCGGGCCCAGCATGATCCACACGGGCCGCGCGAGTGCGCCCGCCAGGTGCGCGAGGGCCGTGTCGACGGTGATGACCAGATCCAGCTCCTGCATCATCGCGGCACTGTCGGTGAAGTCGCGCCAGTCGGGCGTGAAGTCGACGAGTTGCCCGGGCTCCGGGGTCATGTCCGTATAGATGCCGCCGTCACCCTTTTGCAGGCTGAAGCACTGGATGCCCGGATGCTCGAAGATGCCGCGCAAGGTGCTGAGGGGCATCGCGCGGTTGCGGTTGTTCACCTGCACGTGGGAGCCCGACCACGCGAGGCCGACTCTGAACCGGCCGGCCCAGGGCGCCATGCGTTCGCGCCATTCGGCCGCCTTGTGCGCCGGCGGCTTCAGGTACGGCACGTCGGCCGGGATCGTGTCCATCGTCGTGCCATAGCGCAGCGGCAGGTCCATCAACGCCGTGTGGTAGTACGTCTCGAAATTGCGCTGCGGCGTGAGGCACAGCACGTCGTCGAAGCTGGCCTCGATCAGCGTCACAAGTTCCGGCTGCACCACGCAGCGCACGACGCCGCCGTCGCGCTGCAGCAGCGGGATGTAGCGCACGAACTGCAGCACGTCGCCCAGCCCCTGCTCGGCGTACACGACGATCACGTCGTCGAGCGGCTGCTCGCGCGGGCTCTTCCACTCGCGCGAGGGCATGAAGAAGGCGGGCCGCTGCATGCGCGTCTTGTCGTTCCAGCGTTTCTCGTACCAGCGCCAGCCTTCCTCGAGCTGGCCGGCGAGCAGCAGCCCGAGCGCCAGGTCGATCTCGGCGAGCGCGAAGCCGGGCTTGAACGCGAGCGCGCGGCGCAAGTGGCGTTCCGCTTCGTCGACGCGGTTGAGCCCGAGGTGCGCGGTGCCGAGCATGCGTACCGCGAACGGATGGTCCGGGGCGATCGCCACGGCGCGCTGCGCGTGGTGCAGCGATCCCTCGAAGTCCTCGAGCCGCCACAGCACGCCCGCGAGGTCCACGTGCGCTTCCATGAAGTCGGCGTCGAGCGCGAGCGCCTGCCGGTACCAGGCAGCTGCGGCGTCGGGCCGGCCGAGCTGCTCCTCGCAGAACCCGGTGTGCAGCAGCGTGACCTTCGAGGGCTCGGGCTCCAGTTCGCGCAGGCGGGCGTAAGGCACGAGCGCGGCCTGGAACTTGCGCACGTGCATCAGCGCCTCGGCCTGCGCCTGCAGCAAGGGCACGTGGTCGGGATTGCAGGCCACCGCCGCAGCCAGCGTCGCTTCGAGTTCAACCACGCGCTGCTTCGCGTGCAGCAGGCGCACGAGTTCGAGCCAGACTTCCGGGCGTTGCGGCGCCACGCGGCAGGCGTCGCTCAGCCACGCGGCGGCACTCCATGCATCGCCCGTGCCGAGGTGCGCGCGCGCGAGCCCGACGCGCGGCTCGGCGGCGGCCGGGAACACCGGCAGGGCCTGGCCGAACACGCCGAGTGCCTCGTGGAAGCGGCCCGCGGCCAGCAAGGCCGCGCCTTGCTCCAGCAGCGTCACGCCGCGGGAATGAGGAAGTCGCGGCTGATGCGCGCGCCCAGGTCGTTCACGCGGTCGAGGAACTGCGTGAGGAAGGCGTGCAGGCCGTTGGCGAGGATCTCGTCGATGCTGCCGTACTGCAGCTCCGCGCGCAGCCGCCCGGCGCGGCGGCGCGTCTCGCCGGACTGCTCGTTGGCGACCCAGTCGAGGTTGGAGACGACCTCGTTCAGGCTGGCGTGCAGCGAGCGCGGCATGTCGGGCCTCAAGATCAGCAGTTCCGCCACGCGCTCGGGCTGGATCACGTCGCGGTACACCTTGCGGTAGATCTCGAAGCCGGACACGCTGCGCAGGATCGCGCTCCAGTGGTAGAAGTCGTACTCCTGGTCCTTCTCGCTGGCGGCGCCGAAGAAGTCGCTCTGGACGGCGTGGAACTTCACGTCGACGAGCCGCGCGGTGTTGTCCGAGCGCTCGAGGAAGGTGCCCAGGCGCATGAAGTGCAGGGCCTCGTCCATCAGCATGGTGCCGACGGTCACGCCGCGCGACAGGTGCGAGCGGAACTTGACCCACTCGAAGAACTGGCCCGGGTCGCGCTCGAACTCGCCGTTGCGCAGCATCCGGTTGACTTCCAGCCAGGTGGTGTTCTGCGTCTCCCAGGCCTCGGTGGTGAGCGAGCCGCGCACGGCACGCGCGTTCTCGCGCGCGGCACGCAGGCACGAGACGATGGACGACGGGTTGTGTTCGTCCTTCACCATGAACTCCATCACGCGCTGCGGGATCACGTCGCCGTGCTTCGCGAGGTAGGACGGCATCAGTTCGCTGATCGACAGCATGCCCTGCCAGCCGACCTGCGCCACCGCCGCCGATTGCGGCAGCAGGGAGGTCTGGTAGTTCACGTCGAGCATGCGCGCGGTGTTTTCCGCCCGCTCGGTGTAGCGGGACATCCAGAACAGGTGGTCTGCGGTGCGGCTCAGCATGTCAGACCTCCAGGATCCAGGTGTCTTTCGTGCCCCCGCCCTGCGACGAGTTGACGACCAAAGAGCCTTCCTTCAACGCGACGCGCGTGAGGCCGCCGGGCACCATCTGCACCTCCTTGCCCGACAGCACGAAGGGCCGCAGGTCGATGTGGCGCGGGGCGATGCCCTTCTCGACGAAAGTCGGGCAGGTCGACAGCGACAACGTCGGCTGCGCGATGTAGCCGCCCGGATTGGCGATCAGCGCGGCGCGGAAGTCCTCGATCTCCTTGTTGGTCGCGGCGGGGCCGACCAGCATGCCGTAGCCACCCGCGCCGTGCACTTCCTTCACCACGAGGTCCTTCAGGTTGGACAGCACGTACTTCAGGTCTTCCTCGTTGCGGCACATGTGCGTCGGCACGTTGTTCAGGATCGGCTTCTCGCCGAGGTAGAACTCGATCATCTTCGGCACGTACGGGTAGATCGACTTGTCGTCGGCGATGCCGGTGCCGATCGCGTTGCACAGCGCGATGTTGCCCGCGCGGTAGACGTTCAGCAGGCCCGCGCAGCCGAGCGTGGAGGTCGGCCGGAACACCGACGGGTCGAGGAAGTCGTCGTCGACACGCCGGTAGATGACGTCGACGCGCTTCGGGCCGCGCGTGGTGCGCATGTAGACGAAGTGGTCGCGCACGAAGAGGTCCTGCCCCTCGACCAGTTCCACGCCCATCTGCTGCGCGAGGAACGCGTGCTCGAAGTAGGCGCTGTTGTACATGCCGGGCGTGAGCACGACGACGGTCGGGTCGTCGGTGGTGGCCGGCGCCGACGCGCGCAACGTCTCCAGCAGCAAGTCCGGGTAGTGCATCACCGGCGCGACCTGGTACCGGCTGAACAGGTCGGGGAACAGCCGCATCATCATCTTGCGGTCTTCGAGCATGTAGCTCACGCCGCTGGGCACGCGCAGGTTGTCCTCCAGCACGTAGTACTCGCCGCGGCCCTGCGCATCGGGCGCGCGCACGATGTCGATGCCCGCGATGTGCGAGTAGATGTCGCCCGGCACCTTCACGCCCATCATCTCGGGGCGGAACTGCACGTTGCCGATCACCTGCTCGGCGGGCACGATGCCCGCCTTGATGATTTCCTGCTCGTGGTAGACGTCGTGGATGAATCGGTTGAGCGCCGTCACGCGCTGCACGAGCCCGCGCTCCATGCTGGACCACTCGCGCTTGGGGATGATGCGCGGGATCAGGTCGAAGGGAATCAGGCGCTCGGTGCCCGAACCGTCCTCGTCCTTCGCGCCGTAGACGGCGAAGGTGATGCCGACGCGCCGGAAGATCATCTCGGCCTCGTCGCGGCGGGCGCGCATCGTGTCCTGCGGCTGGCGCCCCAGCCAGTCCGCATAGGTGCGGTAGTGATCGCGCACGCCCTGGACCTGCGCCTGCGTCATGCCGCCCAGGCTCTGGGTCTGGAACTGCACCGGCCCGGTCCCGGGAGGTGCCATGGCGAACATCTCGTCGAATTTGTGCATGGCCCGTTGGTCTCCGTGCACAGGATAGCAAGTTCCGGGCCGCGCGCGGCGCGGTTTCAGGGCGGGCGATGCCGCCAATAGCGCCGCGCGACGGTGCGTTCGCAGTCGACGCGGGCGGGCTCGGTGGAACGCCACGTCGCGGCGCCGCAACGCGGGGAGTCGACGATGGCCAGCCCGTGCTCGCGCAGGCGCTCCACCACCGGCGGCGCGGGATGGCCGAAGCGGTTGCGGTAGCCGGCCTGCACCAGCCCGATCGCCGGGCGCACGGCTTCGAGGAACGTGGCGCTCGACGACGTCTTGCTGCCATGGTGCGGGACCAGCAGCACGTCCGCCTGCAAGGGCGCGGCATCGGCCACGAGGCGCGCCTCCTGCGGCTGCTCGATGTCACCGGCGAGCAAGGCCGCGACGCGGCCATTGGCCACGCGCAGCACGCAGCTGACCGCATTCGGCTTGGGCGTGCCTTCGTAGGTGGCGGGCACCGGGTGCAGCACCTCGAAGCCGACGCCGTCCCACGTCCAGCGCTGGCCCGCTTCGCAGCGCTGCGCCGGGCGCAGCGCCTGCAACTCGTGGCCCGCTTCGATCGAACTGAGGAGCGCGGCCTGGGGCTGCATGGCGAGGATGGCCGCGCCGCCGCCCGTATGGTCGCTGTCACGATGGCTCAGGACCAGCGTCGCCACGTGTTCGTCGAGGCTGCGCAGCAAGGGCACGAGCACGCGGTGGCCGGCATCGCTGTCGGGCCCGTAGCGTGGCCCGGCGTCGTAGACCAGCGTGTGCGTGGCGGTGCGAACGAGCACGGCATTGCCCTGCCCCACGTCGGCGGCGAGCAACTCGAATTCGCCGGTCGCCGGACGCACCGGTTGCCAGAGCAGCACCGGCAGCAGCAACGGGACGCCGAGCGCACGCAGCCAAAGCGGCCACGGCATCGCGAGCAACAGGCCGCCGACCACGCCCGCGATGCCGGCCCACAAGGGTGCCGCGGCCACCGACACCGTGGCCAGCGGCAGCGTCGCGAGCCACTGCAGCACGATGCCGAGTGCGTCGACCGCGCACGCGGCCGCGTCCCAGGCGAGCGGCGCGAACACGCCCGCCATCGCGAGCGGCGTCACGACCAGCGTGACCCAGGGAATCGCACCGAGATTCGCCACCAGACCGACGATGGAGACCTGGTTGAACAACAGCAGCGACAGTGGCGCGAGCGCCAGCGTGACGACCGCCTGTTCGCGCAGCAGCCGCCCCGTCATTCCCGCGAACCTCGTCGCCATCCCGGCGACCTGCGCAGGCCGCGCTCCCACATCCGTCGCGAACAACACCCCTACCGCCACGAACGACAGCCAGAACCCCGCCTGCAGCAGCGCCCACGGATCGATCGTCACCACCACCGCGCAGGCGAGCAGCCACACGACCGGCCACGGCCATTGCCTGGCTGAGAGGCGCAGCAGCCCCACCGTGCCCAGCATCCAGATCGTCCTTTGCGACGGCACGCCCCAGCCGCTGAACATCGCATAGAGCGTCGCCAGCGCGAGCCCACCCCACAGCGCCGCGTGCTGCGCCGGGACGCGCAGGCACAGGCGGCCGCTGCGCCGCCACAGGGCACCGACGACGGCTGCCGCCAGCCACGCGAACATCGTCACGTGTAGGCCCGAGATGCTCATGAGGTGGGCCACTCCCGTCGCGCGGAACACGTCCCAGTCGGCCCGGTCGATCGCGGCCTGGTCGCCGACGACCAGCGCGGCGATCACGCCGGCGAGCTTGCGGTCAGCCACGCGGTCCAGGATGCGCTCGCGCACCGCGTGCCGCGCCCGCTCCAGCGGATGCGCCCACGTGCTGCCGATGCGCTGCGGCGATGGGTCCTTCGGTCCGGCGCGCACGTAGCCGGTCGCCTGCACGCCCTGTTCCCACAGCCACAGTTCGTAGTCGAAGCCGTGCGGATTCACGTTGCCGTGCGGCGCCTTCAGCCGCACCGTCATCTGCCAGCGCTCGCCCGGCTGGAGGTCGCCCGTGGCGCGCTGCAGTTCCGCCGTGTCGCCGCTCGCGAGCCAGCCCGAGTACCAGCCCAGTTGCAGCAGCGGCGGCAGTTTCACGTCGCTGCGCCCGATGCGTGCGGATTCCACTTCGAAGCGGAAGCGGATGCCGTTGTCGCTGCGCTGGGGCATCGAGGCGACGACGCCGGTGATGGTGATGTCGCGGCCTTCGAGGGCCGAATCGAGGGCGGCGTCAAGATAAGCGGTGGCGCGCAGGCCCGCCAGCGAGAAGGCCATCGACGCGACCGCGAGGCAAACGACGACGTCGCCCCCGCGCAGGCGGGGGCCCAAAGCGCCAGAAAGAAGCCCTGGATTCCCGCCTGCGCGGGAATGACGGAGTGCCGCCACCGAGGCCACCAGCAGGGCTGCGCCCAAGGCGACCAGGGCATACACCCACCCCGCCCACAACGCCCCCTGCTGCACCTGCAAGGCCGGTCCCGCCACCGCGCCCGCCGGCGCCATGGCCAGCCCTCCCCCGGTGCCGACTCGCGTTGCGTGCATGACGCCATGCCCAACGCGCCTGCCTATCCGACGGAGGACACGCCGCGGGTGGCTCATGTCTTGCTAGCATGGGCCACCATGTCGATCCACGCCGCGCTGAACCACGTCACCCACTATCGCTACGACCGCCCGGTCCTGCTCGGACCGCAGGTCGTGCGGCTGCGCCCGGCACCGCACTGCCGCAGCAAGGTGATCTCCTATTCGCTGCGCGTCGAGCCGGCCAAGCACTTCATCAACTGGCAGCAGGACCCGTTCGCCAACTACCAGGCGCGGCTCGTGTTCCCGGAAATGACGCGCGAATTCAAGGTCACGGTCGACCTCGTGGTCGAAATGGCGGTCTACAACCCGTTCGACTTCTTCCTCGAGCCGAAGGCCGAGAAGTTTCCCTTCGAGTACGAGCCGCTGGTGGCGCAGGAGCTGGCGCCCTACCTCGCGGTGGAGCCGCTCACGCCGCTGGTGAAGGCGTACCTCGAAAAGATCGACCGCACGACCAAGCCCACCATCGACTTCCTCGTCGCCGTCAACCAGCAGCTGCAGCGCGACGTGCGCTACCTGATCCGCATGGAGCCGGGCGTGCAGACGCCCGAACAGACGCTCGCCAACGCGAGCGGCTCGTGCCGCGACTCGGGCTGGCTGATGGTGCAGCTGTTGCGCCGCTGCGGGCTGGCCGCGCGCTTCGTCTCGGGCTACCTGATCCAGCTGAAGCCCGACGTGAAGTCGCTCGATGGCCCGAGCGGCACCGAAGTCGACTTCACCGACCTGCACGCCTGGTGCGAGGTCTACCTGCCGGGCGCCGGGTGGGTCGGGCTCGACCCGACGTCGGGCCTGCTCGCGGGCGAAGGCCACATCCCGCTCGCCTGCACGCCGCAGCCGTCGGGCGCGGCGCCCATCGAAGGGCTGGTGGACGAGGCCGAAGTCGAGTTCTCGCACCACATGCAGGTGACGCGCATCTACGAATCGCCGCGCGTCACGATGCCCTACACCGACGAGCAGTGGGCCGACGTGCTCGCGCTCGGCGACGCCGTGGACCGGCAGCTCACCGCGGGCGACGTGCGCCTCACGATGGGTGGCGAGCCGACCTTCGTGTGCGTCGACAACCGCGACGCGCCCGAATGGAACACCGACGCGCTCGGCCCGACCAAGCGCGGCTACGCGACCGAGCTGGTCGGCAAGCTGAGGGCCGAATACGGTGAAGGCGGCTTCCTGCACTTCGGCCAGGGCAAGTGGTACCCGGGCGAGCAGCTGCCGCGCTGGGCGCTGTCGATCTACTGGCGCGCCGACGGGCAGCCGGTGTGGCGCGACGCGACGCTGTTCGCCGACGAGCGCGAGCCTGCACGCTACACCGTCGACGATGCGCAGCGCTTCGTCACGCGGCTGGCCGGCAAGCTGGGCATCACCGACCGCTTCGTGCAGCCCGGCTACGAGGACGTCTTCTACTACCTGTGGCGCGAGCGCAAGCTGCCGGTCAACGTCGACCCGTTCGATTCGCGCCTCGACGACGAGATGGAACGCGTGCGCCTGCGCCGCGTGTTCGAGCAGAAGCTGTCCGCGGTGGTCGGCTACGCACTTCCCTTGCAGGCCAACGAGTCGCCGGCGCTGGCCGGCCCGGTGTGGACCACCGGCCCCTGGTTCATGCGCGACGACCGCATGTACCTGATCCCCGGCGACTCGCCGATGGGCTATCGGCTGCCGCTCGACGCGCTGCCGTGGGTGAGCAAGTCCGACTATCCGTACCTCGTCGAGCAGGACCCGATGGCCCCGCGCGAGCAATTGACGCCGGCGCCGGCCATGCGCGCGCGCTATGCGATGCAGACGTCGCTGCATCTCCCGGCGGCAACGCCAGCCACCGGCTTTCCCCCTCCCCCCCTGGGGGAGGGCCGGGGTGGGGGCACCGCCACGGCCACAGGACCCAAACGCTTCGAATCCGCCAAAGACCTCACCCGCACCGCCCTGTGCGTCGAAACCCGCGACCCGCAGCGCGCCAACGGCCCGCGGGCCGAACGCGAGCACGGCGGCAAGAGCGGCCTGCTGTACGTCTTCATGCCGCCGCTGGCGCGGCTCGAGGACTACCTCGACCTGCTCACCGCCGTCGAAGCGACGGCGCGCGAGCTCGGCGTGAAGATCGTGATCGAGGGCTACCCGCCGCCGCGCGACCCGCGCCTGAAGCTGCTGCAGGTCACGCCCGATCCCGGCGTCATCGAAGTCAACATCCACCCCGCGCACAACTGGGGCGAGCTCGTCGAGCACACGGAGTTTCTCTACCAGGCGGCGTTCGAGACGCACCTGTCGGCCGAGAAGTTCATGACCGACGGCCGCCACACTGGCACCGGCGGCGGCAACCACTTCGTGCTCGGTGGCGCGACGCCGGCCGACTCGCCGTTCCTGCGCAAGCCCGAACTGCTCGCCAGCCTGCTGCTGTACTGGCACAACCACCCGAGCCTGTCGTACCTGTTTTCGGGCCTGTTCATCGGGCCGACGTCGCAGGCGCCGCGCGTCGACGAAGCGCGCAACGACCAGCTGTACGAGCTCGAGATCGCGCTGAAGGAGATCGAGCGGGCGCGCCAGATCCACGGGCAGGCGATGCCGCCGTGGATGGTGGACCGGACGCTGCGCAACATCCTCGTCGACGTCACCGGCAACACGCACCGCAGCGAGTTCTGCATCGACAAGATGTACTCGCCCGACACCGCGACCGGGCGCCTCGGCCTGCTGGAACTGCGCGCGTTCGAGATGCCGCCGCACGCGCGCATGAGCGTCGTGCAGCAGCTCCTGATGCGTGCGCTGGTCGCGCGCTTCTGGAACGAGCCGTACAAGGCGCCGGTCACGCGCTGGGGCACCGAGCTGCACGACCGCTGGATGCTGCCCGCCTTCGTGCAGATGGACCTGCACGACGTGCTCGACGAAATGGCGCAGGCCGGCTTCAAGTTCGACCGCGCGTGGTTCGCGCCGCACTTCGAGTTCCGCTTCCCCATCGCGGGGCAGATGCAGGTGCTGGGCATCGAGCTCACGCTGCGCAACGCGCTGGAGCCGTGGCACGTGATGGGCGAGGAAGGCGCGCCCGGCGGCACCGTGCGCTACGTCGACTCGTCGCTGGAACGCATCGAGGTGCGCGCCACCGGCCTCAACGAGAGCCGCTACGCGATCACGGTGAACGGCCGCCCGCTGCCCCTGCAGTCGACCGGCACCGTCGGTGACTACGTCGCGGGCGTGCGCTACAAGGCGTGGGCGCCGCCGTCGGCGCTGCACCCTTCCATCGGCGGCCATGCGCCGCTGACGTTCGACGTGCTCGACACGTGGATGGGCCGGTCGCTCGGCGGCTGCCAGTACCACGTGGCGCACCCGGGCGGGCGCAACTACGCGACGTTCCCGGTGAACGCGTACGAGGCCGAGAGCCGCCGCCTCGCGCGCTTCTTCCGCCTCGGGCACACGCCGGGCAAGATGCCGGTGTCGCCCGCGACCGTCGACGTCGCCGGCAGCCGCGAATTCCCTTTCACGCTGGACTTGCGCAAGCCCCCGCGCGCGTGACAATGCGAGGGCCACCAGGAGCCCTCCATGTCCAGCCACGTCTACAAGAGCATCGAGCTCACCGGCTCGTCCCCCACGTCGATCGAGGACGCGGTGTCGACCGCCATCGCGAAGGCGAGCGAGACGCTGCGCAACATCCACTGGTTCAACATCGTGGAGACGCGCGGCCACGTGGAAAACGGCAAGGTGGCGCACTGGCAGGTGACGCTCAAGGTCGGCTTCACGCTCGAGTAGCCGCGCGCCCCACCTCACCCATGCACATCGGAGTGTCATCCGGTGTGCCCGCCAACAGTCGGAGTCGTCCTACGCACGGCCGGGTTCGAATTTGGGATGCTCCTGCCCAGCATCCCATAACAACGAAGCCTCCCATGCAGTTGCCTCCACCCGCCAGCCGGGAATCCACTTTGCTGCGCCTGCGCCAGGCCACGTCGCCGCTGCACGCGGCGGTCGAACAGCGCCTGCAGCTGGACGCGCCGCTCACGCTGGAACGCTACGTCGAAGTCCTGCGCAGCTTCGATGCCTTCCTGCAAAGCTGGGAACAGCTCGCCGCCGCGAGCCTGCCCGATCGCCTGCGCCGCTGGATGCGCGACGGCCTGCGGCACTCCGAGGTGCGGCAGGACCTCGCCGCGCTCGGCGTGCCGCCGCCACCGCCCGCGCCGCTGAACCTCGCATTGCCGACGCGGGCGGCGGCCATGGGTTCGCTCTACGTGCTCGAAGGCTCGGCCCTCGGCGCGCAGGCGATCGCGCCGCGCATTTCGGAGCAGCTCGGCCTCGGCAGCCACAACGGGGCCCGCTTCTTCAACCTCGACAGCGGCGCCATCGCGGCGCGCTGGCGCGACTTCCGCTTCCTGCTGGAACAGGAAGTCGCCTCCCCTTCCGCGCGGCACCAGGCCTGCGCCGGGGCCGTCGGCACGCTGCGGGCCATGCTGGAGGTGTTCGACCCGGGGCATGAGACGGCCCCCGCCACGTCGCCAGCCATCGCACAAGCGACGGGTTGATCCTGCGGCAGCCGGCGTAGTCGCGCTGCAACGCGCGCATGGACCGGGCGCAGGCGCGCGGCGACAATGCCGGAACTTGGACCGCCCCACCGACTCGCTGTTCGGCCCCGATGCCGGTGAATCGCCGGCCGCGTTAGCGGCGGCGCTGGCGCCGTCGGCCGCCGCCGGCCATTACGACGAACTGCGCGGCAAGGCGGCCCCCGCGCAGGGCGAGCCCGCGGCCCATTGGGCGCGCTTCTTCGCGACGCTCGGCCGCGAAGGCTTCACCGACCTCGACCGCCGCACCGTCAACCTGCAGCGGCAGGTGCGCGACAACGGCATCACGTACAACGTCTATGCGGACCAGGGCGGTCCGCAGCGGCCTTGGTCGCTCGACCTGTTCCCGCTCATCATCCCGCCCGACCAGTGGCGCGCCATCGAGTCAGGCGTGCTGCAACGCGTGCGGCTGCTCGATCGCGTGCTGGCCGACGTGTACGGGCCGCAGCAACTGCTCGCCGGCAACCTGCTGCCGCCCGCATTGGTGCAGGGCCATCCCGGCTACCTGCGCGCGATGCACGGCGTCGCGCCGGCGGGCGGCACGCGGCTGCACATCGCGGCGTTCGACCTCGCGCGCGACGACCGGGGCGCGTGGTGGGTCGTCACGCAACGCACGCAGGCGCCTTCGGGGCTCGGCTACCTGCTCGAGAACCGCCTCATCATCTCGCGCCTGTTTCCCGAAGCGTTCCGCGACCTGAAGGTTCAACGCCTCGCGGCCACCTACCGCGCGCTGCTCGAAAGCCTGTCGTCGATGTGCCCGGGCGGCGGTGCGGAGCCGCGCATCGTGCTGCTCACGCCGGGGCCGTACAACGAAACCTACTTCGAGCACGCCTACCTCGCGCGCTACCTCGGCATCACGCTCGTCGAAGGCAGCGACCTCATCGTGCGCGACCAGCGCCTGTACCTGAAGACGCTGTCGGGACTGGAGCCGGTGCACGGCGTGTTGAAGCGCCTCGACGACGAGTTCCTCGACCCGCTCGAGCTGCGCGCCGATTCGCGCCTCGGCGTGCCGGGGCTGCTGCAGGCGATCCGCGCCGGCAACGTGCTCGTCGCCAACGCGCCGGGCTCGGGCTTCCTCGAATCGACGGCGCTCCTCGGCTTCCTGCCGGCGCTGTCGCGGCACCTGCTCGGCGAGGAGCTGCAACTGCCGTCGATCGCGACGTGGTGGTGCGGCGAACGCGCGGCACTCGACGCGGTGCTGCCGCAGCTGCGCGAAGCGGTGATCAAGCCGACCTACAACGGGCCCGGCGCGGAAGCCACCCTCGGCAAGACGCTGTCGCGCCGCCAGCTCGACGAGTGGGCCGGCCGCATCGCGCGCCACCCCGAAGACCACACGGTGCAATCGTTCCTGCCGCTGTCGCAGATGCCGACGTGGAACGGCCAGCGCATCATCCCGCGCTCGCTGATGATGCGCGTGCTCGCAGTGTCGGACGGGCCGCAGAGCTGGCGCGTGCTGCCGGGCGGGCTCACGCGCATCGCGAGCGCGGCACTCGAGATCGCGTCGATGCAGCGCGGCGGCAGCAGCGCCGACACCTGGGTGTTGACCGACGGCGTCGTCGACACGACGAGCCTGCTGCAGCACGACCATCCCGCGACCGAGATCGCGCACCGGCGCCGCGCCGTGTCGAGCCGTGCCGCGGAAAACCTGTTCTGGCTCGGGCGCTACACGGAACGCACCGAGAACACCGCGCGGCTCGCGCGCCTCACGCTCGAAGGGCTGAACGGCGAGGACCAGTCGTCGCAGCCGCTGCTCGCGTGGCTCGGCGACATGGCCGTGGCCAACGCGCTCGTGCTGCCCGCCGTGCCGCCGCCGACGCAGTCCAAGCGCGTGTTCGAGCGCTCGCTCGTTGCTGCCCTGCCCGATACGGAGCAAGGCACCAGTGTCGGCTTCAACCTCGGCGCCGTGCGCAGCGCGGCCTCGGCCGTGCGCGAGCGGCTGTCGCTCGAACAATGGAACATCGTGGTCGGTGCGGAGCAGGAGTTCCTGCGCGGCTGCGAAACCGGCTCCGGCGACGGCGACTTCTCCACCGTCGAAGCCCTGCGCGTGCTCGAGACGCTGTCGGGCCGCACCGCCGCGATGACCGGCGCGCAGACCGACCGCATGACGCGCGACGACGGCTGGCGCCTGCTGTCGACGGGCCGCCACCTCGAACGCCTCGCGTTCCTCGCCAACGCGCTGGCGAGCGCGTTCGAAACCGGTGCGGTGCACGACGAAGGCGGCTTCGAGGCGGTGGTGGCGCTGTTCGACAGCACGATCACCTTCCACGCCAACTACCAGCAGCGCCACGACATCCCGGCGCTGCTCGACCTGCTCGTGCTCGACCGCGACAACCCCCGCTCGCTCGGCTGGGTCGCGCAGACGCTGCGCGGCCGCCTCGCGAAGCTCGCGGGCAGCGGCCCCGGTGAAATGCCGGAAACGGCGCAGGGCATCCCGAATCCCGCCGAGTGGTCGCTGGAGGCCATTTCGCGCAGCGACGACGAAGGCCGCTACGCGGAACTGCTCGCGCTTCTGCAAGCGTGTTCCGATGCGGCGTATCGCCTCTCGGACGACTTGACCGCACGCTACTTCGCCCACTCCGGGGAAGCCCGTTACTCCGTCGGAGCCTGACCGTGCTCCTGCGCGTCATCCACGAGAACGAGTACGCCTACGCGCCGCCGGTGAAGACGGCGCAGCACATGGCGCACCTCAAGCCCGCGCACGGGCCGCTGCAACAACTCCTGCAGCACCGCCTCACGATTTCGCCCGAGCCCGGGCAGCTCACCGAGCACGCCGACGTGTTCGGCAACACGCGCACCTTCTTCAGCCTGCAGGAAGTGCACGACAAGCTCACCGTGGTGGCCGAGAGCCTCGTGTCGACGGTCGCGCCTGCCGTGCCCGCGAGCGAGATCGAGTGGGAAGCGGTGCGCGAACGCATGCGCTATCACCGCGGCGCGCAGTACGACCCGGCCACCGAATTCGGCTTCGCGTCGCACTACGTGCCGCGCCACGACGACTTCATCGAGTATGCGCGGCCGAGTTTCGGCGCGGGCCGGCCCCTGCTCGATGGCGCGCGCGAGCTGATGCACCGCATCCACGCGGAGTTCGAGTACGAGACCGCGGCGACCGATGCCGGCACGCCGGCGCTGCAGGCGCTCGCGCTGCGCAAGGGCGTGTGCCAGGACTTCGCGCAGGTGATGATCGGCTGCCTGCGCAGCCTCGGGCTGCCCGCGCGCTACGTGAGCGGCTACCTCCTCACCGAGCCGCCGCCCGGGCAGGCGCGGCTTGTCGGCAGCGACGCCTCCCACGCGTGGGTGGCCGTGTACGTGCCGCGCGACGACGGACCCGGCGAATGGGCCGAGTTCGATCCGACCAACGACCGCGCGCCCGGCGAAGACTACGTGCGCCTCGCGACCGGCCGCGACTACGCCGACATCTCGCCGATGCGCGGGGTGATCCACGGCGGCGCCAACCACGAGCTGCGCGTCGCCGTCACCGTCGCGCCGGCTCCTACAATCGCGCCACACCAGGAGCCCCCATGATCTACGACAAGCTGAAGGAACTCGGCATCACGCTGCCGCCCGTGGCCACCCCCGCCGCCGCCTACGTGCCCTTCGTGCGCACCGGCAACCTCGTCTTCCTCTCGGGCCACATCGCCAAGCGCGAAGGCAAGACCTGGGTCGGCCAACTGGGCAAGACGATGGCCACCGAGGAAGGCAAGGCCGCGGCGCGCGCCATCGCGATCGACCTGATGGGCACGCTGCACGCGGCCGTCGGCGACCTGAACAAGGTCAAGCGCATCGTCAAGCTGCTCGGGCTGGTCAACTCCTCGCCCGACTTCATCGAGCATCACCTCGTGGTCAACGGCGCGAGCGAGCTGCTCGGCCAGGTGTTCGGCGACAAGGGCCCGCACGCGCGCAGCGCCTTCGGCGTCGCGCAGATCCCGACGGGTGCCTGCGTCGAGATCGAGCTCATCGCCGAAGTCTGAAGACTTCCCCTTCGAGCCAGTTGCGCCCCGCGCACGGCGAGTCGCACTGGTCCGGCCGCAGCGCCACGGCGCGCAGCCCGCGGCCTTCCTTCCGCAGCACCAGCTCGCAGCCGCTGCGCGGGTCGGCGGCCACCAGCGAGCGATTGCGTGTGTCCCAGTAGCCCATGCCGTCGAACGTGCAGACCTGCGCATCGGCGAGCGTGAAGGTCGCGTTCACCTTCACGTCGCGATTGCCGCCGATCAGGGTGCGCTCGATGACGAGCGTATCGCTGCTGCGCGAGCAGGTCGGCTTGCCGTTGCGGCCGTGCGGCACGCAGACACTGCGCGGCGCGGAGGCGTAGCGTCCGAGCACGCTGTCGGGCGCGTCCATGGCGAAGGCGGCCGACGTCGCGACGAGCACGCTCGCGATGCACGCCGACTTGAGCGAAGAGTTCATCCGTGAACTATCGCGAGCCGGGTTGTGCGTGCACAAGCCGCGCGGTGCAACAAGTGCAACGAACTAGCGCCGCGCGAGCCACGCGTACAGCGCGCAGACCACGGCGAGCGTGCCGAGCGAACTCGCCGCCATAGCGCTCGCCGAGGGCGGCGGCGGCGCGACGGTCATGCCCGCGATCGTGAACGCCAGCAGCAGCAGCGACAGGACGGCGATGCCGATCGCGCGCTTGCGCGGCAGCGCCGCCGACCGCAGGTAGAGCACGAGCCCCGCGACGAGCAGCCCCGCCTCCACCGCGAGCGCGACCGCCGGCGCGTTCCACAAGCCGAGGCCCAGCTTCACCGAGTCCGCACCCGCCAGCGGCAGCTCGGCGCGATGCACGAGCGCGTCGAGCAGCCAGTGCGAGAACACGACCGCGGCAACGGCCAGGGCCACCACGCGCTTCGCGGGTCCATCGACCGCCACGAAGGCCAGCGCGCCCGCCAGGACGGACCATGCCAAGGTCGCCAGCAAGCCATGCGTGAAGGGGAATTCGAAGTGCGGCTGGTGCGTCGCCGCGAAGTCCGGCGGGATCCGTACGGATTCGACGCCGGTGAGCACCAGCGCCCAGAGCAAGGCGTCGAGCAGCAACGCGGCGACGACCCACACGCCCGCGTTCACCTGTGGCGCGAAGCGCGCGGCGGCGAGTCCGACACCGATGTGACCGGCGAACATCGCCGGATTGGGCCACGAAACTATTGGCGGGTATAGAGCCCGTCGAACACGACCTGCTGCTTGCCGTCGGGGGCGGTGGACTCCCACAGCTGTCGCACCGTGCCGTCCGCGTTCGGCGTCCACGTGATGCGATGCCGGGTCACGGGGCGCCCCGCTTCCGCGGCGGGGCTTTCGAGCACCATCCTGCCATCCCGGAAGGCACCTTCCAGCAGCAGCAAGGTGCCGCCGTTGTCGACCCAGGTCTGGTGCCACACACCGCGCGCCGCGTCGAACATGTTGAGGCTCTCGCCGGTGTAGCCGCCGGGCGTCGTGTACCGCTCGTGGATCACGCAGCCGCCGTATTCGCTCTCGATGCGGTTGGTGCCGGCCACGCGGCCGGCGGGTCCCTTGACCTGCCACGTGCCGAGCCAGAAGTCGAACTGGCGATGCGACGGCGCGTCGCAGGCCGCCATGGCGGGCGCGGCGGCGAGCCACGCCGCGGCGACGATGGCGCAGGCGGCGAGCCGCATCATTCCACCCGCACCACCGCCAGCGGCTTGAAGCCGAAGTCCACGGGCTTGCCCTTGCGGCCGCGGTGGCCGCGCGCGTTGTTGAGGGAGCGGATCTCGAGCTGCTCCTCGCGCTCCTTGTCGCCGCGGCCCACGCCCGTGATGCGCACGCTGCGCGTGTAGGCGGCGGCACCGGCGAGTTCTTCCTTCGGTCCGAGGTCCATCAGCATCAAGCCCTTGCCGCCATTGGGCATCGGCTTCAACTCGCCGATCTCGAAGGTGAGGATGTGCTTGCCGCTCGACACGCAGCAGACGTGCGTCGCCGGCGCATTCAGCGGCGTGGCCGCTTCCGCGCTCGCGGGCGGCGGCACGTTCGCGGGCGAGGGCCGGCACACCGTCTCGCCCTGCCCCACCGTGATGAACGCCTTGCCGCCCTTTTGCCGCGACGTCATGTGCTCCACCGTCGCGAGGAAACCGTAGCCGCCCGAGCCCGCGAGCAGCAGCCACGCATCGGCCGCACCGGCGAAGTAGTGGGTGAGCTGCGTGCCGGACTCGAGATCGAGGAAAGTCGTGAGCGGCTGGCCGTCGCCGCGCGCCCCGGGCAACGTGGACACCGGCACCGAGTACACACGCCCGTTGCTGCCGAAGGCCAGCAGCGTGTCGACGGTGCGGCACTCGAAAGTCCCGTACAGGCCGTCGCCCGCCTTGAAGGCGAAGCTCGCCGCGTCGTGGCCATGGCCCTGGCGCGCGCGCACCCAGCCCTTTTGCGAAACGACGACCGTCACCGGCTCGTCGACCACCTTCACTTCGGCCACCGCCTTCTTCTCGGCCTGGATCAGCGTGCGGCGGGCGTCGCCGAACTGCTTCACGTCGGCTTCGATCTCCTTGACCATCAGGCGCTTGAGCGCGGTGGCGCTGCCGAGGATCTCCTCGAGCTTCTTCTTGTCCTCGCGCAGTTCCTTCAGCTCCTGCTCGATCTTGATCGCCTCCAGCCGCGCCAGCTGGCGCAGCCGGATGTCGAGGATGTCGTCGGCCTGGCGCTCCGACAGCTTGAAGCGGGCGATCAGCGCCTGCTTCGGCTCGTCGCTCGCGCGGATGATCGCGATCACCTCGTCGATGTTGAGCAGCACCAGCTGCCGCCCCTCGAGGATGTGGATGCGGTCGTTGACCTTGTCGAGGCGGTGCCGCGAACGCTTTTCGATGGTGCGCTGGCGGAACTCGATCCACTCGGTGAGCAGCACCCGCAGCGACTTCTGCACCGGCTTGCCGTCCAGGCCGACGACCGTCATGTTCACCGGCGCCGACGTCTCCAGCGACGTGTGCGCGAGCAAGGTCGTGATGAGCTCCTGCTGGTCGATGCGGCTCGTCTTCGGCTCGAACACGAGGCGCACCGCCGCGTCCTTGCTGGATTCGTCGCGCACCGCGTCGACCACCGCCAGCACGTTCTGCTTCAGCTGCACCTGGTCGGCCGAGAGCGCCTTCTTGCCGGCCTTCACCTTCGGGTTGGTGAGCTCCTCGATCTCTTCGAGCACCTTCTGCGAGCTGGTGCCCGGCGGCAGTTCCGTCACCACCAGCTGCCACTGCCCGCGCGCGAGCTCCTCGATCTTCCAGCGCGCGCGCACCTTGAGCGAACCGCGCCCGCCGGTGTAGGCCTCGGCGATGTCGCTCGCCGTGCTGATCACCTGCCCGCCACCGGGGAAGTCCGGGCCGGGGATGATGGCGAACAGGTCGTCGTTCAGCAGCTTCGGGTTCTTGATCAGCGCGACGCAAGCCTCGGCCACTTCGCGCAGGTTGTGGCTGGGGATTTCGGTGGCCAGGCCCACGGCGATGCCGCTCGCGCCATTGAGCAGCGTGAACGGCAGGCGCGCCGGCAGGATCGCCGGCTCCTGCGTGCTGCCGTCGTAGTTGAGGACGAATTCGACCGTGCCCTCGTCCATCTCGTCGAGCAGCAGGTTCGCGATCTTCGACAGGCGCGCTTCCGTGTAGCGCATCGCCGCGGCGCCGTCGCCGTCGCGGCTGCCGAAGTTGCCCTGGCCGTCGATCAGCGGGTAGCGCTGCGCGAAGTCCTGCGCCATGCGCACCAGCGCGTCGTACGCGGCCTGGTCGCCGTGCGGATGGAAGCGGCCGAGCACGTCGCCCACCACGCGCGCGCTCTTCACCGGCTTGGCGCCGGCGTTGCCGCCGCCGAAGGCGAGGCCCATGCGGTACATCGAGTACAGGATGCGCCGCTGCACCGGCTTCTGGCCGTCGCTCACGTCGGGCAGCGCGCGGCCCTTCACCACGCTCAGCGCGTATTCGAGGTAGGCGCGCTGCGCGTAGGTCGCGAGGTCGAGCGCGGTGTCGTCCTGTTCGAACGGGATCAGTTCCTCTTCCATGTCGGGGGTGCCTGCGTCAGGCGGTGGCGGTTGCGTTGGCGGTTGCGGTGAGTTCTTCGGGCGCCAGGGTGGCGATGCGGCGCTCGGTGGAGCCGTACAGCTCCTGCTCGAGGCGCGCGTTGAGGCGCTGCAGCATCGCCTTCGGCTGGACGTCGTCGCGCGGGATCGCCGCCATGACGATGCGGAACTGCAGGAACTCCGCCGGCAGCGCCGGCACCGGCTCCTTCAGGCCCGCGACGAGGATGCGGCTCGCGATGTTCGACGCGGCCTCGGTGGTGGAGAGGCCTTCGGCCAGCACTGCGATGCGCGAGTGCGTCACGCGCGCGGTGACGTCGCCGTCGCGCACGGCTTGCCGCACGCGGTTGGCGGCGGTGAGTAGCACGCTCTCGGACGCTTCCGGGCCGAACTCCGCGGCCAGCCGCGTGAGGTTCTCGATGTGCACGAGCAGCAGCACCGTCGGGTGGCCGTAGCGCCGCATCATCGTGCGCGCGCCGTGCATGCGCTCGTACAGCACGATCGGCATCGACAGGCCGGTCAGCGGGTCGAGCGTGTTGCGGGCATTCACCCGCGCGCGCGTCTCGCCCACCAGCCGCTCGCGCCAGTCGGTGGCGAGGTAGACGCATGCGCTCCACACCATCACGAGCGCGGCGACCGGCAGGCCCACCGTCTCGCTCTGTTCGCCGAGATGCATCGTCCACGCGAGCAAGGCACTGCCCGCCGCCAGCGCCGCGATGCCGGGCAGCACCCACCAGCCCCACGGGCGCGACTGGCGCCAGGCTTGCCATACGACGACGTAGGCGACGACCAGCCATGCCGCGGCGGCGGCCAGCAGCACCAGAGGCTCCCAGTACGAGGCGAGCGCCAGCAGCGGCAACAGGACGACGCTCACGCCGACCAGCCAGCGGCGCGTGTGCAGCAGGCCGCCGGCATGCGCGATCAGGTCGCGCAGCTGCATCCCGGCCACCGCCATCACGAAGGCCATCACGACTTGCGGCGGCAACAGCTGGCGGCCGATGTGGCTCTGGATCGCGAGCACCGCCATCATCGTCGCCGCGGCATGCAGCAGGTAGGCGCGCTCGCCGTACTGCGCGGCCTTGGTCATGCCGAACACGATGACGGCGACGAGCGCGCCGACGAACACGCCGAGCGCAAGCAGCTCGGACGGCTCGGACAGCAGGGGCGTTACACCGGCCATTCGCCAGCGGTGGGGGCGGCCGACAAGCTGCCGTCGGCGGGTGCGGCCGCCGAGGGCGCGGCCGGCGCGCTGACGGGCGGCAGGTTGCCCCTGCCAACGGCCCCGCCCAACGGGGCGGCCGGTGCGGACGGTCCCGCCACTCCCGGCATTTCCATGCGGATGCGACCCGGCGCGCGCGTGCGCTGGAGCATCGCCGGCGGCTTCAGCACTTCGTACAGCTGCATCACCGTCTTCACGTAGTTCTGCGTTTCGGGGAAGTTCGGGATGCGGTTGCCCGCGCGCTGCACGGCGCCTTCGCCCGCGTTGTACGCGGCCAGCGCGAGGTCGAGTCGCCCTTTGAACATCGCCATCAGGTCGCGCAGGTAGCGCGTGCCGGTGCGCACGTTGGTGCCGGGGTCGGTGAGCTTCTTGGCGAGCGTCACTTTCGCGTCGCCGTTCACGCCGTAGCGCTGCGCGGTGGCCGGCATGATCTGCATCAGGCCGATCGCGCCCTTGGGCGACACCGCTGCGACGTCGAAGCCGGACTCGGTGGCGATCACCGCCTGCAGCAGTTCGTAGTCGACTTCGTGCAGCTTCGACGCTTCGCGCAGGTGGTGCTTCACCTGCCGGTACGCCGGCGACACCTCGAAGAAGGCGATGAGCTTCGGCGGCGCCGTCGGCACCGCCACCGGGCGCGGCGTCTTCAGGCCCTGCGCCGTGTCGAAACTTTCGCCGCCGCGGAAGAACAGCTGGTAGCGCTCGTCGACCTGCTCGGACGAGAAGTGCGCGATGCCCTTGTCGTCCACATAGCCCCACACCTCGGCGCGCGCAACCGGCAGCGCCGCGACGCACAGCAGCGCGGCGACGGCGAGGGCGCGCGCGAAGCGGGTCATGCGCGCAGCTCCAGGCCCATCGCGCGGCGTTCCTCGAACTCCGCGCGCAGCACCGACATCACGGCCATCGAGACGAAGCCCTGCGCCGTCTTCACGGACTCGCGCAGCACGCCTTCGAGCTGGAAGCCTTCTTCCTCGTACAGCGCCTTGGCACGCGTGTTGTGCGCCTTCACGTCGAGCCAGAAGCGATGCGCGCCGAGGTCGTCGAACGCGATCTTCTTGGCCATGCGCAACGCCGCGCGCCCGAACCCCTGGCCCTTGGTGCCGACCACCATGCGCTTGAGTTCGAGCGACTGGTGCTGGCTCTTGCAGCCGATCAGGATCACGAAGCCGGCGGGATCGAGGTCCGGGCCGCCTTCGACGATGAAATGGCGGAAGTCCGGGAAGCGGATCGCGGCCTCGTGCTGCGTGCGCTCCCACGGCGTGATGAAGGGCAGGTTGTCCGGGTCGCGCTCGAGCGAGACGACGAACTCGAGGTCGCTCGACATCGTCGGGCGCAGCCGCACGCGGGCGGCGGTGCGCCCGGGGGCCGGGGTCGATACGAGGTCCGCGCTCATCAGATGTCGATCTCCACGGCGTCGCCGTGCCGCTCCATCAGCTCGCGGCGGGCGGCGGCTTCGCCCTTGCCCATGAGCCGGGTGATCAGGTTCTCGGTCGCGAGGAAGTCGCACTTGCCCAGCTGCACCTGCAGCAGGCGGCGCGTGTCCGGGTTGAGCGTGGTTTCCCACAACTGTTCCGCGCTCATCTCGCCCAGCCCCTTGAAGCGGCTGATGGTCCACGCGCCTTCGCGCACGCCTTCCTTGCGCAGCTTGTCCAGGATGTGGGTGAGCTCGCCTTCGTCGAGCGCGTACATCTTGGCCGCCGGCTTCTTGCCGCGCGCCGGCGCGTCGACACGATACAGCGGCGGCCGCGCGATGTACACATGGCCGGCGTCGATCAGCTTGGGGAAGTGCCGGAAGAACAGCGTGAGCAGCAGCACCTGGATGTGCGAGCCGTCGACGTCGGCGTCCGACAGGATGCAGACCTTGCCGTAGCGGATGCCCGAGAGATCCGGCGTGTCGTTCGGCCCGTGCGGGTCGACGCCGATCGCCACCGCGATGTCGTGGATCTCGGTGTTGGCGAACAGGCGGTCGCGCTCGACCTCCCACGTGTTGAGCACCTTGCCGCGCAGCGGCAGGATCGCCTGGCACTCCTTGTCGCGGCCCATCTTGGCGCTGCCGCCGGCGGAGTCGCCTTCGACGAGGAACACCTCGTTGTGCGAGATGTCCTTGCTCTCGCAGTCCGTGAGCTTGCCGGGCAGCACGGCGACGCCGGAGCCCTTGCGCTTCTCGACCTTCTGCCCGGCCTTCTGGCGCACCTGCGCCGCGCGGATCGCGAGTTCGGCGAGCTTCTTGCCGTAGTCGACGTGCTGGTTCAGCCAGAGCTCCAGCGCCGGCCGCACGAAGCTCGACACGAGCCGCACCGCGTCACGCGAATTCAGCCGCTCCTTGATCTGCCCCTGGAACTGCGGGTCGAGCACCTTCGCGCTCAGCACATAGGAAGCCCGCGCGAACACGTCCTCCGGCAGCAGCTTCACGCCCTTGGGCAGCAGGTTGTGCAGCTCGATGAAGCCCTTCACCGCATTGAAGAGGCCGTCGCGCAGGCCACTGTCGTGCGTGCCGCCCGCGGTGGTGGGAATCAGGTTGACGTAGCTCTCGCGCACCGGCTGGCCGTCTTCGGTGAAGGCCACGCACCACTGCGCACCCTCGCCTTCGGCGAAGTTGTCCGTGGTGTCGGCATAGCCCTCGCCTTCGAACAACGGGATCACCGGGTCGCCGGTGAGCGTCTGCATCAGGTAGTCGCGCAGGCCGCCCTTGTACTGCCAGCTCTGCGTGTCCTTCTTCTTTTCGTCGGTGAGCGTGACCGTCACGCCCGGCATCAGCACGGCCTTGCTGCGCAGCAGGTGCGCGAGCTCGGCGTGCGGCAGTTGCACCGACTCGAAGTACCTGGCGTCGGGCCACACGCGCACGGTGGTGCCCTGCTTGCGATCGTCGGCGCCTTGCTTGCGGACCGTGAGCGCCTCGACCACGTCGCCGCCCGAGAACACGACCGACGCGGCCTGGCCCTCGCGGTACGTCGTGACTTCGAGCCGCTTCGCCAGTGCGTTGGTCACCGACACGCCGACGCCGTGCAGCCCGCCCGAAAAGCTGTAGGCCCCGCCCTTGCCCTTGTCGAACTTGCCGCCTGCGTGCAGCCGCGTGTAGACGAGCTCGATGACGGGCGCCTTCTCTTCGGCGTGCAGCCCGAACGGGATGCCGCGCCCGTCGTCCTCGACGCTCACCGAGCCGTCGGTGTGCAGCGTCACGCGCACGCGCTTGCCGTGCCCCGCGAGCGCCTCGTCGGCGGCGTTGTCGATCACCTCCTGCACCACGTGCAGGGGCGTGTCGGTGCGCGTGTACATGCCGGGCCGCTGCTTCACGGGCTCGAGGCCCTTGAGCACGCGGATCGACGCTTCCGAATAGTCCGAAGTGGAGGCCTTGGTCGCCATGGGAGGGCCGATTGTAGTACCGGGCAAGCCCAGCCACTGGATGCGCGTCCAGTATCCCCGCCACCGATGCGGGGCCGGCATCAATCCCCCGCGCCGAATTCAACAGTGCCGTCAGCCCCGCTCAGCATGGGGACACGATGCGGCCGATACAGTCGATGGCATGCAAACACGCAAGCTGTCCCTGGTGCAGGTCCTCACCTGCGGCGCGCTGGTCGTCACGCTTTCGATGGGCATCCGGCACGGCTTCGGCCTGTGGCTGCAGCCCATCACCACCGAGCGGGGCTGGACGCGCGAGACCTTCGCGCTGGCCATCGCGATCCAGAACCTGAGCTGGGGCGTGCTCGGCATCTTCATCGGCATGCTGGCGGACCGTTTCGGCGCCTTCAAGGTGCTGGCCGCCGGTGCCGTGATCTACGCGCTGGGCCTGGCCGGCATGGCGCTCGCGACCACGCCGCTCTCCTTCGCGCTCACGACGGGCGTGCTGCTCGGCCTCGCGCAGGCAGGCACGACCTACCCCGTGATCTACGGCGTGATCGGCCGGCAGATCCCGGCCGAGCGCCGCTCGTGGGCGATGGGCGTCGCGGCCGCCGCCGGCTCGTTCGGGCAGTTCCTGATGGTGCCGGTCGAGGGCTTCCTCATTTCGGGCATCGGCTGGCAGCAGGCGCTGCTCGCCCTCGCGGCGGCGGCGCTGCTGATCGCGCCGATCGGGCTGGGCCTGCGCGAGCCCGACTTCCACGCGCATGCCTCAGCCAAGCGCGAGCAGACCATCCTGCAGGCGCTGCGCGAAGCCTTCAAGTACCCGAGCTTCCAGCTGCTGATGGCCGGCTACTTCGTCTGCGGCTTCCAGGTCGTGTTCATCGGCGTGCACATGCCCAGCTACCTCAAGGACAAGGGCCTGTCGCCGCAGGTGGCGAGCTACGCGCTGGCGCTGATCGGCCTGTTCAACGTGTTCGGCACCTACATCGCGGGCACGCTCGGCCAGCGTTTCCTGAAGACGCGCATCCTGTCGTTCATCTACTTCGCGCGCGCCGTCGCCATCTCGCTCTTCGTGTTCGCGCCGCTCTCGCCGTTCTCGGTCTACCTGTTCGCGGCCGCGATGGGCCTGCTGTGGCTCTCGACGGTGCCGCCGACCACCGCCGTCGTCGCGCAGATCTTCGGCGTCGCGCACCTGTCCATGCTCGGCGGCTTCGTGTTCTTCAGCCACCAGATCGGCTCGTTCCTCGGCGTGTGGCTGGGCGGCTACCTGTACGACCGCACCGGCAGCTACGACGTCGTCTGGTACATCGCCATCGCGCTCGGCATCTTCGCGGGGCTGGTGAACCTGCCGGTGCGCGAGTCGCCGATCCAGCGGCAGCCGCTGCCGCAGCCGGCGTGACGCTGAAGAAGGCGCTTGCCTATGCCGCCGCACTGGCGGTGCTGGGAGGCGTCTTCATGATGTACATGCAGCCCGCGATGATGGTCGCCGTGAGCGACATGATCTGGGCCTGCTTCCACTAGCAGTTCTGGTACTTCCAGTGGCGGGGCTTGCCCTCTTCCATCCATTCGATCGCCTGCGCGAGGCGCTTCTCGCGCGTCTCGGCGCGCTTGGCTTCCTCCAGCCAATCGACGTACTCGCGCTGCTGGCTCGGTGAGAACGCGTCGAAAGTGCGCCGGGCCTTCGCGCTGCGGCCCAGCGCCGCGCGCAAGTCGGCCGGCACCGCCGGCGGGGGCTTGGCCACGCGCGGCGCGGCCTTCGGCTTGACGCCCGCATCGACGAGTTCGGCGGCCTTCTTCACGAGGCGCGCCAGTTCCGCGCGCGAGGGCAGGTCCGCCACCTTCTCGATGCGGCCGAACTGGCCCATCGCCGAGTCCTTGCCTGCCCCGCCCGTGACCGCGTCGCCGTTGCGCAAGCCGAACGCGCAGTGCGCCTTGAAGGCGGCCATGTGCGCGAGGATCTTGCCGCCATGCATGAAGGCCGGCATGCCCCACTTGATGGCTTCCTCCGCTTCGGGCACCGCGCTGTGCACGACCTGGCGCAGGTGCACGAGGATCGGTTGGGCGAAGCCCGCGGACTTCGCGATATAGGCATCGACGCGGGGATCGGTGGCGGCCATGGCGCTACAGTCTAATCATGAACGTCATCGTGATCACGGGCGGCTCGGACGGCATCGGCGCCGAGATGGCGCGCCAGCTCGCCACGCGGCATCGCGGCGGCGTCGCGCTGGTGCTCGCCGGCCGCAGCCGCGAGAAGCTCGATGCCGTCTGCGCCGAGTGCGAACGGTCCGGCGCGCAAGCCCTCGGCATCGCGATGGACGTCGGCGTCGAGTCCGAATGCCGCGACCTGGTCGCGCAAACCGTCGCGCGCTTCGGCGGCATCGACACGTTGGTCAACAACGCAGGGGTATCGGCGCAGGCGCTCTTTGCCGACGTGCGCGCCGAGGACCTCGCTTGGTACGAGACGGTGATGCGGGTCAACCTGTGGGGCGCGGTGTGGTGCACGCACGCGGCGCTGCCGCACCTGAAGGCGCGGCGCGGGCGCATCGTGGCCGTCGGTTCGCTGGCCGGCCTCGTCGGCGTGCCGGGGCGCACCGCCTACAGCGCGTCGAAGTTCGCGATGACGGGCTTCTTCGAGGCGCTGCGCATCGAGCTCAAGGCGAGCGGCGTCAGCGTAACGACGGCCTATCCGGGCGTGGTGAAGACGCAGTTGCGCCATCGCGGCTACAACGCGAAGGGCGAAGCCGCCGGCTTCAGCGGCCTGCGCGAAGACGATGCGATGTCGGTCGAGGAATGCGCCCGGCTCATCGTCGCCGGCATGGACCGGCGCCAGCGCGAAGTCGTGATGACGGCCCGCGGCAAGATGGGCCGCTTCGTGAAGCTGGTGGCGCCGGGGATCGTCGAAGACATGGCCCTCGCGGCGCTCAAGGACGACGTGAAGCCGCACTGACCATGCACGGCAACGAAGCTCCTTCCCCCTGGGTCCAGCGCTGGTCGCACCTCGTGCCCGCCGGAGGCACGGTGCTCGACGTCGCCTGCGGACGCGGGCGGCACATGCAGTGGTTCGCGCAGCGGGGGCATCGCGTCACGGGCGTGGATCGCGATGCGGACGCGCTCGCGCAGGCTTCGCAATTCGGCGAGGCGATCCGCGCCGACATCGAAAACGGCCCGTGGCCTTTCGACGGCCGCACGTTCGACGCGGTGGTCGTCACGAACTACCTGTGGCGCGCGTTGCTGCCGAGGATCGTCGGGAGCGTGGCCGAAGGCGGCGTGCTGCTCTACGAGACCTTCGCCGCCGGCAACGAGTCGGTCGGCAAGCCCTCGCGGCCTGACTTCCTGCTGCAGCCCGGCGAATTGCTGCGCGCGTGCGCCGGCCTGCGCGTCGTCGCCTACGAAGACGGCTACCTGGAGCCGCCGCCGCGCTTCGTGCAAAGAATGACCGCCGTGCGCCCCGGGGACACCCCCACACCGGTGCGTTACACGCTCTAGTTAGAATCTCGGTTTTTCCGGCACTTACCCCGAATGGCACCGATTACCGGCAGCATCGTCGCCCTGGTCACCCCGATGCGCGACGACGGCAGCGTGGACTACGCGGCGTTGCGCAAGCTGATCGACTGGCACATCGCCGAAGGCACCGACTGCATCGGCGTGGTCGGCACCACGGGCGAGTCGCCGACGGTCGACGTCGAGGAGCACCAGGAGATCATCCGCGTCTCGGTGGAGCAGGCCGCGAAGCGCGTGCCGATCATGGCCGGGTGCGGCGCCAACTCCACGCAGGAAGCGATCTCGCTGGCCCGCTACGCCAAGAAGGTCGGCGCCGATTGCCAGCTGCAGGTCGTCCCCTACTACAACAAGCCGACGCAGGAAGGTCAGTACCTGCACTTCAAGGCGATCGCCGAGGCCGTGGGCGACCTGCCGATGGTGCTGTACAACGTGCCCGGCCGCACGGTGGCGGACATGCAGCACGAGACGGTGCTGCGCCTCGCCGAAGTCCCCGGCATCATCGGCATCAAGGAAGCGACCGGCGACCTCGCGCGCGCGCAGTGGCTCGTGCGCGACGTGCCCAAGAGCTTCGCCGTGTACTCGGGCGACGACCCGACCGCGGTGGCGCTCATGCTGTGCGGCGGCCAGGGCAACGTGAGCGTGACGGCCAACGTGGCGCCGCGCCAGATGCACGAGTTGTGCGTGGCAGCGGTCGCGGGCGACGCGAAGCGCGCGATGGACATCCAGCTCCGGCTGATGCCGGTGCACAAGCACCTGTTCTGCGAAGCCAACCCCATTCCCGTCAAGTGGGCGATGGCGCGCATGGGCCTCATCGGCGGCGCGCTGCGCCTGCCGATGACACCGCTTTCCAAGGGCAACGAGCCCGTGGTCGAAGCCGCGCTGCGCGCGGCCGGCCTGCTCCAATGAGGAATCCCCAGTGAACCCAATCGTGAAGTTCGGCCTGCTTGCCCTCGTGACGGCCTTGTCGGCCTGTTCGATGCTGCAAAGCGACAAGATCGACTACAAGAGCGCAGGCAAAGGCGCTTCGCTCGAAGTGCCGCCCGACCTGACGCAGCTGTCGCGCGACTCGCGCTACATCGTGCCGGGCAGCGGCACCATCACGGCCAGCAGCTATGCCGCCGGCGCCACGGTGGCCGGCGTGCCGACCGCCGCGATGGCGATCGGCGACGTGCGCATCGAGCGGGCCGGCAACCAGCGCTGGCTCGTCGTCAACCGCCCGGCCGACCAGCTGTTCGGGCAGGTGCGCGACTTCTGGCTCGAGAACGGCTTCCTCATCACGACGGACCAGCCGACGCTCGGCATCCTCGAGACGGACTGGGCCGAGAACCGCGCCAAGATCCCGCAGGACCTGATCCGCAGCACGCTGGGCCGCGTGCTCGACCAGGCCTATTCGACGGCGGAGCGCGATCGCTTCCGCACGCGCCTGGAGCGCAGCGCCACCGGCGGCACCGAGATCTTCATCAGCCACCGTGGCATGCAGGAGGTCTACAGCACCACGCAGAAGGACCAGACGATGTGGCAGCCGCGCGCGGCCGACCCCGAGCTGGAAGCCGAATTCCTGCGGCGCCTGATGGTGCGCCTGGGCGTGTCGCAGGAGGCGACGCGCGCGCTGGTCGCCGGTGCCGCGGGCCGCGCCACGTCGCGCATCGAGACGGTCAACAACACGCCCGTCGTCGTGATCGACGAAGCGTTCGACCGCGCCTGGCGGCGCGTGGGCCTCGCGCTGGACCGCACCGGCTTCACGGTGGAAGACCGCGACCGCGCGGGTGGCACGTACTTCGTGCGCTACGTCCCGCCGAGCGCCGACAAGAAGGACCCGGGCTTTCTCGGCCGGCTCTTCAGCTTCTCCAGCCCCGACAAGGAGAACCCGGTCAAGTACCGCATCGCCGTCAAGGGCGAGGGCCAGAAGACGACCGTGTCGGTGCTCAACGACAAGGGCGCCCCGGAGCAGTCGCAGACCGCGCAACGCATCGTGCAGGTGATCGCGGACGACCTGAAGTAAGGTGATCCGCTTCAAGAGCCTGGGCAGCGGAAGCACCGGCAACGCCACGGTCGTCCAAGCCCGCAGCGGCACCCAGCTGGTCCACCTGCTGGTGGACTGCGGGCTCGGCATCAAGGAACTCGAGAAGCGCCTGGGCCTGGCGGGCATGACGCCCGACCGGCTCGATGCCATCTTCATCACGCACGAACACGGCGACCACATCGGCTGCGCCGTGCAGCTCGCGTTGCGCGAGCGCATCCCGCTGTGGATGAGCGCGGGCACCTACGATGCCATCGGCCGCCCCGAGCTCGACGGGCTGCTGCGCATCGCGGGCGACTGCGTGCCCATCGACCTCGGCGCGATGCAGGCGGTGCCGTTCACGGTGCCGCACGACGCGCGCGAGCCGCTGCAGCTCACGGTGGGCGATGGCGAAGTGCGCTTCGGCGTGCTCACCGACCTGGGCCATGTTTCCGCGCATGCCGCCGCACAGCTCGCGGGCTGCCGCACGGTGCTCCTCGAGTGCAACCACGACGAGGCCCTGCTCGCGGCCTCGACCTATCCGCCGTTCCTCAAGCGCCGCGTCGGCGGCTCCTGGGGCCATCTCGCCAACAGCGCCGCCGCGCTGGCGGCGCAGGCGCTGCTGGCGAGCGGGATGAAGCAGGTGGTGGCCGCGCACCTGAGCGAACAGAACAACCGGCCCGAGCTCGCGCGCGAGGCGCTTGCCACCGCGCTCGCATGCGGAACCGAAGACATCCTCGTCGCGGATGCGCCGAACGGGTCGGCGTGGTTGACGGCCTGAGGGCCCCCGCAATGACAAAGGCCGCTCGAATGCGGCAGCAATGACAAAGGCCGCCCGAAGGCGGCCTTTGCGCTTTCCGGCAGGGCCGGATTACTTCGTGGCGCTGGCAGCGGGAGCCGGGGCCATCGCGGCGGCAGAGGCAGCCATGGCGGCGCCGGAAGCGGCCATCGCGGCGCCGGAGGCGGCAGCAGCGGCGGCATCAGGCGCGGGCGCCGGGGCGGGCGCGGGCGCGGGGGCAGCAGCCGGAGCCGGAGCCGGGGCCGGCGCCGGCTCTTCCTTCTTGCCGCAGGCGGCGAGCGCAACGGCAGCGACCAGCGTCGCCAGGACGAGCGATTTCTTCATTTCAGGGTTTCCTTTGATCCGATGGGAGAAAAAACAATTTCCGGAAATCGTCACGCAGCTTCAGGGAACTGCGGACCAAGCGGAAGGACTCGAGCTCTTCCTGCTCAGCCTCACATTATAGGCATGAAAAATGTCTCGCTGCGTCAGGCGGCGCCGCGTCAAAGACCCGTGGTGCTGGCGGCGAACGACGGCGTGCTCTTCTGTAGCCACTCGGCGAGGGCCTGCTTGAGCAGCACGCGGCGCTCGGGCTCGCTGCCGCAGAAGCCGTTGGAATGCTCGAGGTCGCGCCGCTCCAGCACCCACGACGGGCTCCAGATGGCGCTCGGCAGATCGAGCGCGTCGGCCGAGGGGCAGGCACGCGCTTCGACGATGTGCGACCAGGTGCGTCGCCACGTGACGAAGCGCGCATGCCGCCGCACCACGTCGTCGTAGTTCTTCGCGAGCAGGATCATCTTGCGCCCGGTCTTCGACCAGGCGTTGAGCGATTCGGCCACGGCCCGCTCGTAGAGCGGCCAGTCCTCGAAGGTCGCGTCGGCCAGGATGATCTCGCGCCAGCCTTCGCGGGCCGCCGCGGCCAGCGCGTCGCGCACCAGCTGCTGGAAGTCGCTGCGCCCCTCGAAGCGGCGCGACGGCAGCGCGGTGTCTTTCCCTTCGGTGGCTTCGCTCATCGCCCTTCCCCTTCGCCGTTGCCGGCGTGCAGCCAACCCGCCTCGACCCACGAGCGCAGCAGCGCGAGCGCGTCCTCGCTCGCCGACTGCAACTCGTGCGCCGTGAGGCGGCGCCCATCCGCCAGCCGGTGCATCAGGCGCGCGTCCTTGCCCGCAGCACGCCAGCTCTCGCCGTTGACGAACACATGGTGCGCATCGTGCATCATCCGCGTGCGAGGGTCCAGTGCGACCGAGCGCAGGTGCCGCGGCGCCGTTTGCGCCTCGAACCAGACGTTGGCCTTCGGCTCCGTCAAGTACTCGCCCAAGGCGCGCTCCGGACCGCGCGGATCGCGCAATGCGGACTCGACGGCCCCGCGCGCGAAGGCCTGCAGCGCTTCCGGGATGCGGCCCGGGGCTGCGGTCGCTGCCGCACCGGCGTCGCGATACAGCAGCGCGCTCTCCTCCTCGCCCGCGGCTTCGCCCAGCCGCTGCAGCAGCTCGCGCGCCAGTTCGTCGCGCGCCGGTGCGCGAAAGCCGATCGAGTACGTATGGCACTCGCCTTCGGCGACGCCGTCGTGCGCGTAGCGTGGCGGCAGGTACAGCATGTCGCCGGGCTCCAGCAGGTATTCGGCTTCGGGCTCGAACCGCGCGAGGATCTTGAGCGGCACGTCGTCGCGCAGCGCCAGGTCCTGTTGCCGCCCGATGCGCCAGCGGCGGCGCCCCTGCGCCTGCAGCAGGAACACGTCGTAGCTGTCGAAGTGCGGGCCGACACCGCCGCCGTCCGTGGCATAGCTGATCATCAAGTCGTCGAGCCGCGCATCGGGCACGAACCGGAACTGGCCCAGCAGCGCATGCGCCCGCGCGTCGTGCACGTCCACGCCCTGCACGAGCAGCGTCCAGTTGCGCTGGGTGAGCGACGGCAACGCGCGGCGCGGCAACGGCCCGCGGCGCAGCGTCCAGTGGCCGCGCTGTTGCACCACCAGGCGCGATTCGACGTCGTCGCGCGCGGCCAGCGCGAACAGGTCGGTGCGCGACAGCAGCGGCTTCAGCGCCGGCACGGCGCCGCGCACCAGCAGCGGCTTGCGTTGCCAGTGGCGCTGCATGAAGCGCTGCGGCGTCAAGTTTCCAGCACATTGGGATCCTAAGCTTAGAATTCCACGTGGACAAGTTGTCGCG
>JADMIO011475769.1_pt1 | contig 60304 bp, 60 predicted proteins | sample 8958161 | NCBI WGS metagenome assembly JADMIO01 (sample SAMN16585339, study PRJNA669376) | soil metagenome | isolation source: Crop rotation soil | place: USA: Cullars Rotation, Alabama | collected 2011
CGCGACTTCAAGTCACGTGAATTCCAAGCTTCGGATCCCACTGTGCTGGAAAGGGGGCTCTTATGAAGAGCAGGCGATAAAGATCGCACATAAGGCGATCGATCTTGGGATCAATTTCTTCGATACTGCGGACGTCTATGCACGAGGGAAGAGCGAAGAGATCCTAGGCAAAGCTATCAAGGGGAAAAGGGAAGAACTTGTCATCGCGACCAAGTGTCACGGCAAGATGAGCGACACCGATCCGAACGCCCTGGGTAATTCTTATCGCCATATCATCCGTGCGTGCGAGGCATCGCTTAAACGGCTCGGCACCGATTGGATCGATCTTTATCAAATTCATCGGCCGCAGCCTTCGATCCCGATCGATGAAACGATCCGCGCTCTTGACACTCTGCACAGACAAGGAAAGATTCTATATGCCGGCTCATCTACCTACGCTGCTTGGCAATTGGCCGAAGCGCATTACGTGGCAAAGGAGCTTGGTGCTGCTGGATTCGTGTGCGAACAACCACCTTACAATCTTTTGGACCGACGCATTGAAACTGAACTCCTTCCTTTCTGCCGGACATACAACGTGGGTGTACTGCCATGGTCTCCACTTGCCGGTGGAATGATGAGTGGGAAGTATCTCGATGCCAAGCCCGAAGAGGGCCGCTATGGAAAAACCGATCCAAATGGTCGACTCGAAAAGCTGCCGCGACAAAAACTATTGCGATTCAAGTCATTGGCCGAAAAGAACGGAATGTCGATGGCCACGCTTTCATTGGCATGGGTCGCGTCTCAGCCGGGCGTGACTTGCCCGATTATCGGTGCGCGTTCGGAGTTTCAATTGGAAGAGTCGATTGCGGCGTGCGGCGTGCGGTTAGAGGATAAGGTGCTCAAAAAGATCGACGAGATATTCGAGCCCGAGTCACACCACATCACGTATTACACAGCAAACTTCGGGCCGAATGCGAGAGGACAGTAGGCGTTGGGCCTTGGGCGTTAGGCATTGGGTCAAAATGAGAGCCCACAACGTCCCTTCAATATGCCTTCCGTCGGTTCAACATCTAGGATTCATCATTCGCGGGGCGAAGACACGCAATGAAATCTAAAGCTTTTGTCGCAGAATTCGTCGGAACGTTTGCCTTGATCTTTGTTGGCACGCTCGTCAGTGCCACTACTAATGACCAAGTTGGGATTGCCCTTGCCCATGGTTTTATCATCGCAGCCATGGTGACGGCAACGGCGGCGGCGAGCGGTGGTCATTTGAATCCTGCCGTCACGTTCGGGCTTTGGATTGGGCGCCGAATCACTCTCAAGAGATTAGTCGGCTATTGGGGCGCGCAACTCCTTGGCGCTTTTGTTGGGGCATACGCGGCGTTTACATGTCTTCCTTATCGCATGGGATATGGCGGGCGTACACTTGACGCAAGTTATGGGTTACCTAGTGTTCCGGGAAGATTGATGCCTCCGGACGGTGGACTGCCCGTGCAGGCGATTCTTGTAGAAACGGTGTTCACTTTCTTTTTGGTTTATGTGGTTCTCGGGACCGCTGTTGATCGAAAAGCTCCAAAGGTTGGCGGCTTATACATCGGGCTTGCGGTTGCACTTGGAGTACTTGCAGCAGGACCTCTGACAGGTGGCTCGATGAATCCCGCTCGATGGTTTGGTCCAGCACTTCTTGTCAAGTTGCAGGGAGCCCCTGGGTTTCTCAACTGGCCGGTCTATATTATTGGGCCGCTCCTCGGCGCGACAGTTGCGTCATACGCATACGGAAGAATCGCAGACGATCCGACCGATTAACTTCACGTGGATAATCTCGCGCTACGACAACAGATCTGCGACGTCGGCCAAATGCTTTGGCAGCGCCACCTAGTCGGAGCTACTGAAGGGAACATCAGCGTTCGGCTCGACGACAATGAGATTCTTTGCACGCCAAGTGGAGCGAGCAAGGGACATCTTCAGCCGACGGATCTGGTGATCATCGACACAGCAGGAATTTCGAAAGATGGAAGTGTGCCAAGCAGTGAGATCAAGATGCATCTACGAATGTACGCGCGTCGCCATGACTGTATTGCCGTCGTCCACGCCCATCCTCTTACGGCAACTGCGTTCGCACTTGCTGGTGAATCAATTCCGGATGACGTTATGCCTGGATCAACGGCGGTTCTGGGCTCGGTAGCACTTGTGCCGTTCGGGATGCCAAGCACAGACGAGCTCCCCAACGCGCTCGAACCATTTCTCGTGAACCATCGAACCTTGCTGCTCGCTCACCATGGTGCGGTTGTCATGGGCAGTAACGTATTCGATGCATACAACCGCATGGAGATTCTGGAACGCACCGCGCAAATTGTATTGGCAGCGCGAATGCTCGGTGGCGAAAAGAAAATGCCCCCACATCAAGTGGAGGCATTGAAGAAGCTATTGGACACTAAGTCTTAGCGCGCGTGCGTGTGTCGGGGCGCGTGCGATTCTTGTTGATGGGCATTCATGGATCGCATGCGTCGGCAGAGAACTCGGGCGAGGTTTGTCATAATGACCTTTCCGACTTCGGGATCCATATCCATCACGGCGTGAAGAGACTTGCTCGGGATGATCGCAGCGGTGAGATCGCCAACTGCTGTGACGGTTGCGGAACGAGGCTCGTCGTCTACTAGAGCTATCTCGCCAACGACACTTCCAGGACCAAACTCAGCGATCGTTTCTTCGTCGCTCGATTTGATCCGTGCGGTGCCTTCAAGGATGATGATGAGATCGGAATTTCTTTCGAATTGCCGAACAATCACATCTCCACCACGATATTGACGAGTATCCGCGAGTGCAGCGATTCCTGCTACGACATCTCGAGAAAGGCCCCGGAAAATGTAGTTGTATCGCAGGGTTCGGGCCAAGTCCATTTCTGTAGTCAAGATTGTCATCGCTAGACTCCGTGTCGGTAAGAGCATATAGCGTGCCAAGGGTATGAAGTGCCCGTTCAGGGCTATCGGCCCACGTTCAGAAAGTCGCTTCAGACAACTTCAGGTCGAAGGACCTATGTTCGCGACTGTTGCATGGGCCTGAAGTCTGTCGCTGCCTCATGAAGTGCGAGTTGCGCCTGAAGCATTTCTGCTTTCCGACGAGTGATTCCGGTGAGGAGGGTGACGGGCAACTCTTGCAACATCTGCTTGATCTGGTTGCGATTCAGAGCGAGCATGTGTTGCAGGACTTCGATCAACTCATCTGTCTTGTGGCCGTGAGCGACAAGAATAAATTCATAAACGTTGTCGTCTGCAGTTACAACGAATGATTCAGCAACACGTTTACCACCGGTGGCCCGACGGCTCGCTTCCGTATCGATCGGGACTTGATGGTTGCAGACTTCACAAATAAGGAATTCCGTTTTCTCGCTGTAGTAGTTCAGCTCGCCGCAATATCCGCACTTAACTTGCGAAACGGTGATAGGCTGCCCATCCACGATCGGGATCATGCGCTGGCAGTTGGTGCAGACAAAATCTCCGGTGGGTGCTTCCGTCAGATCATTTTCAAAATCGCACAGCGGGCAGATAACTCCGAAGTACGTGACCTTCTTAATGAGAATTGCCTTGCGAACCCCAAGAACAAAGAAAACCGCAGTGATGACGAGGAGAACAATCGCGAGTGGAACAAGAACTCCTTCCCCTCGAAATGCAAGCAGCAGCCAGGCAAGACCACCGAGGCAGAGGGCAAAGAACCAATAGGTCAATCCCTGTTCGGCGTGAATTTCTATTTCGTCCCAACGACGTCTAGCGCGGGGCATGGCCTTCGTAGCAGTATATCAACAGGTTCACCGCTAAGCGCAGTACAGCGGGGAAGTCCGCAAAAGTTTCAAGCTAATTGCTGTCAGGCGGCGGCAAGCTGTCCGGCTGAACCAAGACGCGGCCTCGGCCGTGTTCGTAAACGGAGTAGCCCTGCTGCTCTGCTAGCTGTCTTAAGAAATCCATACCATTCTTACCAAAGGCATCGAACCGCTTTACAACCGGGTCGGCAGACTTCGGCGGGAAGTCTACGCCGATGTGCCAGTGGGCGCCGATGTCTCGCATTCCCCGTTGGAACGACGTATCGGTCATGGTGATCTCCATGAGATCGCTATTCGCAGAAGGCTTGAATTTCGGCCCCAGAGTCGCGCGAGGCGAATCGGCATCTGCATCGTCGTGAGAATCGATGGGCGGCAAGGCAATGCCGTCGGGACGAACCGCTCTGGTTGTGGGCGCAATCGTGTCCTTATCTTTCATCTCAGGCAACGGAGTAGAGAAGTTCTGGAAGACGTAGAAGCTGGCAGTGGCAAGTGCCCCAATTCCAAATACCGCAGGGATAATGCGGCGCCACTTCCGCTTCTTTGGCATTCCCATGTATTTGGGCTTAAAAGGGGGGACAAATGTCGGAGCCACTGCGGCCCTCATGTTCTTGACGCCATTGACCATGCGCATCCGATCCGCCATTTCTTGGGCGTGGGCGGGATTCTTTTCAGCGAACGCATCCGCCGCGCGTTGATCCCCTCGTTCTGCGATTTTCCAAATTTTTTCGTTTATGTCGGAAGGAATCTGGCTCATGATTTTTCCTCCTCGTACTTCTCTTTAAACTTCTCTCGCGCGCGGTAGAGGCGAGTCTTAGTGGCATTCACACTCGAGCTAATCGAATGAGCGATATCTTGAAGACTTAACTCCTCCCAGTAGTAGAGCAGCAAAAGAGCTCGATCCTCGGGACGGAGCTTGCTAAGTGCCAACTGCACCCGCGGATCGCTTTCTTTTCCAGGCTCGCTTTGATACTGAGCGATTTCCATCAACTCAACAGTCAGAGGTCGCCGACGTTTCTTTCGCGAATCTTGGATGCTGCGGTTGACCGCGATTCGGAAGAGCCAGGTACTGAATTTAGCACGCTTGTCGAACTTGTATAGATTCTTATGAACCAGCGTGAAAATTTCTTGGACTGTGTCCGCAGCTTCTTCGGCGTCTAGAAGGACACCTCGGGCAATGGCGTACACCCGGTCATAGTATTTGCTATACAGACCATCAAAGGCGCGAACTTCTCCTTTGAGAAATCGCTCGATTTGGATTGCATCTTCATCCATCCTATCGAGGTGCCCTTGGTCAAGTACCGCACTAACCATTCGATGATTAGACGCAGGCTCGCCAGGCAGGGTCACATCCCTTTTCTTCTCTTCTGGTCGATTTGCGTCGATCACGTGTTCCCGTACCTAACGCTTTAGCGTCGGTTTTAGTGTCTTGCGACCGGTTAGTCCACTGTTACGGATGTCCCGAGGTGGCGGTTGGGTTCGCTGAAATTGAATTTATTCGCCTGGCAAATTCAGTAGGAAGCCGAACGATCGCGTATACGTTCAGCATTAATAGTAATACACATATCCCGCCGGCAACCAGCCATTTCTTGGATTTCGCCCAGTAATAAGCGCCGATGGCAAGCCCTAAGCTAATTGGACCAATGGCCGGATAGAAGTAACGCGCTTGCCCCTGGAAATAAGAGATGTTGTAGCGGATGAAGAATAGCGTGATGAGAAATAAGAAAATACCGTTCATCAAATGAACGCGACGATGCGACTTGTCGCGGAGCGAGGCAAGGACAAAACCTAGGATTCCGAAACACGCAAGACCGATGAGTAACCGATAGAGTGTGTTCGGCGCACCTGGTCCAGTGTAGGGGGTGCCTCTCTCATTCAAGAAGATGTCCATGTAACTGAACGCGCCAAAGAAGCTTCGAGCGGTCCACCAACCGACCCAGTTCACCCAATAGCCGACAAAGCCATCGGACTGGATCCAAGTACTTGCAGGAAGTGCGCCAGCAAATAATTCCTTGAAAGATTTGAGGCCAAGTGGATCTCCGTATAAGAATTGATTGCGGATCCAAAACGGCGCGCCTAACAATAGAGAAATAGCAAAGGTCGAAACGCTTTGCCCCTTCGCTGGTTTGCGTAATAAGAACGCGGCGATGGCAATAGGGTAGAGGGCGAGCGCAGTGTCTTTGGTTTCGAGACCAACACCTAGAATCGCTCCAGCAACGATCGCCAGTTTCCACGTCCATCCTTCTCGGATCGCTTTCGCACAAACCGCTAAGAACCATGTGCAAACAGCGAAGAGCATTGGGTCATTCGTAATCGCTCCACTCAGGGCAAGATTCATTGGGAGTAGAGCAGTTATCCCGGCAGCCAATACGGCGATATCGAGACGACGCAAACCCCATAGTCCGAGAAAGAACACACCAACAATTGTTAGTGCTCCAAAGAGCGCGTTCAGATACCGCAGCTTAAAGCCTTGCTCAGGATCAAGGGCAGATATTTCGTCGGCCCCGATCAGCTTGCCGAATCCCGCATCCAAGATATAGAACAAGGGTGCCTGGTGATCCTCATATATCTCACCAAGCTCAGGATTCCGGATTTCCTGTCCGGGGTGAGCGGGATCAGGCACGTTGATCCGATAAATGGGCAATCCATTGCCAGCTAGCAATCCAATTACGTAGTTAGCATGCTGACGCTCATCTGGAGCACCAATATCGGGCACAAGCTGCCATCCCTGATAAGAAAGCCGTCCAGCCGTCCGATAAGGAGTAATAGTCGCGTAAATGATCGCGAGAACGATGTGGGCGATCACAACGGCCGCAAGAAGGCCGTAAGCCAGGCGATTGCGACCGTTGTTCATTGTGAATCGGTGAAATGATGACAGCTTTGAGAAGGGCCTGACGGAAACATGAAGTTTTCGGTAAGGACCTAGGGAGCGGCGAAAATTCCGATCTTTGGGTACAATTTTGAATCTAATCCGCACTTATTGGAGAACGTGTTTTGAGCTCAAATACCGGCACGGCGACGGCCGACAAGGACGTCAAGGATCGCCAAAAACAAGCCCCTATGCAACCTCTTAGACCGCGCGATGCGCTGACGAAAGAGGACTGCCTAGAATTATTCAAGCAGCTGTTCCTGGCGCGCTATTTCGATGTCCGTTTGATCAAGGAAAAGAAGAAGGGACGTCTTTCAGGAACGCTTTACTCTTCGCATAACCAGGAGGCGATCATCGTTGGATCGCTTTATGGATTGCGATCGACCGACTGGGTGTCACCGATTCACCGCGACATGCCTGGATTCTTTATCAAGGACATGCGGGCGGGTTGGCGCAACCACGATCGTATGGGAATGAGCATCGAAGATGTTTGTTCGCAGGTATGGGGCAAGGCAACTTCGCCCGGACGTGCTCGCGATAACTGGTCTCACATCGGCAGCAAGGCGAAGCACATCATCCACTCCACGTCGATGCTTGCAGGAACGATTCCTGCGGCGGCAGGTGTTGTGTACGCCGATCGACTTAACGGTGGAGATGCAGTCGTTCTCACTTACAACGGAGAGGGATCTACGGCACAGGGCGTGTTCCACGAGGCAATTAACTTTGCTGCGGTTCACAAGCTACCGGTGATCACTATTATCGAGAATAACCAGTGGGCGTTCGGTACGCCGACTCACCTTGAGTATTCGCTTCCGGATTTTGCGCGACGTGCAGATGGATATGGCATCCCTGGACTCGTCGCAGACGGTCAAGATGTCTTCGACGTGTACGACAAGGTCATGACCGCAGTGGAGCACGCTCGATCTGGAAATGGTCCAAGCATCATCGAGTGCAAGACTTTCCGCGCCTATGGCCACGGAGACCACGACGACCAGAGGGCGGAGAAGTATCGGCCTCCTGAAGAGGTCGAAAAAGGTCGTAGCCGCGACCCGATCGCCATGTGCCGGAAGTATCTCGTTGAAAAGGGCTACCTGAGCAAGGAAGATGCCGGCAAGTACTTGGCCGAGGGCAAAGACGCTGGACAAGCAAAAGACGAAGATTTCCCGCCCGAAGTGGTCGCCTATATGCATGAGGGCGTCGAGTTCGCGGTGAAAGCACCTCTCCCAGAAGCGGAAGAGGGCGGCAAGTGGGTGTTCTATGAAGGGGGCAATCGATGAGCGCAGTCGCAGAAAAAAATAAGTTGGACGCGGCGGCGAAGACTGATATGGCCACCGCGATCAAAGAAGCCATCTTCGAAGAAATGGAAAGCAATCCAGACATGATTGCCATGGGCGAGGATATTGGGATCCTCGGCGGCGCATTTCAAATCACAACCGGGCTCCAGGCTAAATACGGCACCGGTCGAGTCATCGACATGCCCATCAGCGAGGCCGCCATTGTAGGAACGGCAACGGGCGCGGCTCTCAACGGCAAGACGGTTATGGTCGAGATGCAATTTATCGACTTCATCTCATGTGGCTTTGATCAGATCGTCAACATGTTGGCGACCTACCACTATCGAACTGCAGGCGAGGTCAATATGCCAGTCGTGATCCGCGGCCCAGCCGGTGGATACGGCGGCGGCGCGCTATATCACAGTCAGATGAACGAAGGCTGGTTTGCTCACTCTCCGGGCATCAAGATCATCTGTGCTTCAACACCTTACGACGCGAAAGGTTTGATGAAGGCTGCACTGCGAGATGGCAACCCTGTAATCTCATACGAAATCAAGCAGCTTTATAAGGATGGCAAGAAGGCGGAAGTTCTTCCCACGGAGGATTACATCGTTCCGCTCGGCAAGGCAGCGATCCGAAAAGAGGGAACCGATCTCACGCTTGTGAGCTATGGCAATACGGTTCATTTTTGTGCTCAGGCGGCTGATCTGTTAGAGCAGAAGGGTGTTTCTGCAGAAGTGATCGATCTACGAACCATCATTCCGATTGACGAGGAGACGATCCTCAATTCGGTAGCGAAGACGAATCGACTGGTTGTCGTGAACGAGGCACCCATGACCTGCGGAATTGCGGGAGAAGTGATTGCTCGCGTTTGCGACAAGGGATTTGATCTTCTCGATGCTCCGCCGGTCCGTGTCACACGACGAGACACGCCGGTGCCGTGGGTGAAACCGCTGGAGAGCTATGTTCTGCCGCAGATAGACGACATCGTGAATGCGTCGCTTCGAGTAGTCAAGTTCTAAGACAGGTCTAAACCACAAACGAAAACGGGGAGAACTCTTAAGTGAGTCCTCCCCGTTTCTCTGTCTCTCACTACGGAATAGTATTGGCGCTTGAACCGCCCGATCCGGACCCGCCCGTGGCCGTTCCACCCGTGCCGCCGCCGGCTCCACCTCCGGATCCGGTAGTAGAGCCGGTGGTCGACGTGTCTGTGGTTCCGGTGGTTCCCGTGGTACCGGTGGTTCCGGTTGTGCCGGTAGTTCCAGTGGTGGTCGTGCTGCTTCCGGTGCTGCTGCCGGTGTCTCCACCCGTATTCAAGGTTTCGCCTGTAATCGTGATGTCAACGGAGTCGCTGGTACCTGAACCCGGATCCGTGAGCTTGATTGTCACGTTGCCTGGAGCGAGCGAGCTAAGGAAGCCGATCGGAGTGAGATCCACGAGGCCAGCGCCGGTGACAACTGACCACTGAAGCGATCCATCCGGAAGAAACATGATGTTGTCGTCCTTGTCCACCGCATGGCCAGTGAGTTGGCTCGTAACGCCAGTGATCATAAAGAGCGGCGCGCCATCGATCACGACGTGATCGATCTGGCTGACGAAAGTGATCGGAGCGTCTATCTCTCCGCTGGAACCCACTGCGATAGTCGCGTTGAATGTTGCGACCAAGGGACCCTGAGCATCGTTATCGAGGAAGGCCTCGCCAATGACGGTATAGGTTCCTGGGGGGATGGAGCTGAATGAAATGTTCTGGTTATACGCCGTCTTATTCACGCGGTTCGTGATTCGCGTGATCGGAGCATCGCCATTTCGCTGGATTGTCAGTTCGACGCAGTTCGCATAGCCGGGCAGGGCTCGCGTGGAAGCTGGCCAAGCCAGATTGAAAGTGAGGTTATTTGGCCCAGAGCCGCCGCCCGTCGGGCCGCCAGCCGTGGCAGCCGCATTGGTCCCCGAACCGGAGCCGTTTCCGCCCCCTCCGCCGCCACCGCAGCCAATGAGGATCGCGGCGAGGGCTATCAAGCCAGCCGCAACGATGAATGAACGATCTCGGAGTTTGGAACCAATCATCATAAAGGTTGCCTAGGAGCTAGACGGGGTGCCTTCATTGTAGGCTATTTGAGCCTTCAAATCCAAACCCCCGAAAATTCTATTCGAATAGGAACCGGCGCACATATGCACAGTGCCGCCGGTAGACGTTGCTGTAGCCTACTGCTCCCTTCGTTGTCTCAACAGTTTTGCCATCGCCAATATAGATCGCGCAGTGCTTCGGCTCGGGGTAGACAAGGACGTCCCCGAAGTGAAGTTCATCGAAAACGACCTCGCCAAAGGGGGTTCGGGCAATATCCTGGGAGAAGCGGGGGAGCTTGATTCCCAGCCCTTTGTAGACCGAGGTTACAAAGCCTGAGCAGTCTGTTCCAGAGAGCGAACTGCCACCCCAGCGATAGGGAGTTCCGATCCACTCCTGGGCAATTTCAAGAAGCTTGTAATGGCTTGGCAGGTATGGATGGTCGTATGGGCTCTGAGGGTCGACTCGGACGAAGAGGTCCGTTCCAAGGTTGGGATCCGGTCGATTAACACCGATGGGGAAAACGGGGCCGATATCGACGATCGGCAGAGCGTGCGCGCCAGCCGGTATATGACCGCCCATCAGGAAATAGCGGTGGATACTGGAATCCTCGTCCAGCGTCACAGGCTGCGTGGTCAGCTGGCCGTTCTGCACGGTCATCTGTTTGCCATCGCCGATGTAGATTGATGCGCTGTTATCGTTTACGATCACGTCGCCATAGGCGAGTTCGGAAATATTCTTTCCTGCGGGGTCGAGGAGATTTGCGCGCTTCTTATCGGGAACGCCTGCGTCCTTGAGAGCCTGGCGAACGAAGGTAAGAGAGTTGTCGGTCGGGAGTTTCTTTCCGCCTGGCCGCATGGCGGCATTCAGAACCCAGGAAAGTCGTGCTTGGCCACCATAGGCTGGCTTTGCGGTGTCTGGTCCGACTTCGTAAGAAACAAATGAAGTCTTTCCGTAGAAATCGTCGACGCGCTTGATGCAGTCGTCCTGCATGATCCACGCGCCGTCGTCGTCTGCGGCGACGCCCAGCATTGGATTATCGGATCGTGGTGTGAAGACCTCAGAGCTTCCGTCCTCAAGGCTTGCGCGGACGAGTTTCTTGCTGCTGACCCACCAGAGATCGGAATCGCTGCACGACGCGACTTGCGCATAGTGCGGTGCCATCGTCGTGTTGATTCGATCGGTGACCCAGTTGTCTTTGTAGAACGGAATAGTAAGGGCCTGATCGTTATTTAGACCAACGATGCCGCTGTTACTGACGAGGACGTTACCAATCAAACCCGTCGTACTCACCATTCCTTGCGTGGCGCTGGGTCCGCTTAGTTGAACATCGTCTGTCGCGGTTTGATCGAACTTCACCAGGTCGCAGGTGTAGGAACCGAGAAGCGTGTACGTGCCGCGCCATGGTGCGCTCCAAGCCGTGAGCATTCCTAGATCTTTGGCTTCGCCCGGTTTCGGATTGGTTCGAGCACCGTATTTTCGAATGACGACGAAGAGACCCGCGCCATCTTTCCACGAAGTGGTCACGATTCCTTGTCGAGCGGCTGATGCGACATCTGCAGGTAGCACTTGCTCAGGTGACATGACATGACCAGAAGATGCCTCGATGAAACAGCAGCCCGTATCGCCATGGGCGACGATGTACTCCTGCCAAACGCCGATGCGTCGAACGGGTCCACCGAGGACTTCGCGGACATCGTATTGGTAGGGTTTGCTGACCCCAGGTCCGGTTGCGTAAACCACTGGCTGACCAGCGACGACCCAATAGGCTCGGTTACCGAGCATCGTGACGTCCTTCGCTGGGGCGTAACCCTCTCCTTTCACATAACGGGTTAAGTCCTTAGTAGCGCAGTCGTAGGTTGCGAGACCACCGTCTCGCAAGCCGACTACGAGCGACGCGCCAAACAGCTTCATCACCGAGCCGTGGACGTTTTCAAGGGCTGGACCCGTATCGGGTTGATAGCCTACTGGTAGCGTTGGCCCTTGAAATTGGGGCTGCTGATCAATAGCAGCGGGGTCCTGGGCAAAAACTGACCCAGTGACGCACAACAAAAACGACGCGGCAAATAGCCTTCCTCTACTTCTCATTGATGAGTTGAGGCCAGTTCTCCGTGGCCGCCGCCGCCAATCCTTGGCGTGTAAACATTCTATATCAGAATGACGGGTTAAGCCAACCCCGATGGTTCACACAGGTTCGCCTAAATAGGCGGATATGACTTTCGGGTCGTTACGGATCTGGTCCGGGGGTCCTTGTGCAATTTCCTCGCCATGATCGAGAACGACGATCCTCTCGCACAGGTTCATCACGAACCTCATATCGTGCTCGATGACGAGGATTGTAATCCCGTAATTGTCTCGGATTCGTCTAACAATCCCCATTAAATCTTGTTTTTCAAGAGGGTTCATTCCGGCGGCCGGTTCATCGAGCAGCAAGAGCTCCGGTTTCGTCGCCATTGCGCGTGCAATTTCGAGCCGGCGTTGCATTCCATAGGGCAGATCTGCAGCCCTCGCATTTGGCACTCCGTCCAAATCGAGAATTTTTAGATTTTCCATCGCCTCAGCCTTCAGCCGCTCGGTTTCTTTCAAAGCGGACGGCATATATAGCAGTGCGCTGGCAAGTGAGGTCTTGTGTCGAAGGTATCCGCCGACGACTACGTTTTCGAGGACAGAAAGGGCAGGGAAGAGACGAATGTTTTGGAATGTTCGGCAAATTCCAAGGGACGCGATCTTATTCGGAGGGGTGCCCTGGATCTTTCTTCCGTTAAAGATGATGTCTCCGCTCGTTGGAGTGTAGACGCCGGTGATCAGGTTGAAACATGTTGTCTTTCCCGCGCCGTTGGGTCCGATCAGTCCGAACAGATCACCTTTGTTTAGATCGAAGGAAACCTCATTGACGGCGATGAGACCGCCGAATCGAATCGTTGCCTTATCAAGTTTGAGCAGGCTCAAGCGGACACCGCCGTTTGCGGAGCATCTTTAGAGCCGAATAGTTTTCGAATCGCGCTCCAACTGAATTCGTGGTGCGCGAAGATGCCTTGAGGTCGTAACAGCATGATGGCGATCAATGCAACCGCGAACACGACGAGCTTCAACTGATCGACCGGAATCAATCGGGTGGCAAAAGCAGGAATCCACTTCAGACACGCGCTACCGATTAGTTCGACAACGACACCTACTGCCACTGCGCCGAGATAATAGGCTGCTTTCTTGAGTTTGGGTCCGTGATAGCTGTTTTGCACCCAGCGCATAAGCGCGACCGTTATCGCAACCGTAATAAGAAGCGCAACGATCGTTGACGTGGGTAACTGCAAGGGTTTGTCGGAAGCGTCCTTGAGACCGCGAAGATACTCTGGCAGGTATGAAAGGAACGACGCCGCTATTACAGATCCCGTTATCGATCCTGTGCCCCCAAGCACAACCATGGTGAGGATGATAAATGATACATCCATTCCAAACATGGTTGGCGTGATGAAGCCTTCGAAGTGGGCAAGAAGTGCACCGGCCGCGCCCGCAAATGCGGAGCCGAGCAGAAAGGAAATTACCTTGACGCGGGTGACATTGACGCCCATCGCGGAGCCAGCGATTTCATCTTCTCGGACTGCCAGGAACGGAAGTCCGTGTGCAGTCTTGAGAAGGTTTCGGCAAACCGCAATGCAGGTGATCGCGAGGAGCCAAACAAGGGTGATGGACACATATTTCGGCTGGACGTTCATGCCGTACGAACCACCGATTGAAGGTTGGTTCTGGACGATGATACGTATGATTTCGCCGAATCCAAGCGTGACGATGGCAAGATAGTCGCCACGTAAACGCAGGGAGGGGAGGCCTACGATAAAGCCAGCTATAGCGGCTCCGATCGCGCCAACAACCATCATGACGAGGATCCAGAGTGTCAAGTTGTGCAACGGCTGGTGGCCGAAATACTTGACGCTCAGGAAAGCCGTTAGATAAGCACCCACTTGATAGAAGGCAGCGTGTCCAATTGAGAATTGACCCGTGACGCCGTTAATCAAGTTAAGACTTACTGCCAGAGTGACATACAGGCCAACGAGCACAACGATGCGCTGCGCATAATCGGACCAATGACCGGCAACGGCTTGCAACGCCAAACAACCGCCAACTGCAAGCAATATCGATGCGCCGCGGACGCCCCAGAACTTCAAACCTTTTCCACCTTCGAAGATCCGAGCAAACCGCCGGGTCTAAACAGGAGCACAACGATCAATATCACGAATGCGATAGCGTCTCGATAATTTGAGTAACCCGCCCAAACAACAAGGTTCTCGGCAACTCCCATCAATAGCCCACCGAGCACAGCTCCCGGAATATTTCCGATGCCGCCGAGAACGGCAGCTACAAATGCCTTTACGCCCGGCGCGAGACCATAAAAAGTGGTCATCGGCGTGCCCAAAAATGTGGCGGTCATCATCGCGCCCGCTCCGGCCAGAGATGAGCCAAGGACAAATGTAAATGCGATGATGCTGCTCACATTGACGCCCATGAGCGCAGCGGAATCGAAGTCGTGAGAAACAGCACGCATGGCTCGACCACGACGCGTGAATAAAACCATGTAGGTGAGCAAGCCCATCAAGATGACGGTGCTGATGAGCATGACCGCTTGACCGGTTTGAATAATCAACTTCACCGATTTCGCGTCGGCTTCTTTACTTGCGCTGTCGTACTTATCTCCAATTTGCTGAGAAGCGGTTCGCAAAGCCTTACCGTCGGGTGGAAGGTTGAATTCGTCTGAGCCCGGATGAGCCTTCAGCCACGCGTCGTAGGCAGCATCTGCTTGGTCCGCGGCCGGCTTAAGCGCGGCAGCGGCTGCGACAAGATTCTTCGGCGCTGGCGCAAGCGTAAAGGACATTGATTGTCCGTGATACGGATTGACGTTTTCCGAGATGCTCGGAGGTGGGCTCGTCGGCAGGAAGAGTGCTCCGCCGTACTGTAACAGAAGGGACACACCGATTGCCGTAATAAGCGATGCAATACGAGAGTGGTTTCGCATCGGTCGATAAGCGAAACGCTCGAGACACAGGCCGACCAGAGAGCAGACAATCATGCTGCCAACGAGCATGATCACAAGATTCAAAATTGAAGAGGGATGAGGGTTCGTTACGTCTGGTCCATATCCCAGGAAATAGGAAATGAACAGGGCGACGTAAGCGCCCAACATATAGACTTCCCCATGGGCGAAGTTGATAAGGCGCAGCACTCCGTAGACCATCGTGTAGCCCAAAGCAATAAGGGCATAGATGGCGCCAAGGAGGAGGCCGTTAACAAGCTGTTGTGGCAGGGTGTTGAAATCAACCCCTGCCACAAGATGCAGAGCAATTGTCATTCGCTACTTACTTCTGATCTGGATACAGATCGCTCCATTCGTAGGCTTTGACAAACGTCTGGCCGGTCGGGTCAAGTCGTACAACAAGTGCGCGCTTGTGCGGATTACCGTTCATACCCTTCAGCGTGATCGTTCCGGATACGCCAGCGAAGTTTTCGGTGTTCTCGATCTCCGTCATGATCGACTTCGAATCGGGTGCCGCCGCCTTCTTCAATGCGTTCAGAACAACCATCGTTCCGTCGTAGCCGAGGGCGCCCATCGTCGTTCCCGGCAACGCGCCGTACTTGGCCTTCCATCGCTCAAGGAATGATGCGACTTCAGGTCGCTTCTCATTGTTGTTGTAGTGGTTGCAGAAGTACGAGCCGAGGATCGCATCGCCGCCGGTATTGAGGATCTCTTTGCTATCCCAACCGTCGCCGCCGAGAATCGGAACCTTCTTGTCGATACCTTGCTCTCGTGCCTGTCGGGCAAGAGGACCGGTCTCGGGGAAGTAGCCGCTCGCGAAGATGACGTCTGGCTGCTTCGACTTAACGTTGGTAAGAATTCCCGAGAACTGAGTTTCTTTCTGGTTATAAAACTCCTCGTCCACGATTTCTCCGCCAAGCTTCGTGAAGTAGGCGCGGAAGGCGTTGCTCAAGCCGGTCGAGTAAGGAAGCTTTTGGTCCGTGATGATCGCAGCTTTCTTCTTGCCGAGTTCATCGAATGCGAACTTCGCCATGACTGGACCCTGGAAGTCGTCCGTGTAGCAAACACGGAAAAGGTTCGCGCCGTAATCCGTGATGTCCGTTCGAGTAGCACCGACCGCAACAACGGGGACGCCTTTATCGAACGCTGCGTTCTCCATCTGAGCGGTGATTCCGCTGGCAACTTCGCCAACGAGGGCCAACGCGCCATCGGAGATCAGCTTTTCTGCCGCGGTCTTTCCTTGCTCAGGACTGGAGTTGTCGTCGCGAACTTGGAGGTCAACTTGCTTTCCGCCGATTCCATCGGGGTTAGCTTTCTTGAAGTCGTCGAGAGCGAGCATTCCGCCCTTTTGGCAGTCATCGCCCCAAGGCTTCTGATCACCGTTCAAACTTGCGACCATACCGATGATGATCGTGTTGCCGGTGGCAGTATTTCCTGCCGCGGTTGGCATCGGTCTGCCCGTGTGAGTGGACGTATCCGTAGTAGCGGCGGTCGTTCCCGCCGTCGCTCCACCGGTCGCTCCTGTGGCATTGGCTGTGCTGCCGCTAGAGTCGCCGCAGCCCACCACGGCCATCATCGCTGACAAAGCGATTAAGCCTGAATTGATAGATCGTAATCGAAGCATTTTTTTCACCCTGCTTGCACCTGCCCTCAGCAGACTCAAATGAACTGCTGATTCGCAGCAGAGTATACGCATACGGTCGCCGGGTCGGCTATAGTTTCCGTCAAGCTTTTGAAGCTGTCATGCGAAAAAGCTGAAATGGTTTGGCGGCTTGCGGCTTAATAGATGTGTCGATGATCGTCGCCGCCGCCCTCGCCGCGCTTGTCCTCCGTGGACAAAATGCGCCGATCGAAATCCCATTTCGAATCGCGGACGACGCGTTGCTCGTTGACGTAACCGTCAACGACACCAAGGTCTCGTTAGTCTTCGACACCGGATTCGGCGGCACCGTTTTGGTGGATGACAAGGTCGACATCGGCCCGTCTGGCGGATCAACGGTTCTTCGCGACTTTGTAGGAGAATTCGAAGCTAAGACGGTCAAGATTACAAGTCTCAAGCTTGGACCTATTACAATTCCTTCGGCCGGCATGACGGCTGTTCAAGAATCTCTCGAGGGAATGACCGAGGGCTACAACATGCACACGGACGGCTTGATCGGTCTCAATGCGATCAAGAATTTTGTTACAGAGTTTGACTTTGAGCATCAGAAACTCATCCTCTATCCGAAATCCGAAGACATCACTAAAAGAACGCCAGACGGGAAGAAAACCTTCCTCGCAAAACTCCTTCCAATTGGAAACACTTCGATGCAGATGCTCGTTTCGGTGCCGTCGGGCCGGACGATGGTGATGGCGCTCGATACGGGCAACAGCTTTTACGCAACCACCCACCGAGACGTTTTGGAGCGCGTCGGACTTTGGCCCGCTAACAAAGATCCGATGTTTATGAAAATGTCCGGCATCGCATCTGGCCAAGTGGACAGTTGGAGTTTGCGAATGCCAACGCTCAAGGTTTTCGGAATTCCTGTTGAGAATTCCGTCTGGAGCATTATCGATCTCCCCAGCGGCTCCGCCGAAAGCGATGGAACGGTCGGTTTCCAATTTCTCCGCAACTTTAATTTCACCGTCGATTTCGATCGCCGCAGAGTCTGGTTCGAGAACTTCACGGGCGAAACCGGAAATGATCCGGTTGCAGAGACGGGATTGTCGGGCGGTTATCGAGACAAGACGGGAAAAGTGGAAGTTTGGCGCGTGATGCCTGGAAGTCCAGCCGCGATAGCTGGAATCAAGAAAGGCGATGAAGTGATCAGCGTGGATGATCGCGACCTGGCGGGTGCAACAACCTTCCGACGATTTGAGGCGCTGATGCAAGGCGATCCGGGAACGGTGGTCGACGTAGTCGTCTCGCGTGGCGGAAATCTGATGCGTTACGAATTGAAACGCGCTTTTCTGGTGAACGAGGCAACTGGAACGAAACCGGTCAGCTTAGGTCGACGCGATAGCGTTGGATAAGCGCGATAGCATCTTCGTGCCCCTTCCAACCGATCACTTCGACCGTCTTCTCTTCCAATTCCTTGTAGACCTCAAAGAAGTGAGTAACTTCTTTAAGAACGTGTACTTCGAGATCGTTCAAAGCTTGAAAGCTTTCGTATCGCGGATCTTTCGTTGCGGCGCAAATGATTTTCTCGTCAGGTCCCTTATCGTCCTTCATCATGAGAACGCCAAGAGGCTTCGCCTCGACAATGCATCCAGGAAATGTAGGATGCGAGACCATCACGAGAACATCGAGCGTGTCCCCATCGCGTGCGCATGTCTTCGGAATGTATCCGTAGTCGAATGGGTAGTAGAGCGGGGAATAGAGAACCCGGTCCAACTTGATCAAACCCGTCTTGGGATCGACCTCGTATTTATTCGTGCTGCCCCTCGGAATTTCAATGATCGTATTGAACGTGTAGGGCGCATTTGCCCCGATCGGAACCTCAAGCAGCGACATCCATTCTAGGTTACCGAGGCTGGAGCGAACGTCTGTGGAATAAGACCCGTGTGGGGTCTCTATGAATCTTTTCTTTGGCTTTCTGCTGACGGCGATTGGACTGGGTTGTGGATTCGCGGTTGTATTGCATGCCGCGATGAATCACTCGTGGAATCGCTCGTGTGCGTGGCTGCTCACCGGCGCAGGATTCATCTATTACGTGATCGTTGAATACGACAGCCGATTCAAATGGCTTGTCGGCGGCGCGACCATCGTTGGCATCTGTTGGGGATCGACTCTATTCTTCAAAGGAATGGGACTCTAATTAAGCCAATTCGCCGGACAATCCCCACAAGTGCGAACCGGTGACTTGCACGTTCGCAATGCGTCCCGCGCGATCTGCGCTGCCCGGGAAATGCACCATCTTGAACTCGCGGCTATATCCCTGAAGCATGTTCTGATCTCTAGCGGACGTTCCCTCGATCAACACCTCTAAAGTCTTTCCAATGTAGGTGTCGTTGATCTCTTGAGTAATCCGATTTTGTAAGTCCATCAGTCGTCGCAAGCGATCTTTCTTTATGGGCATCGGTATCTGTTGCATATCCGCCGCCGGTGTTCCTGGACGAACGCTATAAATAAACATGTAAGCGCCGTCGAATCGAACTTTCTCGATCATGTCGAGAGTGCCTTGAAATTCTTCTTCCGTTTCTTCCGGAAAGCCAACAATGATGTCGGTCGTCAATCCAACACCGGGAATCGTTTCTCGCAGTTCTTCTACGATCTTCAAAAACCCATCAACCGTATAAACGCGATGCATGCGTTTCAGCAGTTCATCGTGCCCGCCCTGGAGCGGCATGTGGACATGCTCCATAACTTTCGGACAATCGCGAATGGTTTCGATAAGGTCGGTTTTGAAGTCTCGCGGATAGGGACTCATGTATCGAATCCGTTCCAAACCATCCACTTGATCGAGTTGCCTCAACAACTTGCTAAACGGCACGCGTCCTTCAACCAAGTTTTTGCCGTAGCTGTTCACGGTTTGACCAAGAAGCGTTACCTCTTTTGTTCCGTTAGCCGCCAATGAAGTTACTTCCTCGATGATGTCGGCGGTCGATCGAGATCGTTCTCGGCCGCGTGTTGTTGGCACGATGCAGAACGTGCAGAACTTATCGCAGCCGTACTGGATCGGCACGTAAGATTTGATTTTCGTTGGCCGATTTAGCAGGCGCTGCGGAACGTCATCGACCAATACGCCCTTTCGCTCAGGCAGATCCAAGCGCTTTTGGAAGCGACGTGTTTGTATCGCATCCTCGACTAAACCGCCCACTTGAGATAAGTCTCCGGTCCCCAAAACAAAGTCGACATGAGGATTGCGTTGTCGAATCTCTTTGGCGCGCACCTGCGCCATGCAACCGCAAACCCCTATGACCAAATCTTGTTTGGTCTTCTTCATGATCGCCAACTGACCAAGAAGTGAAAAGGCTTTGTCCTCCGGCTTTCTGCGGACGCTGCACGTGTTCAGAAGGATCACCTGAGCTTCCAAGATCGAAGCGGCCGGTTTGAGGCCGATCTTTTCCAACGCGAGCGCCATCTGCTCGCTGTCTTCTTCGTTCATCTGGCAGCCCCACGTCTGCACGAAGTACGTGCCTTTACGTGACTGGGGCTTGTCCGACAAGCCTAACTTGCCAGGCTTTTGAAGCAAAGTCGACATTCGAATACCTATTTTGAACCAGCCGGATAGGACGGGGTACGGCAAGCGTTCTAAAATCTATACGCCCTCCACTATGGCGGGCAATCACCTATGAGCGTTAGCGAGGAAAATTTGACGGTCGAACAGACCCCGATAACGCCGGATCAGGTTCGCATGGTCCTTGAACTCCGCGAAATGAGTGTCGAGGAATTGCCAGAGATTTCCACTCTGGGAGAACTCGCACTATTTCTGCACGTCCCGCTTGAAGAGGCTGTTGAGCTCCGAAAGCAGGCAATCGCGCAAACCCCCATCACACCAGCTCAGATCCGCGCGGTGATGCGTTTGAAGAATCTGACAAATATGGATGCGCCCGAGGTAGCGACGATGGGCGAACTTGGCGCCGCATTCAATATGGAACCTGAGGAGATCGCTGACCTGCTTCAGGAGTCCGAGGCGGCAAGCGCGGTTCTACCTCCCGTTCCTGCTGTGGCCACGAGCAACAAACCCGTCTGGCTCAATCTCGTCGCCGTCGTTCTCAGCTTCCTCGGAATCTTCGTGGCTTCCGTTCTCAGCATCGCTCACGCATTTGCACTTTCTGTCCCGTGCGGCGAAAACGGCGGTTGTGATGTCGTAGCGGCAAGCTCCTACTCGGCGATCGCGGGAATTCCCGTCGCCTATCTTGGTCTTGGCGCTTATCTCGCCCTTGCAACGATTTCCGTCCTTCGAGCTTTTCTCGGCCTGCAACGCACGATGAAACTCGGCACGACTGCACTGATCGTCTCGGGCATTGGAGCGCTCTTTAGCTTTTATCTTCAGTTCATTTCGTTCACTCAGATCCATGCGGTCTGTCTTTGGTGTTTGACTTCCGCCGTTACGATGTGCGTGATGTTCTTCGTGCAAGCGTGGCTCGCACAGATGGACATCCCAGAAACGGGAACGGAGCGAAGAGAAGCCGCTTCGATGCTCGCGATTGGTCTTGCAATGTTCGCAATTCTTGGCACGGGCTATGAGAGCATGCACTTCTTCCAGACCGGCAAGAAGGCGAACCTCGGAATGTATAAGGGATCACTGGCCGATCTCTTGTTGACAAAGGATTCGATGAGACTGGGACCGGATGATGCACCGGTCAAGATTGTTGAGTTTTCTGATCTCGTCTGCCCCTCGTGCCGAGAGATGTATCCAAGTCTCAAGGCAATCGTTAACGGTCATCCCGGCAAAGTGCAGTTGATTCTGCGACACCGACCCCTTACTCACAACCCCGATCACAAGATGGCTCTTCCCGCGGCGGTCATTGCCGTCTACGCAAATGATAAGAGCAACAAGGGTTGGGCGTTCGCAGATGCGATGTACGACCACGACATCTCCGAGTTGCAGGACATGGATTCCATCTATAAAGTCGCGAAGAGCGTTGGCATCGACGTAACTGAAGCCAAGTCTCACATGAAGGACGATGATCCGTATTTCAAGCTCGTCCTACGCGATCTTGATACGGCTGAAAAGATCGATGTCGCGACAACCCCAACGTTCGTCGTGTTTTCACCTGGTCAGCCGCAACCCACCGTTGTTACCGGTCACGCGCTCTTGACTGAATTAGAGAAGCCGCAGTATCAGTCGATCTTTAAGGACGGCAAATGAATCTTCGGTTTTCAAACTTGAAGGTGGTGCTGCGCCTTGCCTACTAAGTCCAAGAAGACGGTCCTCGTCGCCATGTCTGGGGGTGTTGACAGCAGCGTCGCCGCCGCATTGATGGCCAAGCGCGGTTACGACGTGATTGGTTTAACGATGCAGATTTGGCAGGAGAGCCAAACCGATCCTCGACACGCAGGGTGTTGTTCACTCGGCGCGGTGGAAGATGCGCGTCGTGTTGCGCGCCAGATTGGAATTCCGCACTACGTGATGAATTTCAAGGAAGAGTTCCGACGCGGCGTCATCGATAACTTTGTCGATGAATACGCTCGTGGACGAACGCCTAATCCTTGCGTTCAGTGCAATCGCCATGTGAAGTTCGAGATCCTTTTGCAGAAAATGCAAGAACTCGGTTGCGACAAGTTGATCACGGGGCACTACGCTCGCATTCGAAAGAGCGCAGAGGGTTCATATCGACTGATGCGCGCACGCGGGCAAGGGAAGGATCAGAGTTACGTGCTCTACATGCTCGGTCAAGAGCAGCTTTCTAAGACGCTGTTTCCTCTTGGCGAAATTGTCGATAAGTCCAAGACTCGTGCGATGGCGGCCGATTACGGATTGCACCTCGCGCAGAAGCCGGACTCTCAGGAAATCTGCTTTGTGAGCGAGGCAGGCGGATACCAGGAGTTCCTTCGCAAAACGCGCGGCGATCTCTTCCGCAAGGGAGACGTCGTGGACAGTTCGGGCAAGAAACTCGGTGAGCACATGGGCGTCGCAGATTTCACCGTGGGCCAACGCCGTGGAGTTGCCGTATCAGTTGGCAAACCTCTCTATGTGTTGTCCCTGGAGCCGAAGGACAACCGCGTGGTCGTCGGAGATGCAGATGAACTTCTTATGAAGGAAGTGCGAATCGACGATGTCTATTGGCACGTAGCCGATCCCGGTGAGAAGGGAATTAAAGTCGAAGCCAAGATCCGATACAACATGGATGCCCGTCCAGGCGTCTTGTTCGGCGGAAGTAACCCAAGACTCGTATTCGATAACCCCGTCCGGGCTGTCACCCCTGGCCAGATGGCGGTCTGCTATCGTGGCCAAACCGTCGTCGCTGGCGGCACGATTTATTGAGCTATTCGATTTCGATTCCGTGGCACATCGCAAACATTACGGCTTGATCGATCGTCATGCTTGCACCTTTTAGATCGACATCTTTGAGTTGCACGCCACTCAGATCTGCACCTCGCAAGTCTGCCCCAGCCATCTTCGCGTGTTGGAGGTTTGCATCTGTCAAGATCGAATTTCGAAAGCTCGCCTTCTCAAGAGATGCGGAATAGAGGTCTGCGCCCATCAGCTTGACCCCATCAAAGTTCAGCCCGTCGAGCGTTTGCATTCGCAGGGACACAAACGACCAATCGCCGCCAGAAACCTTTAGATCGGAAAGATTCGCCCCCGCAAACTGCGAACCCACCATCCGGCAATTCTCAAACTTCGCTCCATACAGGTCCGTATCGGTGAAGTTGCAGTTGAGGAAGGCTGAGGAGTGATGCTCCGAGCCGCCCATCCGTGCCCCAGAGAAATCGCACTCCTCAAATTCGCAGCGATCCGTCCGAAACTCGACGAGGCGAGCGGACCGGAAAGAGCATTTGACGAACCGTAACTTGGACAGCAGCGAACCAAGGTCAAAAGGAAAATCCTCGAGATTCTCGCCGGTTCTAGGAGCTTTAGACAAGGAATAAGACGTTTACCCCCAACTGCTCAAAATGGGCCCGTTCGAACTGCGAGCGGGCAAAAATCGTCGCATTTCCATAGCCGGCCCTGATGCCGGTCATGCAACGGTGTTTCGAATGCAGCGTAAAATATCAACAATCATTAGGAGGCTTCCAATGTCGCATCACGACGACGATGACAAAAACGTATTAATTTACATGCTGGCTGGAGTTGGCCTGGGCGCCATCATTGGCGCAGCAGCTGGCCTGCTTTTCGCACCCAAGGCGGGTACGGAAATGCGAGATGACCTCGCCGGCAAGTTCAAAGAAATGAAGGGCAAAACCGAAGAGTGGATCAACGAACAGCGAGCAAAACGAGCTGTTAGCGACGCGGCTGAAGAGCTTGGCGTCTGACATCCGTCTCTTTTAATTAGATGGTCGGCTGGAGAATCCTGCTGTGGGCGGTTTTGGTTATAACCGCCCTTTTGTTCCTTTACTTGGTGCGTGGGATTCTTCCGCCTTTCATCATCGCCTTCGTCATTGCTTCACTTTTAGAACCCCTTATTCGGAAGCTTCGCCTACGTGGCTTGAAGCGGGGCTACGCGGTTGGAATCGTCTTTGCCGGATTTTTCCTCGTCTTTGGCCTGGTCGCCCTCATCACGGTTCCTAAGATTACGGAGCAGATCGGTCAGCTCAATTCGACAATCACATCTTTGACCGCCCAGCTGGAACAAGTCGATAACAACGACAACTACTTCCTTCGGTGGAGACCGCCAGTCCAGGCGCAGCATGGCAATCTGGAATCCAGCAAGATCGACCGAATTCTTACGCCTTATCGGGGGACATTAGACCGCTTTGGATTGCCTTCCACCCGTGCGGACATCATGCACGACTACATCAACCCGAACAGTGCAGCGATCGCAAATCTGCTCAACAAAGGTGTCAATTCTTTTCTCGGAATTCTCACCGCACTGCCGAGTTATCTCCTGTACATGATCCTCGTGCCGATCCTTGTGATATTTATGCTGATCGACATGGAGGATTTTAAGAGGCGCGCGCCCAAATACATTCCGCCCGCATTGCGTGCGAGCACGATGCGTCTTTTTGAAGACATCGGCGACGTGTTCATCCGTTACCTGCGCGGCGTCGCGATGGTGTGGGTGCTGTACATGATCATGGCGGCGGCGCTGTTTCTTCTCATGGGCGTGCCGTATGCGATCCTCGTCGCAATCATCTTTAGTGCGCTCTATTTGATTCCGTATATTGGAAACATTGTCGCTTACGGAATTCTGTTTCTTCTGGTTGGCTTGAGTGGAGCGACCGGTTCGCTTTGGCACTTCCCGGCGGGACCTTGGGGGTATGCCGCGCTTGTGACGATCATGTATGTGGTCATCGCAATGCTCTTCGACCAGATTATTTATCCGCAGTTGGTGGGCGGCAGCGTTGGGCTCAATCGCGTCGTAAGCGTTTTCGTTATCCTTTGCGGTGGGGCGTTGTTCGGTTTGCCGGGCATGATCCTCGCGTTTCCTTTTGCCGGATCGGTGAAGGTGATTTTGGATCGATTGCTGAAGCTCACTTCTACTTCCACCGAGGAACTTAATTTGCCAGTGGTGCCGCTGCGACACCGCGCGACGGTCAATCCTTAGTGCGTTCGAACTGTATCCGTCGGGCAAGGTCAGATGCATCCAAATGAACGGTGCGCTTTCCTGATTTAAGCATAGCGGTCAATTCGATCGGCTCGATTTCGAATTCGAACGGTTCGCGTTCGCCACTTAAGGTGAGGATCAATACATGTCCATCTGCCGATGCCGCCATCACGGCGTCGAGCGGCATGCGCCATTTTCGGAGCATTCCGCCGAAGGCGATCTCATTTGCCCTTACGGTTAGGTTGCCGCTCTGCTGTGTTTCGTGAAGGCGTTTTGCGTTTCCGTTCCAGATCGTTTGCCCGGTCGAGTCCACACCGATTTCGCCGACGATATAGGCGTTGGCAACCGCATCGTCCATCTGGGCGCGAAACGCTTCTTCGTCGTGCAACTCTGGTAAGCCCTGCGAAATGCGGTGCCAATCCTCGAGAGTTTTCGGCTCATCTACATTGCGGATCAGTTTGGTGTTTTCGGTCTTGACCAACCGAAGGTATTCGCGGTCGTGATCGAATTCCGAACCGCATCCGTAGCAGACTAAGCCGGCGGTGGGGCTTTCTTTTCCAATTCCCAACCACCGAATGTCATCCCAACTGAGGAGTCTTCCTGCATATCGCTTTGCGAACCCGAACGGATCTTCGTGGGCAGATATCAGTGATACGCGATTCTCATCGACATCGAATTCGGCGCCGCAGTGATCGCACTCTGCATTGCCCGCTGAGGGATCCAAGCGCATGGATACACGTGCCCATTCTTCCGGATAGAGCGTTCTTGCGTCTTCGGCGGGGAGGATTTGCTTCCGTCGTCCGTCGGGCATCGTATCGAACTGGGCGAAGCATCCGTCGCAACGATAAACCTCCGTGGACCGCCCCGACATGCGTCGCCAATCGTCAAAGCTCATGATTGCGCCGGCTTCTAAGGGGACCTTCTTGGGAACCGTGGTAATAGCGAAGCCATCTGGAATCGCCTCGTATTTCGCTTCGCAGTCGGTACAGGAAAAAACTTGCTTAGAGGCAAGAAAGGAAACGCGTTTGTGTGAGAGTAATCCTGTCCTACAGCAAGGGCAGATAGAAAGAGGTTTCTTGTTGTCTAACCGCACGAGGACTGCAGATCGACAGAGTGGGCACAGACGATCGTTTAGATTTCGCGTTTTGATTTGCCCTTTTCGGCAAGCGGGACATGTTGCTTTCTTGAGCGGTTTCGCTTCTTCTAAGACTTCACCACAAGATGGACAGGCACGTTTGTCATAGGCGAATCGCTTGAGTTGCATGAGCGTTTCGTCTAATTCCTCAAGAGTTGTTTGTGGAGTGACGAGCGGGATTTTCGAAAGCAGCTGTCTTAGCGCCTCCGCGGATTGCGGACGATCTTCATAGCGAAGTGATAATCCTTCTTCAAGTGCATTCGCAACTGCGGGATCGACGTCGGGGTGAATTTCTTCGATGGGTCTAAGTGGAGTTCCGTCTGCACGATCTGCCGCGTCAGGTGGTGCAAATCCCGTGATCAGGTGATAGCCTGTTGCGCAGAGAGCATAGATGTCGGTTGCGGGTCCACGTCTTCCACGAGGACTCAATTGCTCTAATGGCGCATAGCCCGGTGTGAAGAGGACGGTGTGATGAACGGTTGAATCGGCGTGCCATTCTCGGGCTGCACCAAAGTCGATGAGGGTTACAGCACCGCTCGGAGAAATCAGGATGTTTGAAGGCTTGATGTCTCGATGGAGAATCCCGTTCGCGTGCAGAGTTTCTAAAATTTCGAGGAGCTGATAGAACACGTCCATCGCACTGTCGGGGTCGAATCGATGACCTTGAGCGAGAAGCTTTTCGAGAGTTACCGCACCGTCGACGTGTTCGATCGCGTAGTAGGCGGTTCCGTTTTCGCCGAACGCGGCGCGGACTGTTGGCAAGCCGGGGCTGTGGAGTTTGCCGAGGAGCTTTGCTTCTTCAAGAAATCTTTGTCGGAGGTGGTGAGCTTGACTACCACCAAACGATTCGAGAGCGAGGACGCCGTCATCGTTTCGCGGCGTTCCCTCGGGCGCGAGTTCTTTGACCACGGCCTCGTCATGCAGCCTGCGATCTTTCGCGAGATAGACGATGCCGAATCCGCCACGACCAAGGGTCTGCAATATCTCGAACCGATCGGCAAGCACGGTGCCGGCAGCGAGCGGTTCAGGAATCGGAGGCATCAATACGTAAAGACGTTACATGTTAGGCGACGGGTGCATCAAGGCAAATCAGCTTGAAGACTTCGTGAACGTGATCGAAAACCTAGAGTCTCGAGAGGAAAGCGATCCAACCTCAGTAACACCGAGTTGCGTCGTCTTTCCATCACCGATAGCTTCTTTTGATGTTGGCGTTAGAAGGATTTTGTTTTCGACAAACTTCCAGGTGCCGCTCTCTGTTTTCGTTTGACCAAACGCGCTGAGGTTAACATCGTAAGTTTTGTCTTTACGCAGGTCAAGAGTGCACGATGCAGCATTCATCAATTTGTTGGCTTGGTCAACGCCTTGCTGGCCGAACTTCGACTTAAACGTACTGCCAACCTGCATCTTCCCGGTGTAGGAGCCCACGTATTTTGCGGCGGGATCGGAACAGCCCGAGACGGTTGCGATTGCAGCGATGCAAAGAAAGAGGGGGTATTTGCGCAGCACAGTGGGGACCACTGTACCACTGGTATCGAAAATCGGGAAGCGGCCGTAACCGGTTACTTGACGGGAGGACCAGACTTGGTAAACACGAGCTTGGCGCCGGGAAGGGAATCGAAAGTCATCGTCAGCGTGTTTCCGTCCTCGCTGCCCGTTACCGTTTCGGTCTTTTCACCTTTTCCGTTTCCGGTCATCGTAATCGTGCCTCCGCTTTCGGTCCACTTGCCTGAGGAAATACCTCGATTACCCTTGCTCGTACCGGATTGTCGACCCGAGTAGGTGCCGTCCCCAAATAAATTCAGAGATCCTTGAGCAGCGCCGAGCTGTTGTTCAAGCATCGCCGTCGCTTGGGGGCCAGCGGCCGCGACTTTATCCCTCAGTGCTTGATCCACTTCGATCTTCGCATCGTAATGGCCGACGAACTTGGACTCCGGCTTAGAGCAGCCGACGAGGGCAGCAATGAGGACGAAGGGAACCAACTTCAAGCAACGCGACATGTTGGGTCCACTGTAGCACGACTAGCCCTTTGTATAGACAAGCTGCGCGCCGGGGAGGCCAGAGTTCACTTCGGTGAGCGTCTTGGCGTCGTCGCTCGCGTTCAGTTCCTCGACTTTGTTCGTACCCTTGTTAGAGAGCGAGAGGACTTTGTCAGAAATGGACCACGTCCCATCGACTTGCTGGGTCTGCCCTCGTGCGTTGACCGTTCGAACAAACGTCTTGTCTTCTTTGAGATCCAGGGAGGTTGTGGCGGACTCGATCTGTTTGATGGTTGCCGGACCGTCTTTGCCGGCTCTCTTTATGATCTCGTCCTTCATCGCTTGCTCAAGTTGAACTTTGCCGGTGTAATGACCCACAAATCGAGGGTCTGCTTTGCTCGAACATCCAGCGAGCAAGACGCCAAGAAAGAGGGCAGGGATCAGGGCTCGAAACTTACACATCAACCGTGCAACTGTACCATCGGAACCTTAAATCTCCAAACGTCCGATGTCCAAATAACCAAATAGAAAGGGCCGGTTTCCCGGCCCCTAATTTATGATTTCACTTTTTCGTGTCGGCTTTCGCCTACCTGTGTTTCGATTAAGCGGCTATCTGTGCCTCGGCCCCAAACCAGTCCAACGCTCGTGCCAACTTGTGCAGTGCGGAGATAGATGCCGTCGTATCGGTCTCCTGACATTCCAAGCTGCGAGAGAACAGCTCCACTAGTTCGTCGTAGCCGAGGACCAGAAACACCTTCTGGTCATCTCGAGCCATATAAATATCTTTGAATTTTCTGTGATTCTTTGGAGCCTTTGAACAGTCAAATCAAGTATAGGTGCTGTACGGGGCCGTAAAAGTACGGTCCATCCTACCAAGGAAGGCAGGATCTGACGACAATTAGGCTACGGAGAGGAATAAACTGGGCATGTATATGAGCCTGCGGCCACGGCTGGCGGTTGCTCTAGGGTTGACACTTGTCACACCCGCCCTCCTTTGCGCCCAGACCCAAGGCCCAACTCAGGTTCAAACCACCCCAATTGGCAGCGAAGTCGGCGGCAAGATGTCGGTCGATTTGGTCCTCTTGAAAGCCGATCAAATGGGCGTCCCGCTCCGACACGGCGGACTGATCACCAATTCTGAAGAGGTTTCCTTAGACGGTCATAAGCTTCGACGCGGGTCCGACTACAACGTGGACACCGATAGCGGGATGATCTATCTGATGGTCCCCTACAAACCGGGCCAGTCCGTCAGCGTCTCCTATCGCTACGATCCTTCGCGCGCACACGCGGGCGCGAGCGGTGGCGCTGGCAGCACTTTTAAGTTGAATTTCGGGCAGGGCGGCGGGCTCTCGATGATGCTCGGACTTGGTCTAGCGGAGCGGACCGCCGATGGCAATGTGATCTCCAGCAACATCTTCGGCTGGAACAACGCCTTCAGTCTCGGTGGATCGACAATGCTTTCCGGGCTGATGCTGTACGGCGATCGAGCCCAACAACAAACGCAGTCCTCGTTCGAATATCAAGGTAGCTCCGTCGATCCAAACCAGGGCAAATCTCGGCTGATCATGCAGTCCCTTGGAGGCAACCTAGGCGGCGGCTCCTTCAAATTCGATTTCCAAGACGTCAGTAAGAACTTCACCGGTTTTTCCGCGGTTGAGGCGAACGGCTACGAGCAGTCCGTCGCAGATCGATTGGCAAAAGAGAAGGGCCTTAAGCGCATGGGCTTCTCCATGGACAACGTAAAGATGGGCGGCCTCGGCTTCTCCGAGTCCTATCGAACAGTGGGGAACGAGAACGGCGGGATCAAGTGGGAGAATTACGGCCTGAACATTGGCGGCGTGAGTTTCAACTACAAGTCGCAAGAGGTTGGGCAGCACTTCGATCGCTTTGCGGATCTGGCGGAAGGTGATCGCGATCAGCTCGCTCGAGAAACCGGAATCACCCGAAAGGGAATCGATGCGGCGTGGAAGACCAACGTCGGGGTTCTGAGCTTCAGCAATTCCACGATTGATGAGACGACGAACAGCAAAGGCATCTCGCGACAGAGTTTGAAATTTGCCGGATCGAAATTCAATTTGGACATGGGATCGCAAACCGTGCAGATGGGCTTTGATCGATTCGGAAGTCTCAATGATGCGGAGCAACCGCAGTGGAGCAGAGAGTCGGGGTTGACGCGCCACTGGCTGTCTCTAGATTCGTTGGCACTCGGTGCGAATTCGCCGTTGAAATTCTCGCAGTATCGAATCGATTCCGCCACAGGCGATATGGCGAACATGGATGCCAGCTTGTCGACGAAGGGCTTTAGCCTGGAGCATATCGAGCGAAATGTTGACAAAGGATTTGTTGCGCTGCCAAATCTCAAACAGGACGAGATCAACGCGAACATCACGGCAATCTCGAGCATGTACGCAAAGGGTGGCTTGCCACTCGACGGTTCTGCCCAGCCGCAATACTTGGCAAGCGCGGGACTGTCGCGTGATTTCAATCGCATTTGCTACTCGCCTTCGCCGAAGTTCACGCTAAATCTTGAGTCGCTTTCACTGCAGGATCAGCAAGGTGGTGGTGGCGTTCAGACCATGAGTCTCAACGTAGGCGGCGTTTCGATGAGCTATCGAGATCAGAAGCTTGACAAGAACTTTACGGAACTCACAACGCTGATGCCCTTCGAGCAACAAAGACTTGGCTCGATGATTGGACTGAGCCGTAAAGATCTCGGCTTTAGCGCAAATCTGGCGCACAAAGCCTCTCTTACTTTTAATCAGACAAACGCCGATTCTCCAACCGGTGGCTTTGATCGGCAGGGTCTCGCCTATGCCGATACGAACCTTCAGTTCCATGTGAACAATCGCAACGTCGATTCCGGTTTCACTGGCGTGGGTTCGATGCTCGACCCTGAAGCGGGGACGCTTGCAACGATGATCGGCTACAAGGAAACTGACGCAGCAATCAAGTGGCAGCTCTTCCCGAATCTTCGATTAGAAGCATCGTCATGGGACGGCGTGAATCACTCGCTGAATCAGCGCCGCGCATCAAACAATTTGCTCCTCGATTGGAAACCAACGAAAGGAAGCTCTTTCGTTTTCCAAAAGAACTCTGCCGATCCGAACAATCCGCTGCAGTTGCTTCTGCAGAACATGATGCAGCGACTCAGCTTTAGCCAAGACTTCGGTCGCGAAGGTTTGCTTTGCTACAACTCGCAAGAGATCAATTACGGCGGCACCGATTCCGCGACCCCCGATTCAAAGATGTCCGATCTGTCTTACGAGCGAAAGATCAATGCGACGACGAGCATCAAGACCGATCAGATGACGACAACCTTTGCGAACGGGGACACTCAGAAGGTCAGCGCGAACACGATCAGCACTGAACTCACAAAGCGCGCTGGTCTAAGTCTTACCGATGTCGCGATTGCAGGAACCGGATCACAAAAGGGCGATCACAAACGAAACATCGGCTTCTGGATGAATCTCTGGGGCAACGTGAAGCTCAACTACGGTGTAGCCGATGATATCAATCAGATCGGCTCCTCGACGACGCAGCACACGATGTCTCTGACCCCTGGCAGCGTTGGCAACTTGAACATCGGAGCGGCCAATTACAATGCGAACACCTGGGAGCAAGGAAATCGAACGCAAGCTCTCAGTCAGATCACGTTGAGCACGGCAAAGCCATTCAGCCTTGGCATGTTCAAAGATCTGAAACTTTCGATGGGGCAAGACACGTCGGCTGACAACGGAGCATGGCTCAAAGAGAACAAGTCGATCGGCCTTGCAGGCAAGATCGGGAAGAACGTATTTGGCTACAACTTCTTCAGCCAGATGAACAATCTACAGCAACGAGCTGTCGATCGCACGTTCACCTTCGCAACCGATCAAGCTGAGACTTCGCCACTGCGTATGAACTTGATGTACAAGTTCCGAACTCTGCCAGGCGACAAGCAAGTTGCCATCCGCAACTACAGCCTTACCGCGCGACCGTTTAAAGGTCTCGAATTGACGAACGAGATGGTCACCAATCCGGAAACTCCGGCGGGCGATCAACTTCTTGGCTCGCTTCCGCAACCGCTCAGAGCCAACAAGTGGAAGCTCGACTATCTTCGCGATCCGAACTTCAAGATCCAGGGCTCCTGGCAAGAGCAGCGCGATGACAGCACTAACGCTGTCGCCCGGCTCGGTGGCATGACGTTCACGATGTTTGAGAAGTCTGGTTCTCCCGTCTCGATCTTCCTCGGTGTGGAGCAAGCAGGTGGCAACGTTGCAAATCACGTGACGAACCGCTGGAGCCTCGGTTGGAATCAGAAGCCGGGTCCGAATCAGGCCCTCTCTCTCTTCATCGGCAATATCTCGTACGGCGGCACCATCGCTCGCGGCCAGAAGAGCCAGAACCTCTCGGTCGACTTCCAATATCAGTTCAAGTTCTGATCGTCGTGCCGTCAAATCTCAAATCCCGGTTTACTGAAGAGGTTTATCAGGAATGGCACTCGATTGCATCCAAATCAGAGCGAATGTCGGACGATGAGCGGTTTGCAAGATGGCAAATCCTTTACAACAAATACTTCAAGGATGATGCGACACGGTTAAATCAATTTGATGCTTGCTTGATAACCCACCTAGGAATCGAGATCAATGGGCATCGGGGCGACTACGGCGGGTACGAGAGTTGGCTGAAGCTTTCTTGTCTCTTCCCGACGCTCATGAAGATGACATAAACCATTCCGTGCACGTCAAGTGCCTTATGAGATGTCTTGTTTTCGAAGAGAGATTTGATGAAGCACTTGTCCAAGTACGCATATTGCTCAAGTCACAGAGAGCCCGCTTTATGCTGGAAACGGAACTTCGAGACTTCTACTACTATCTTGATAATAGGTCAGTTGATTTCAGCGGTTTGCGAAGCTTTGCCGTTGAGGTGACCACGTTACTCGGTCACAAAGCTTTGGCTGCTCAGTTGGGTCGTGCTCGGACATTGAATGGTATTCGAAGACTGCTCAGAAGAACCCCTTTGAGTCACGCAGTTTAAATTCCTCGGTTACTCCCTCAATTCACAATCCACCACTCACAATTCACGTCTCGCAAGTAAAATCCGAATTCTCTGGAGCGTTTTATGAAGTTTTTATCAGTCATCGCATTTCTGCTGCTCGCCTTCGCTTTTGCCCCTGCGCAAGACTGGGCGAGAGCAAAGCTCGACGCTTCGCCCCGCCACTCCGAGTGGTACGACGTAAAGAACGGCGATCGAACGGTCAAGACCTTCGTTGTCTATCCCGAGCGAAAGGACAAGGCGCCGGTCGTCCTCGTCATCCACGAGATATTTGGGGCAAGCGATTGGGCGATGAATGTCTGCGATCAACTCGCAGCAAATGGTTACATCGCGGTGATGCCCGATCTTCTATCCGGCATGGGTCCAGATGGCGGACGCACGACTTCATTCAAGGATCAGCAAGCGGTGATGGAAGCGGTGAGCAATCTTCCCGACGACCAGGTCACCGGAGATCTCAACGCCGCCGCCGACTACGCTCTCAAGTTTCCAAGTGCGAACGGCAAGCTAGCGGTCGCAGGATTCTGCTGGGGCGGTACGCAAACATTTCGATTTGCAACCAACCGAAAAGATCTCAGCGCAGCATTCGTTTTCTACGGCACTGGGCCAACCGATCCCAACGAGATTGCAAAGATCAACGCGCCGGTGTTCGGATACTACGGAAGCATGGATAACCGAGTGACCTCAACGGTCGGAGATCAAACCACGGCGATGGGTGCCGCCGACAAGAAATATACGCCGACGATCTTTGAAGGCGCCGGCCACGGCTTTATGCGTAGCGGAGAAGATCCTAACGGAAAACCGGAGAACAAGAGAGCTCACGACGCCGCATGGGGGATGTGGCTGATTGAGCTTTCAAAACTCTGAGTATTGAGTCAAGGTAAGTATGAGTATTGAGTTTTAAAAAATTCGATAACACACAGTCACGGAGGTCTCACAGAGACACAGAGAATTATCAGGTGTTAGGTATTGGGTGGTGGGTATTAGGTGAGAGGGTCGAGAGAAACTTCCGACACTCAACACTCAACACTCAATACTCAATACTCAATACATGCCCATCGCCTTCTTCAATCTCTCAACGACATCATCATGGTGTCGAGCACTTGCTTGATCCAACGGAGTCAAACCCTGAAAACCTTTAGAGTTCGGTCGAGCACCTGCGCCAAGCAAAAGATTCACGCTTCGCAGATCACCGCGCCATGCGGCGACATTCAATGGCGTTGCCCCGGTAGAGCCGAGCGTCGCATTCGGATCGGCACCCGCTTTGAGAAGTAACGACACGACGACAGCGTTTCCGCTACTCGCTCCCTCGTATAAAGCATCGAGTCCGTTTCCGGGCCCCTCATTGGGATGCGCTCCGTTCTTGAGGAGCAATCGCACCATCTCCGAATCGCCTTGCCCCGCAGCAAGCATCAGCGGTGTTTCCAAATTCTTCCGCGTAGAATTCGGGTTTGCACCACATTCAAGCAGAGCAGTTGCAGCCTTATCATTCTCGTTTGAGATGGCTTCGTACAGAGCCGTGTGACCGCTCGGATCGAGTTGATTCAAATCCGTGCCCGTCTGAGCGTGGGCTGAAATCGCATCTAAGTCGTTCGTGTCCACCGCTTGGAAGATGGACATCGTAGGTCTAACAACCTTTTGGCGTGAGGCAAATAGAAATCCGCCGATACCTAGAACAGGTACGGCAACAAGCATCCATGCGGCCCATCCGTGGGTCGACCGATGCGTGGTTAGGCTTCGGCTCGCAATCGCTCCCATGTTCTAATACTGACGCTGGAAGACAAGAAACCTAATAGATTCTTAACAATTGCTCTTGAAATTTAATATAACGTTGAAGCTAATCCCCTCCCTTGAGGGAGAGCTAGGGTGTGTGAACTATTTGGTCCTGATGATAAAGGGTCTATCCGAGATCCGAGATCCGAGTTCGATCACATACCGAGACTCGCACGAGCTTCTTCGATCTCTCGGATCGCGTCCTCGAATGCATCAAGCATCCGCCCCGTTGCCGACACAGGGTCGCCGGAGAACGGCCAAACAAAAGTGGCCCTCGTGAAATAGCATTCTCGATTTTTCCGAGCCAGGAGGGTGAATACACGCGGCGGCACCTTGCTCGCGTCCTTGAACTCTACAGACACGCGACCGCCCCCCGCATCGATGCGTTCCATTCCGTGCTTCTTCGCGCGAATACGTAGCGACATGATCGAAAACGCATTGTGTACCTCGTCGGGAGAGTGACCGTACCGATCTTCAATCTCCGCCTGAACTTCGCCCAATTCTTTCTCGGTACGAGACGACATCATCTTCTGATAGAAGTAAAGTCGCTGCGCCTGATCTTTGATATACATGTCCGGCAACAAGGCAACGACTGCAACCTCGAATGGCGGCAACGGTTCCATCGCGGCCAACGGATCGCGAATGTCGTCGATCGTCTGCGGCAACTCACCGTCGACCGAGTTCTTCAACAAGGTAACTGCTTCGTTGATCAACTGCGTGTAAAGCTCATATCCAACCGCCGCCATGGCACCGTGCTGTTTCGCACCGAGCAATTCACCCGCGCCACGAATCTGCAGGTCTCGGAAGGCAAGGGAATAACCCGAACCAAGGGTCGAAAACTCCTGCAACGCCTGCAATCGCGCCATGGCGTTGTCGGTCAATTCCTTTCCGGATTGATAGAGCAGATAGGCGTACGCTTGACGATCTGATCTTCCCACGCGACCACGCAATTGATAAAGCTGCGCTAGACCAAGACGATCCGCGTTTTCGACGATTAATGTGTTCGCGTTCGGAATATCCAATCCGTTCTCGACGATTGTGGTCGAGAGCAAGACATCTATCTCACCTTTGATAAAACCGAGCATCACTGGCTCAAGTTCTTTCTCCGTCATCTGTCCGTGACCCACGCCAATTCGCGCCGTCGGCATTAGTCGACGAAGCTTTTCTGCAACGTGACCGATTGACTCGACCCGATTGTAAACATAGAACACTTGTCCACCGCGCGCAAGCTCTCGCAAGATCGCTTCGCGTGTAACTTCGGCGCTATAGGGTCGAACGAACGTTCGAATGGGCAACCGTCCCGGGGGTGGATCGGTGATCAGTGACATCTGCCGGATGTCCATCAGAGCCATGCTCAACGTTCTTGGAATGGGTGTCGCGCTCAGAGTTAAAACGTCGACCTCCGAGCGAAGCTTCTTCAACATCTCCTTCTGCTTCACACCGAACCGCTGTTCTTCATCGATAATCACGAGCGTGAGATCTTTGAACTGAATCTCCTTGCCGAGAAGAGAATGCGTTCCAATAACGATATCGAGATCGCCAGCCTTCAGCCGACGAAAGATCTCGTTGCGCTGGGCAGTTGTTTTGAAACGATTCGCAAGCTCAAGTCGGACTCCGAAAGGTCCGAGTCGCTCTGTAAAGTTTCGATAGTGTTGCTCGGAAAGAATCGTCGTTGGACAAAGCACTGCCACTTGATGACCTGCCTGGGCACACTTAAACGCGGCTCTGATCGCAACCTCAGTCTTTCCGAAACCAACGTCTCCGCAGACCAAGCGATCCATCGGAAAGTCTTGATTGAGATCAACCTTTACTTCCTTGATGGCGCGCATCTGTGTCGGCGTTTCGACCCAGGGGAACGTTGCCTCCATCTCTCCTTGCCAGGGAGTATCTCCACCATACGGTCGGCGCTTTACGGCACGCCGCATCGCATAAAGCTTCACCAGATCACGTGCGAAAACCTGGGCGTCTTCCTTTGCCTTGCTGATCGTCTTGGCCCATTCGCCCCCGGTTAAGCGATTCAACTTTGGGTGCTCATCTCCCGGGTTCAGATATTTCTGAATGCGGTCGAGTTGATCCGCAGGCACGAACAACTTGTCCGGCGCTTGATATTCAATGTAAAGAAATTCCTTTTGAACGCCGTGTTCATCACGTTTGACTAATCCGCGGAACACGCCGATACCGAAATGGATGTGGACTACATAATCGCCAGGCTTAAGATCGAGCACGGTCGCAACCGGTGCTCCTTCCATGAAGCGCTTTTGGGGAAGTCGCAGACGGGCGACGCCAAACAACTCAGCGTCACTGACAACCGCTAGTGTGAGGTGGGGAATTACGAATCCGCCGGCGAGGTTGCCGTTTACAAGATGAGCAGTTGGCTGCTGGCTGCTGGCAGCTTTGGTTTTCGGTTTACGGTTTTCGGATTTCGGCTCCGCCCGAACGATTTCTTCGGAAGGGTAGATATCGACCTGCTGCAGCACGGTCTTTGCGCGGGTTGGCTGATCCGTTGTAAAGACGAACGAGAAATCTTGTTCCTTCCAAGTCCTGAGCGTGGAAGCCAAAGCTTCCGAGCGACCACGATACGGCTCCATGGACATCGCGCCGATATTTTCGGTGCGCGTCGCCGTCAACCAACTCGGGACCGCATTCATCGCGGTGAGACTCAGCCAACTCGCTCGCGTCGCCAATTCCTCGGGTGGCAGCATGAAGTCGAGAACCGCGCTCCGCAACATTTCGCCGCGCTCGGTGCGAGCCTCGAGCGACTGCCGGAGTTCTTCTTCCGAACGGGAAGCGATCGCCTCCAGTTCCAGTGGCTCATCTAGCACGAGCAGATCTTCGCTACCTAACAGATCGATCGCGCAACCAGATTCGGGGTGAACATAGGGGCGATACAGATCCAGTCGATCGAAGAAAACGCGATTGCCAATCGCTTCCGCATCACCCGAAACCAATTCTCGCAGTCGGTCTGCCGCGCCGGGGTCGAGCAGCGATGCCTCGCGTTCTAACGAGTCGAGGATTAATTCTTTGAAATGAGCCTCACCGCCTGAGAAAAGCGTCTCACGTGACGGAGCAAGGACAAGCTCGGGGACGGGATTAATCGATCTTTGAGAGTTCGGATCGAAGTGTCGGATGCTCTCGATGTCATCGCCGAATAACTCAAGTCGGTAAGGGAAGTCATGGCCGGTGGCATAAATATCGAAGATGCCGCCGCGTCTGCTGAACTGCCCGTGGGTCCGCACCGGCTCAGCCGGTTCATATCCCAAATTGACTAACTGTTTCGCGAGTTTGTGGACGTCGATCGAGTCGCCTGGTCGCAGTCGAATGAATGCATCATGCAAAGTCTCGCGCGGAAGAGTTCGTTCCAATGCGGCTTGCGGAGTGGTGATCACAATGACCGGCTGATCTTCGACCAAGGCTCTTAGCGCACCAAGTCGGTCAGAAAGCGCGACCTCTTCCGGCGCGGCGTCTTCGAAAAGGGCCGACGAGCCACTCGGCATTTGCCAAATCAGGTCTTTATCGATCCCGCAAAGCTGCAACTTCGCCTGCCACTGCAAAGCTTTCTCGTACGTGCCAGTGACAACCAGCATTTTGCGTGGTTCGCGGAGGTAGGAGGCGGCGAGCAGCACCGGACGCGCCTCGTAGCAAATGGATTGCCATTCGCATGAAGCGTGCAGCCCCTCAAGAACGGGCTGGAGCGCAGTGTGAGACGCAAGGGTTTGCGCCCACTCGGAAGTGCGCATGAACTCCTTGAAGATACCTGTGGTTCCGGCAGGATGTTTGGGCTCCCGCGAGCACTCACCGATGAAGGTAGAACGGATTCGATGGAAATCAAGAGAAATGGATCGCGACCCTCAGGCAAAGGGTCTCCGGATTGGTTTACGGGAAACGTCCGTATGGATCCCCTCCACGATGCGCCGGATCCCGCTCGTGTTTTCTGCGCTTCCGTAACTTTTGAACCGGGCGCGCGGACCGCTTGGCACACCCATCCTTTGGGACAAACGTTGATCGTGACATCAGGTTGCGGTTGGGCGCAAACGCTCGGAGGTCCGAAGGAAGAGATCAAGCCAGGCGACGTCGTCTGGATCCCGCCGGGAGAGAAGCATTGGCATGGGGCGACCGCGACGACGGCGATGACCCATATCGCGATTCAGGAGCACGTCGGTGGGAAAGCGGTCGACTGGTTAGAGAAGGTGAGCGATGAGGATTTCCAAGCGTGATTCGCGAGTGGTGAATTGACGGATTGGCGGCCGGCCCAGCCGGTTGCACGGTAACCACGGCGTCCTTTAGATTCTCATTGGAGCGCACGCGCCTTACTCGCCCCGAAGGGGCACCACCATAGTAGCGAAGGGCAACGCCCTGGTGACGGCAGCCCGCAGCTCTCTCGCCCTGTAAGGGCACCGCAACGCTCAATCTCACAGCGCTCAAACGTCTAAATAGGTAGACTCAAACGAAGCGAGATTTCATGCCCAAGAAAGTCGAAACAATCGTCCTTCACGATAGCAGCACGCCCGTTCTGGGAGACGTGCAAAAGGGCGGCAACGTGGTCATCACCAGCCTAGAAACCCTGCTCAATCAGGCCCGCGCGAACTCTCTTTGGCCGCTGACCTTCGGCCTCGCCTGCTGCGCGATAGAGATGATGAGCACAGTTGCCTCGCGCTTCGACCTCGCCAGATTCGGTTCCGAAGCTTTCCGCGCGACCCCCCGCCAAGCGGACGTCATGATCATCGCGGGGCGCCTCAGCAAGAAGATGGCCCCCGTCCTCCGACAAATTTACGATCAGATGCCCGAACCGAAATGGGTTATCAGCATGGGCGCGTGCGCCAGCTCCGGCGGTGTCTATAACAACTACGCGATCATACAGGGTGCCGATCAGGTCGTCCCGGTTGATGTGTACGTCCCCGGTTGTCCGCCATCACCAGACGCGCTGATTTACGGAATTCTAAAGCTCCAAGAGAAAGTGAAGCGACACAGCGCAAAGAACCTTTCCGATCTGCGACTTACGGAAGTCCACGCTCCCCGCACATTGGAAGAGGTGGAAGCGTAATGGGCATCGCCAGAGACGTTGTTAAACCGGTTCTAGCGGGATTTGGAATCACTGCTCGTCGACTGAAGCACAAAAAAGTTACGGTCAACTATCCCGAAGAACTTCGTGAGCAATATCCACGAACGCGCTGGCGTCACTTTCTCACTCGATATGAAAGTGGGTTGGAGAAGTGCATTGGATGTTCTCTCTGCGCGGGCGCATGTCCGGCGCGCTGCATCAACGTGGTTGCGGCCGAGAACACGGATGCTGAGAGATACTCTCCCGGCGAACGATATGCCACTCGCTACGAGATCAATATGATCCGCTGCATCTTCTGCGGCTATTGCCAAGAGGCATGCCCAACCGGCGCAATCGTATTGCGAAAGAATTTTGAACTAGCTGATTACAAGCGAGAAGATTTCGTTTACACGAAGGAGATGCTTCTAGAAAAGTATCCTGGCGAATCCGACGAGCCTTACATTGGGGTTTATCAGAAGCGCGAGCGCGAACTGTTAGCGAAGTAGTTCACCAACTCTCGGGATTGTCGCCGCGCGACCACAGATACGTAACTAGTTGTCCCGTGTGATACCACTCGTGCGCGGAGATGTTTCTCAATATCTCGTGAACAGGACACTTAGGCATTCGTAACGCTTCCCACCAGATTCCTGGCGGTTGTATGAGTCGATTCAAGCCAGCATCGTCTAGCGAATCGATATAGGCAAACGTGGCTTTACGTAGATCAGCTAAGTGCCCCTTAATCTCATCAAGGGCAGCGTTGTTTTCGTCGAATGTTGACGGGTCATCGTCCGGCCAGATTCCAACCTGAATCCACTTGACAACCTCTCGCTCTTTATCGGCGATCTCTAAGAGGAGGCCGCGGATGGTCCGCATACCAGGTGTTGCCGACCAATTCAAATCGTCGTCCGATAAACGAATCAACACTTGCTGAAGGTCTTTACCGGTTTGATTGAATCGCGCCTTAAGCAAGTCTGGAAGCGTGAGCATCAAACAAACTTCCGTTGATTCGGGCCGGTTCCAGTTGGACTCTCGTCGATAAACACAAGTTCGGCATATCCGAGATAGTCCCCAACTGGGTGCTTCTTCAGCGGCTTAAGCGTTTCTTTGATATCCGCGCCGTAACGCGTTCGCAATTCGCTCGGAGATTCCATTTCGATCAAACCGAAATATCGATCATTCAAATATCGAGAGACATGCTCGATTCGGACACCCCACCCAAACTGCACTTTATACAGCCGGAGGAACGCATCAGTAAAGAATCCAACCTCAGGAAAGAATGCACGATGATCGGTGCCACGCTCCAGAAATGTAAATGCGAGCTTGCTCCCGAGCGCACCGTGGTCTTGCATGAAAGCCATGAGCCGCTCTACGTCGTCATCTTCGAGCCACATCAACAGGCCCTCGGCGATGAAGAACGTTCGCTCGCGCTTGTTAAACGGAGTGGACTCCATCATTACGCGTTCGAGATAGGGCTCGTTCAAATTGATATCGACGAAATGTAAATTCCGTGGCCGCGTTCGCAAGGTGGAGACTTTCGCGCGCTGCGTTGATAGGAGATCTGCCTCGATGCATTGGACATGAGGAAATTCCTCGGCAATTCGAGGAAGCAATGTGTCGTAGCCGGGACCGAACGATACGATCTGGTTGCAGCCTTTGCCAATTTCTCTCCGGACGTGCTCTTCGATGCGGCGCTTGCGCAAAACGCAGTGGGCCATGATGCCGGGCAACAACTTGGCTTCCATCTTCTCGAAGCGTTCGCGAAAGCCGAGCTCGCTACATTTCTCGCGCCACGATTCGGAATCAATGACACCCTTCAGAAATGCGTATTGCATCTCCACCACGTCTTGCCCCATCATGCGGCGCTGACGTGGCGGAGTCAGCATAAAGGCGACCGCCTTCGCGGTCCAGATCGCATAACGATCCGGCTTGGCGTGAATCCGGATGACTTTGCTGACATCCGGAGTCTTGACCTTAATATTCTTGAGCTTCTCGCCCGCGCCTTTTAGCTTGTCTAGCTTGCCCATCCTGATTAGTCTTTGTAAGGATCAATTATGTCCTCTCCAGCCATCGCGACTCCGATCGGCCGCAATTGGTGGAGAACTTTAACCGTCCGTTCGTGATGCCCTAACACTTCGCTAAGCGACTTGTAGACTTCCGGCGCTTCGTCCGGAGCTCCGCCACGAAGCTCAATGCCCTTAGACTTCATTTCACCGCGAACGCGATCCCAATCGACTACTCCCGCCGACAAACGAGTACGAACGCCTTTAATAAAGCGAGCCTTTCCGGCCGCTTTGGTTCGGCTCATCACTCGTCCGGCACCATGCACGGTCGAATACATCGCCTGCCGGGAATCTTCGGAATCCAAACCTTCCAAGATTACTGACGTGTCTCCCATGGTCGATCCAACGAAACCCTTCTGGCCCGGAAACGCAGGAGTGCATCCCTTTCGGATCACCCAAACGTCCGTGCCGAAATGCTTTTCCCGCCATGCAAAGTTATGGTGGTTGTGCACTTCTTCAACGCTCATCGCGCCCAGGATTTCAAGGACTTTGCCCACCACGACGTCTCGTCCTGCATAGGCATAGTCGCCAGCAAGATTCATCGCCTCGATGTACGCCTGACCAAGATCGGTATTCGTGTTCAGCAATGTCGGAGGGGCGTCCATCTCGCCTTCCGGTGCTTTCGCATCGAACGCCAGCCCCTTAGCCAAGGCTAAGAAACCAGATGCAGTTCGATGACCGAATCCTCGCGATCCGAAATGAACGCCCACCCACAATCGTCCCTTCTCGTCATCGAAGAGATCGACGTAGTGGTTTCCAGCGCCAACTGTTCCCAACTGCACGGATGCAAGTTGGATCAATTTACGTTGTGGTTTGAACTCCGCGTTCTTGATCTTCTCCAAGACTTCGTGTTCAACCGGTTCCGGGTTTGGACGACCAACGCCAAATCCGATCTGCGCAACGATCTCATCCATCACTTTCGCGACGTTGATATCCGACGCTTGGAGATTTGTACGAACGGCTTTATTTCCGCATCCGATGTCATAACCAACTCCACTTGGCGAGACATGGTTTTCATAAGCAACCGCGCCACCGATAGGTTGCGAGTAGCCCGGATGGTGATCCGCGCAGAGAACTGCGTGAATCGCGTTGATCGAGCAGCGCTCAAGCTGCTCCTTAGCCCGTTCGTCGACGGGCCCAAATGATTTGATGTCCATGGATTTTCTCCTAAATTGCGCCGGGGCCGTCCGCAGCGCAAAGGGAGCTATTGAGACACAGATCAGAAGTGCATGGTCACAGCAAAGGGCCAAATGCCTAGGATTTGAGACCGAATGTTGCGATCGGCTTATGTTGCACCGGGCCCTTCTGTCCCGCTGTGCTTTCGAAGAGGACAATCTGATTAACCTTCATGGAGCCGCAGTTTAAGAATCGTTCTGAAAAGCTTTTCTCGACCTCGCCGCCGTTTGATCCGCGTGTTCTCGCTCTTGCAACCGTGACGTGTAGCAGCACTTTGTCTTCTGAGGCACCAGCACCAGCGCACTCCTTTGAAAGTTGATCGCCCAGTCCCGCCAAATGACCGAGAGCTTCTTTCGCTCCCATCCACAACACCTTTGGCGATTTCCATTTTGGAAAGCAGCCGACGTTTCCAAAGGCCAACGAAGTTGCTGATACCAATTCACAAGCTGCCGTGGCCCTTGCCTTCACGTCTTCGACGGACGACTCAGGAACATCTCCAAGAAATGCAAGCGTAACGTGCAACATCTCAGGCTTTGTCCATCTCCAGCTTTCATCACCTAATTCCCCGCGCAATTCTGTTTGGGCGTTCGCGATTCTCTCCCGAACATCATCTGTCAATTCGATCGCAAAGAAGAGTCTCAAGGATTTAGCCGAGGATCGCGCTGATAGTGAACATGCATATCGAGGAACAATCGATTCCGACCGCCCATGTGAACACTCACGCCTTTCAAATTTGTAGACACCGAAGGAATCGTGCGAGGGAAATATGGATCGACTAACAATTCCGTATCCGCTTCTCCCAAAGGTTTGCCCGCTTGCGGATTGTTCGCGATATCCAAATCAAGAACCGCCTGGTCTGGAATCTTCCCCCAGAAGTTATCAAGCGGAACCGGATCGTCGATGCGATCAAACCGCCACATCCAATAGCGACTCGTCGGTGCCTCCGCGGAAATATCGACAGGCTGCGCGACTTGGACCGCCTGTCCCAACGTCGAATGTTCGACACTCGGACAATTCCAAATACGTGCATCGCCTAAATAGCCTTCATCTGAAAGCAAAGACAAAGCCCATCCGGCGCGCGGATCGGAAGGTGGCCATGAAGCCCACGGTCTAAACCCGCCCGGCAGCGCAGATTTCAAATCTCGACGATCCGGCATCCGGTCATCGTAATCATTTAGATACAAAGAGAAAGCCATGCCGATCTGTCTCATGTTGGAAAGGCAGTTGGTTTTCTTGGCTGACTCCTTGGCGCGGGCGAAAACAGGGAACAGCACAGAAGCCAAAATCGCCAAGATTGCGATCACCACGAGCAACTCGATCAAGGTGAATGCGTGCTCGCGACGAGAGGGCATTGCCATATTGTCGCCCATATTCATGACAGTTGAAGCGAGGGCTCCACAGGTCACAATGAAATTGTGCCTGCCGTTAGCGTCCGAATCACGGGCAAAGTTCAAGGAGTTGGGTTCCGCAGCTACGTTATGCGTCTAGCCCGCGAATACCATCTGCGTGGCGAGGTTTGGAACGTAGCAGACGGCAGTGTCGCCGCCGTTTTCGAATCCGAGAATGCGGGCAATATCGACCGGGCCGTCCAGCTTCTGAAGAAAGGCCCCGGTACCGTCGACCAAGTGGAATCGGAACCCGCACGCAGCGACCATAACTTCGACGGATTTAGTGTTACTACGACCCGTCGAGACTGACACTTTTCCAAGCCCTTTCCCCAGCCGTATGGCAAAGATACGAGTGCCCAAAGCGGTTTACAGGGTTTATCCTATACTCAAGGCAGCAAGCCGACGGTTTTCGGTTCAAAAAAGAACCGAGAATCGGGAACCTAGTTCCTGTTCGTCTTGCTCTAATGAGAGAGAACCGATGCTCGCCCGGGCCTCGGCACGATACTTGCCCATCCCGCCAGGGCCGATGGCGGAAAACAAAAATTAAAGGAGGATTCTCTATGGCAGAGAACCAAGGTAAATCCGGCCGAATGCGCAATGAAGCGCAGCTCGGTGGAAACCAAACAGGAAGGGACGTTCGGGATATGGATCCCCGGCACGACTATGATGAGCGTAGGACGATGGCCTGGCGCTCACTCGACCCATTTGTCCAGGTCGACGGAATGAAAGTTCCGGACTGGCAGCCCAGGGATTAGGGCAACGCAGCCCGGCCCCGCCGCGACTTCGGTTGAGGCGGGGCTTTTTCATTGCGGGTCCGAGCCCATACCCCTTGCGCAGATGAATTGTGCGGCGGAGGGGGAAGGGGCTGAGGTAGGGGGTTCGGTGTATTGATCAGTAACTCGCTCACTATTCACCGCAACTGTCGTCTTAATCCCTAGGAGCAAGCGGCCAACGGCCGCCCATAATAAAAGCAATGAGCGCAGCAGCGAGCAAAGTGGTCAAAGGGCAGGATGACGAGGCCCGTTTTGGTAACGGACTGACCACCACCATGTCGCCCTTCATCGAACAGGCGCAGGCGCACGGTGAGCTTTACATCAAACAACCGTACGATCTCTATTCCCCCGAAAACCACGAATCCTGGCGCAAACTCTTCGCTCGCATGCACGAGCGCTGGGAGAAATATGCCAACGAGCATTTTCTTAAAGGAATCGAAAGCCTTTGCTTCGATCCGAACTCCGTCCCTCGATTAGAGGACGTTAACAAGTTTCTTGCCCCGCTCACCGGTTTCAAGGCAAAGGCAGTCAGCGGATACGTTCCCGCCTATATGTTCTTCGATTGCCTGCGCAATCGTGATTTCCCAACAACGATCACGATCCGCCGCTCCGACAAGCTCGACTATCTTCCCGAGCCGGACATTTTCCATGACATCGCCGGCCACGTGCCGATGCATACAGATAAAGCTTTTGCTGACACCCTTGTGCGCTTTGGTGAAGCTGCAAATTTCGCCGCCCACATGGTCGCGGAAATCAAAGACGAAGAACTGAAGATCCAACGCCTCACGAGCATCGTGAAAGCGATGGCGCGATTCTTCTGGTTCACCATCGAATTCGGTTTGATGCGCAGCACCAATGGCCAAGACATCAAAGTCTACGGCAGCGGATTGCTTTCGTCATACGGCGAGATCGAGCACTGCATCGTCTCTCCCGAAGTCCAAAGATTTCCGATCCAACTGGAATGGGTAATCAATCAGTATTTCGAAATCGATCACTACCAACCACTCCTCTTCATCGTCGACTCGTTTGATCACCTATTCTCACTGGTCGATCAACTTGAGAACTGGATGAAGGAAGGGAAGTTGGACAACGTCTCACCCGGCGAACCCGAAGTCAGCCATGACGATTTGAAGAGCTTCCTGGAGGCCGTAAAGTAGCCATCCACGTTAGGAGACTGGGAGCGCAGACGTCTCGTCTGCCCCAATCCTGCGAGCGTCCCGCTCGCTGCTTAAGTAATTTGAGGGCGATGGTGGTCGCCTGACCCAGCAAGAATTCGCACGACTTTTTAGGATTGGGCACGGTCGTGCGTATCTCGCTGCTGAACAAGACCCAAGTCTTCTGACTCCTGAACCACTATTCAAAGCCTGCGGGTGGGATGAAACTCTGATGATGGAGGATTCCCGAGCCTTCTATCTCGCTCAATTTCTTGATCTTGTGCCGTATCGTGACGAGCTACTTGCACGTGTTTGGAAGCGACTGGTGCGCCTACCTCAGCCTAAAAATTATTTCGCTGGGCATCAGTTTCAAGTTAGATGGCTTGCGACACGTTACGCGCTCAGGGGCGACGAGGCTGCGAAACAATCGGTGCGTAAGCGAATCATCAAGAACCTGCAAACAGGTGAGATGCGAGGCGTTGAAAACTGGCTGCTAGTTGATCGCGAATCAGCTTTGCAGGAGGTCGTAGTTCTCTTTGAAATGTTACACAGCCCCTTGGAAGATGATGATGGGCGAATGATCGGTTATGCAATAGAAGAGGTATTTGGGGAGCAATGGTTTGAGGAGTGGGTGAAATCGCTGCCGCCCGAGTCAAGAACAGCTCGTCTCATTCGGGAGGATCCGAATATCTACAAAAGGGCGAAAGAGAAAGAACAAGTCGTTCGGACCTATGAAGAATTAATCTCTACTGTTGAGGAAAACCAACTACCCTACGCAGCCCGGTCCACATTCTTGGACAATGCAACAGAATCAGAATTCATAAAAGCCGCAAGAAATTTGCCAAGTGACCCCAGGCTTCTTGCGCAGTATCTTCAGATATTCGGCCGCGAGCGAAGACCCTGGCCGATTGAACCACAACCGCTTTTCCAGCTAGCTAAATCAAATTCTAGTAAGGTGGCAGCGCGCAGCTACGCAGTCTTGCGAAAAATTAAGTCTGACGAAGTTCGTCAATTCGCTCTTAGAAATATTTCTAAGAGATACGCCGGGCAATTGGCAGTCGATCTGTTAGTCTTGAACTACTTACCCGGTGACGAGGAAATAATTAAGGAGCGAGCTGAGCAGGCGCTCTGGCCGCACGAACTGCACAACGTACTCATGCCCTTGCGGGAGATTATCAAATCTCATCCCGAGATTGACAACTCCCTTATCGCATATCTTTACGAGAAACAACCATGCTCCTTTTGTCGTGAGTCGGTTGTAGATTTCATGATTCAGCGAAACATGGTTACCGACGATATTCGCCTCGAATGTCTCCATGATGCGTCGGAAGAAACTCGCCTCCACTTCGGCGGCGAAAAATCCTGAGAGGGCACTGAGGCAAAGGGATATCGGGCGCGAGGCACCTCTGCGTTCCTCTGCGTGACATTTCCCCAACGGCCTTGTCCCACCCACGCAGAGTGGACTGCCCCTGCAACGGCCGGGCCCAGCCCGAAATAGCTTCAATCCGAGTAAAATAAACCCGCAATGCCCACCGAAATCTTGATGCCCGAACTCGGAGAATCCGTCCACGAAGGAACCGTCAGCCGATGGCTGAAGAAAGAGGGCGACCTCGTGAAGGAAGACGAGCCGGTTGTCGAGATCATGACCGATAAGGTCAACACCGAACTCCCCGCCCCGGCAACGGGAATCCTCAGCAAGATCATCGTCCCCGAGGGTGGTCAGGTTGAGGTCTTCAAGGCGATGGGCATTATTGACGAGGCAGGCAGCGCAGGCGCTACCGCCAAACCGGCAGAGAAGAAGGCGGAAGAGCCTAAAGCTGCCCCCGCTCCCGCAGCGGCCGCACCTACCGCCGCTCCACAAGAATTGGCTTCTGCCGCCAGCACCGGCAACGGCCGCAAGTGGTACACACCGGTTGTCAAATCGATCGCCAAACAGAACGCGATCAGCGACGCAGAACTCGCCGGAATTTCTGGAACCGGCGGTGGCGGACGAGTCACCAAGAAAGACGTCGAAGGCTATCTCACAACGGGACGCACGACCACGACAACCACAGCCGCCCCAACCGCGATGCCGAAGATCGAGGCAAAGCCAGCCGCTCCCGTGGTCGCTGGCCCCGATCAAGAGATCGTTCCGCTTGTCGGAATGCGCAAGATGATCGCGGACGCGATGGTCCGCGCCGCTGCCATTCCCGTCGTCACCACAACGACTCAAGCGGATGTCACCGGCATGGTGCAATTCCGCGAGAACAACAAAGACTTCTTCCAACAGCAGCACGGCGTGAAACTCACGTACACCCCGTTCTTTATCAAGGCGCTCACGGAAACGCTTCTCGAATTCCCGATCGTCAACGCATCTCTGCAAGACAATCAAATCGTGATGAACAAGGGCGTGCACATCGGTGTCGCCGTAGCGCTTGGCGCGAAGGGTGAAGGCGGACTCATCGTCCCCGTCATTCGCGATTGCCAAAAGAAAACGCTCATCGATATCGCAAAAGATCTCGATCAGATCGCGGTGAGGGCACGCAGCAATCAACTTTCCGTTTCTGATGTCCAAGGCGGAACGTTCACGCTCACGAATCCCGGCACTTACGGTGCGCTATTCGGAACACCAATGATCAACGCACCACAAGCCGGCATCCTCGGCGCATATGCGATTAAGAAGCAACCGGTCATCGTAAATGACATGATCGCGATGCGAAGCATCATGCATTTGGTGCTCACATACGATCATCGCCTCGTTGACGGCCTCGTTGCAGGACGCTTCCTCGCCGCCATGCGAGACCGCCTCGAGAAGTTCGACTTCTTCAAATGAACTTCCCCCTCCCTTGAGGGAGGGCCGGGGAGGGTGGTCTAGTTGTACAACCGTGGGTAACTACGCCTTACTTTCTTATCTGGAATCCATCCAGAATCCAGAATCGCTCCCCCACACCCAACACCAAACACCCAATATCCGTCCCGGTAAACTCGACCCCGATGTCAAGCCAAATGCATGAATATCCCGTCAGCGTTCAGTGGACCGGAGGACGCGACGGAAGCGGTTCTGTAGATTCCAAACATAGCAATACCCAGATCGATGTCGCTGTCCCACCCGAGTTTCAGGGCCCCGGCGGCGGAGCTTGTCCTGAAGAGCTTCTTACCAGCGCTGTCGCAAGCTGCTACACCATGACGTTCGGCATCATCGCCGCAAACCGAAAGATACCGGTGCAAAGCGTTGCCGTTGACGCCGTCGGAGAAGTGGAACAAGCCGGCGCGCAATTCACATTTAAGAAAATCACGATCAAGCCCACCATCGTCCTTTCCTCGGAAGCGACGGATGAGCAATTAAAGATCGCAGAAGATATGTCCCACAAAGCAGACCTCTATTGCATCATCACCAACGCAGTTCGTGGCAAGGTCGAGATCGTCGTCGAATCTAATGTCAGCAAAGGATAACCCTTGGTCTGTTGGCACGTTGTGAATCGTTGTGTCGTTGTGTTTATGTTCGATGAACGCGTATCGCTCAACCCCAATCCTTAATCCCTAACATGCGCCGACCATTAGTCGCCGGAAACTGGAAAATGAATTTGACCATCCGCGAATCCGCGGCACTGGTCACTTCATTTCTCAAGGCATTGGAAATGTGGGATCGTGCAGACGTCGTTCTGTGTCCGCCCTATCTCAGCATCCCATGCGTGCACGCTCTTCTCAAAGATTCACGCGTAAAGCTCGGCGCACAGAATGTTTTCTGGGAAGAGAGCGGCGCGTTCACTGGAAAAGTAAGCGCGCACATGCTCAAAGAGGCAGGTGTCGAATACTGCATCGTCGGCCATTCGGAAACACGCGGTCTGTTCGGCAAACTAGAAATCCCTGAAAGCACGGTTCCATACTTCTCAGAAACAGACGAGACGATCAATCTCAAACTAAAGAGCTTGCTGTTTTGCGAGATCGCACCGATTCTTTGCGTCGGTGAAACACTTCAGCAAAGAGAAGCAGGGAAGACTGACGAGACAATCGCAAAACACCTTCGTGGCGCTCTTGAAGGTCTCATCGATGTTGAACTTCATCCCCTCATCGTTGCCTATGAACCGGTTTGGGCGATCGGAACCGGAAAAACGTGTGATACGTCGGAAGCACAGCGAGTGTGCGCGTTCATTCGCTCTGAACTTGCAAAGATTTCACCGGAACTGGCAGAGTCCACGCGCATCCTATATGGGGGCAGCGTTAAGCCAACCAACGCACGCGAAATATTCTCGCAGCCCGATATCGATGGAGGGTTGGTTGGCGGTGCAAGCCTCAACGCCGACGATTTCAAGAACATCGTCATGAGCGCTAAATGAAATTGATCCCTCTTGTTGCACTCCTAATTCTGCCAATCGTGTCGATCGCCGATAAGCCAAACGCCAAACGCCCAACGCCAAACGCCCGCCCTGTCATCTGTATCGATCCCGGACATCCGTCTGAAGTGGGTCGCGGAACTCACGGCAAGAAGTACACCGAAATACAAGTCGTTTGGAAGGTTGCCGTTCTTCTCAAGAAGCGGTTAGAAGCAGATGGATACAAGGTCGTCATGACCAAGTCCAGCGAAGAGGAGTTTGTACGCAACAAGAAACGAGCAGAGATCGCAAATAAATCGGGTGCTTCGCTCTTGTTGCGCCTTCATTGCGACGCAGCTCCTGATCATGGATTCGCCTCCTACTATCCAAGTCAGAAGGGAATCAGCGAGGGCACCAAGGGTCCGTCCGACTCGGTCCTCATTGCCAGCAAGTCGGCAGCAAATCTATTCCATCCTGCCGTAATTTCGAATCTCGATGGCTTGGTTCCTGACCGTGGACTCATGACCGATCTTCAAACCGCCGTCGGCCACAAACAGGGGGCATTGACTGGATCGATCTTCTCCAAAGTGCCGGTGATTCTTGTTGAGATGCTCGTGCTTACAAATCCAAAGGACGAGAACGTATTAACTGACAAAGACGGATTCAATCGGCTTGCGGAGGCTCTGGAAGCCGGTGTCGAAGCAGCAGTTCCGAATCATCGATAACATTCGTCGCAATTTCCAACAAGTCACTTCGTCCTCAAATCCTGTAGGATGATTGAACTGGTTCGATGATCCCTCTTAGAAGTAAGAACCCTCCTGAGAGCCTTCCGATTGGCACGGTCGCATTAATCGTTGCGAACGTTGCAATCTTTGCGCTGACCCAAGAAAAGCGGCGTCGTGCGTCGCGACATCGTCGATCAGTGGGCCCTCAAAGGAGCCACTTTCGACTTCGTACACCTGATGAGCAGCATGTTCCTCCATGCGAATATCATGCACATCGTCGGCAACATGTGGTTCCTCTATCTCTTCGGCTTTGCTGTCGAGGGAAGACTCCGGACTCTCAAATTTCTGGTCCTTTATTTGCTTTCCGGGATGGCCGGCTCTGCATTACAGTTAGCTGTCCTTTCAAGCAGTCCTAATACGCCAAACCTTGGCGCATCAGGGGCGATCATGGGCGTCGTCGGAGCCGCGATGTATTTGTTTCCGCATGCGCAAGTCACGATCCTCTGGCGATTCAGCACCTACGACTGGCCCATGTGGGGTGTGGGACTCTACTTCTTAGGATTCGATATCTTGTGGGGCGCACTGTTCATGGGTGGCGATGGTGTTGGGCACTTTGCTCACATCGGGGGAGCGGTCGCTGGTGTGCTGATCGCCATTTGCCTACGTGTGCGACGAGATGATGAATACACAAGTCAAGCGAAGGCTATGCTCCACGAAACTAAGGACTTGTCCGTCCTTGCACCGCACGAGTTAAAGTCACTGGCGATCGCTGATCCCACGAATACGACGATCACATTGAACTGGGCGCATCGGTGCTTGCGCGATGCCCGAGGGATGCCAGCGGACTGTCAAGAAACATTCGTCCGTCAGTTGCCGCAGATGATGCGAGACCACGAAGCCAATATCGGATCTGTGGCTACAGTGGTTGCAGCGATGGCCTCAACCCAAGGTTTGTTTCGGCCACATGTAATCATGGATCTCGCTACTCGCGTCGAGCGAATTCCTGACGCGGCGCTTGCGACACGACTTTACGGCATCGTGTTGTCCGACCCAAGTTCGTCGCTACAGGATCGCGAGGCTGCCCTGTTTCGAATGGGTGTTCTATATGAAACGCATTTCTTGCGTCCGCAAGAAGCGGTCAGTTGGTACAACCGCCTCTTGCAAGAATCGCCCATGGGTTCGTTTGCCGATCAGGCACGAATGCGTCTGAAGCGTTTGCAGGCGCGAGTGTAACTGTCCGATTTCGTTAGGCCATCTTCGCACCGCTCACTTTTTTCTGTTTTAGTTTGGTGTCATCCTGCATGCCCTGAGCGAAGCGAATGGGAGTGAGCCACCGGGCTATTGGGACGACTTGCTGGGTGCGAACGAAGGACCTCTGCATCCACGTGAAGTTCACCATAGAACTAGAATCCGTGCAGAACACATTCGAAACGCGTCCTGAATGCATTTAGGTGAAACGCAGAATCGCGCGGGCCAACGGCACGCAACTATTTGAAGCCCAGGGCAACGCCCTGGGTTAGCAATGCATCAGACAGTCGTGCCCTGAAGGGGCACTGCAAAGACAAATTAATCCCAATGCATCTTGTCGTCACCATGAATCGCCTGGTGATAATTCAACTGAGCATCGTGATACGCGTTGTGAACGCACGCAAAGTGCGCTAGTCCAGCTAGGCTCGTTTCGCTTGTCGGCAATACGATCGTATCGAATGCCTTCGATTCATCGATGGTGTCCCAAGCTGCCAGGATCGCGTCCATCGAGTCCTTAAACTCTGCGACTGCCCTCTCTTTCTGACAGAACTCAGCGGGCGCTTTCATCCAACCGTCATCGCCTGACATAGGATCGGGTGTTTCACCCTTCAAGCGCTTGGTGATTCGACCATTCACAAACATCGTCTCGTAGGTGAAGTCGAACGGGGTTCGGGCGGCGCCGCCGGGAACCTTGCCCAAATCCTCTTGTGACATTGCATCGAGATCCTTTACGTAAAGGTCCCGAACACTTTCAATTTGCTTCTTGTAGAAGGCTTTAACACTCATGCGAGCCAGTTTAACCTTGCCGCGTCCGGCGATCAACACCTCCCCTGGATTCCGGGGGAGGTCCGTGAAAGAAAGTCCGTCGCGAAGCAGGACTGAAGAGAACGGGGAGGGGGTGAACCGAAGAATCCTCCTAACTCTAGATCAACTTCTTAATGTTCGAACTAATTTTGCGGAACGTGAAAAAATCTCAATACCCACCACTCGATACTCAAAAAACAAACGTCTCATGCACCAACTCGCCCCGATCAAACCGATCCGGCGACAGCGCCCGAATATCGATCGACTTCGCCTCGCCATCTAGAACAATCTCAGAAACGATCCGCCCAGCGCCGGGTGAATGCATGATCCCGTGGCCCCCGAACCCGCACGCTACGATGACGCCTTTGTGCGGCCCCAACAATGGATGCCGATCTGGCGTCACCGCATAGAACCCTGCCCTAATACCTGTAATCCGATCACGGGACAAGAATCCCGGGGACCGCTTTTCCGCTATTGGAAGGAGACGGGTCAAAACTGAATCATCAGTTTTAGGAGCTTCGTCAGCCCCATATTCACCAGATGACAGTTCCGCATCGTTGAAACAAACGATGATCTGATCGCCTTGCGGCCGGAAGTGATAGGTGGTGTCGGCATCGATCACAAACGGCCAGGAAGGATCGACAGAATCGACGTTCGCAAAATACAGCTGATGCTTCTCGGGACGAACCGGCAAGTCTAATCCCAACTCGCCAGACCAGTGGCCCGTCGTAATTACCACGTGCCCGGCCCCAATTTCACCGCTCGTCGTTTCAACGTCTGAACCACTTACTCCAAGTGCCTTCCCATTGATCTCCGTTGCGCCTAGTTTCAATGCGGCGGAGTGATACGCATTCGTTAACGCAGGACCATCCAAGTATCCGTCCTGAGTTCCGATGTGCGCGTAAACGACATCAGATACATCCAAACAAGGCACCCGCCTCTTCAACTCAGCTACCGAAACCTCGTCCACCCGCACACTATGAGAACGTTGGAAGGTCGCTGCCTCTTTCATCTTCTCGGCGCGCTCATGTGAAGCGGTGAATAAGAGATAACCGTGTTGTCGGTAAGAAATATCGCCACCGACAATAGAATCGAATTTCTCGAACTCTGCAATCGATAACAAAGACAACGCGATATTGACTTCCGTCGCAAACTGAGCACGCGAACCGCCTGCGCCGCGAAGGGAAGTGCAACGCGATGGATCCGGATCGATCACCACCACTCTCAATGAAGGCAAACGAGAAAGCAAGTGCCATGCGGCACTCCATCCCATCACTCCGCCACCGACAATCGCGACGTCGTACTTACTCGCCAATTGCTTTCACCACAACTCGCTTCTTGCGCCTTCCATCGAACTCGGCATAGAACACTTGCTGCCACGGACCCAAGTCGAGCCGACCTTTCGTGATTGGAAGAATCACTTGATGATGAATGATCAAATTCTTCAGATGTGCAGACCCATTATCCTCACCCGTCCGATGGTGTCGATAATCCTTATCGGGGGCGAGATCTCGGAGCCAGTCTTTGATGTCGTCGATCAATCCATATTCCAGGTCGTTCACATAAACGGCGGCGGTGATGTGCATTGCGGAAACCAAGCAAAAGCCTTCTTGAATCCCTGATTTCGTCACAAGCTTCGCAACTTGCTCAGTGATGCAGACAAACTCCTCGCGCTTTTCTGTTTCGAAGCTCAGATATTCGGTTGCCGATTTCATTCAATCGAGCGTAGCACTGAGGCGACTAGGGTTGGCAAAGATACGCGTTCACCACGCGGTGGATGAACTCCGTCTTTCCCTTGCCGTATCGCCGAATATCATCCACACACTCCAGAGCTAATCTCCGCTTGAGCTCGGCGTATTCCTCTCGCAAGGCGACGTCGGCTCGTAAGGCATTTCTAAAGATCAGCGGTCGCACCCATGCCCCAGACCCATCCTCCATGAAGTGAAGGATGTGAGTAGGCGGACCACAGCCCACCTGACGCCAGAGATCAAATCGGTCGTCCGTGTCCAATTCAATTTGCCGATACCCAGCCGCCTCTAATGCGGATAGCAGAGAAGGCACGACGCCCAGATCTCGCACCGCCGCGCTCAAGTCGATGATCGGTTTGGAGTCAAGCCCCGGAACTGCCGTGCTTCCCATATGCTCCACTCGCACCACGTGCTCAGATAGGACGCTCAATAACCGGTCTCGCTCGGTCTCAAAGCTCGATGGCCAGGCCGGATCGTACGGGACTATTTCAATTTGGTATCCGGCCACAATTGCGAAAAATGGTACCTAGCTTGAACCTGGGAGCCAAATACGGTCCCGGCAACGTTTAACATGAAACAGCAAGAATCGCAACCGCAGTCCGATTACTGAGAAAACTTTGAACGATCCCAAGCCCCCTGGACACTCAAAAGCCGGATCCATGATGCAGGCCGTCCAAGAGAAGAGCATGGCGAAGCAGCCACTCGATATCGCCGAGATCGCACGCACCCACTACGATTGCGTGTACCGGTTCTGTGCGCGCCGCATCGGGGTCGATCTAGCCGCAGATGCATCCCAGGAGACGTTTGTCACGGCGCAACGTGTGCTTGGCAAATATCGTGGAGAAGCACCGCTAAAAACTTGGCTTCTTGGTATTGCCCACAACGAGTGCAGACGCCTTGCGAGAAAGCGAAAACTTGAACCGGCATCGCTTGAATTTAGACAGGACCCTTCGGTCAGTCCCGAATCCTCATGGGTCGATCATCAAGCGCTGGCGCAAGCAATGGCGAAGTTGAGCGACGAGCATCGAGAAGCAGTGATTTTGATTGAGTTGGATGGATTGAGTTACGAAGAGGCAGGGGCGGTTTTAGGGATACCGGCGGGCACCGTGAAATCCCGAATCCATTACGCATTTGTGACACTGAGAAGAGCACTGTTTCCCACGGGGGTGGAAGCGTGAGCAATATGAACGAACTATTGAAGGCATATATCGACGGAGAACTGCCCGTCGCCAAAATGCGAGAAGTCGAAGAGGCGCTGAAGCGCGACCCATCGCTGCGTAACGAATTTGATCAGCTCCGCCGCCTTAGCTCCACGTTCCGAGAGTCCGCCGTCGCCCCCGTTGCGGTCGGTCTCGATAAAACGTTGGCTGCGTTGAAGACCGTGAAACCGGTGAAGAGGCCGCCGTTGTTGAGATTTGCTCCTGCCGTTGGACTTGCCTTTGCGACGTGTCTTGCTTTTGTCGCAATTGGTACCTGGCGAGGTGGCAGAGAGCCGAAGTTTAACGATGAAATTCCTACGACGTCTCATCGCAAGAAGGCACATGCCGGAAGCAATCGTCAAGAAGCGCTGAACAATATGGCCGACAGCAGTACAAACGACGACACGATCGTTGCGCAAGCTCCGGCGGACATGGCTGTTGCTCCCGCTCCGAGAGTCGTTGAAGAAAAAGCTCAGGCTTCTTTTGGTGGCGGTGCCACCTTCTCTAAATATGCGGCGAATGTATCCGTTGGAGCTGGAAAAGATGAAGCTCAAGGCACATTTCTAGATAGTTCATCAAGTCCTGCAGCGAAGGCGGCACAAGGGCTCCAGAAGGATCAGAAGCAGATCGTCAAGACCGGGCAACTCACCCTCACCGTGAAAGATGGCAAGGCGACCGCACAAGCCGTTACGAACATCGCAACGAGAGTCGGCGGCTACATTGAAAGCAGCAATCTCACGGGCGACGACGAGCAGGGAATGACCGGCACGATAACCGTCCGACTTCCCGTCACCAAGTTCGATCAGACAATGACCGAACTACAAAAGATGGGCAAGGTCAGCGCTGTATCGAGCGACGGACAAGATGTCACCGCTGCTGTCGCCGATGACGACGCCCGCCTCACCGCGATGAAAGCACAGGAGCAGTCCTACCTCAAGATCTTAAATCAGGCGAAGCACATCGACGACGTCCTTGCTGTGAAGGACCGAATCGATAGCGTCCAGCAGGAGATCGAGAGCCTTTCCGCAGAGCTCAAGACTCTGCGAAAACAGGCAGCGATGTCGACCATCAACGTGACGATCAATCAGAAGCCAGCTCAGAAGAAGGTCGCGGCCGTAGGCCCGGTTAAGGACAACTGGGCTGGCCGAACTTGGTCTAATGCCTTCGCCGGGCTCGCGTCGGCAGGCAAGACTTTAGGTCAAGCGCTGATCTTCTTCGTGGTCTTCTGCCCAATCTGGATCCCCCTGTTCGTTCTTGCCAATGTGCTCACTCGACGGCTCAGAACCGCGGCCTAATTCGTTAAGATGAAGCGGTGAGCCCGCTTTACCGCCTGGACATGGAGTGGTTTCGGGCGATCAATGTTGGTTGGCACAGCTCCTATCTCGACCCCTTCTTTGCCTTCCTCAGCTACTTCGGCCTAGGTATTTCCGAGTTCTTCTTCCTTCTCGCATTGACCTACTTCAAGAAAGCGCGAGCGTACATCCTTCCGCTTATCGTTGCACTTTTGCTCGCCAGCCCGATGAGCCAGTTTCCAAAACATTGGTTCCCTCGAGAAAGGCCAAGCGGGATGACGACGGCCATTGTCCAAGAACCGATCTACTATTCTTCTTTCCCAAGCGGACATACAACGTCAGCGTTCGCGCTCGCGTTCATGCTCATCTTTTTGACCTATGGAACGCCGCGTGCGAAGTGGGGTTACCTCAGTCTCATCCCCGCGACACTCATCGGAGTGAGTCGCATCTATCGCGGAGTCCATTGGCCCAGCGACGTTATCGCTGGTGTGTTCGCTGGATGCATCACGGCAGCAATCGCTTACGTGGTGCTCAAACTGACGAACCGACTGCCATCTTTTGAAGACGAGGGAATGCTGGTGGACAAACAGACCCAGCTGTAGGCAAGAGAGTGCCCTCTGTGTCTCTCTGGAGTGCTCCGTGCCTCTGTGTTGAATAACTAAGCTGTCAGAGACGGGGCCTACGCGAGTGTAACCGGACCGAAGATTCCCATCTTCCGGAACTTCGCGTACCGCTCGTTCTTTAATTCCTTGCCGTCCATGTCTTTCAGATCGCGGTAATTCTCACTCAGTGCAACCCGCACCGACTCGATTGCATCCGGTACGCGCCGATGGGCTCCGCCCTTAGGCTCCGGAATGATCTCATCGATCAGTTTCAATTCCAACGCCGACTGAGCAGTCAATCGCAATGCCATCGCAGCTTTGTCACCCTTGTCCGGCGCCCGCCAAAGAATCGCTGCGCAACCTTCCGGCGGGATGACCGAATAGATCGCATGCTCTTGCATCAATACGCGATTTGAACAGGCGATCCCAATCGCTCCCCCACTTCCGCCCTCACCGATGACCACCGAAATAGTCGGTACGGTTAATTCGAACATCTTAAACATCGAGGCCGCAATCGCTTCCGAAATTCCTCGCGACTCGCTCTCAACGCCTGGGTCAGCCGCCGGCGTATCCACAAACGTAATAACGGGCAATCGGAATCGCTCCGCCATCTCGAACAAGCGAATCGCTTTTCGATACCCCTCCGGCTTGGCCATCGCAAAGTTTCGATACTGACGCTCTTGAATGTTGCGGCCCTTCTGATGTCCCACAACAATCACCGGATCCCCTTCAAAACGCGCCGGACCGCCAACGATCGCATGATCCGCACCGAAACGCCGATCACCTTCCAACTCCACAAAGTCTGTGAAACAGGCAGAGATGTAATCGAGTGCATAGGGTCGTGGTTCTGCACGCGCGACCAAAACCTTTTCCCAAGGTCCAAGGCGGCTGTACATCACTTCGATGTAATTATCGCGGCGCTTCTCAAGTTCTGTGACCTGATGCAACAACTCGCTCCGCTTTGGTTCGGGAGAGTTGTTCGCGATCACCTTGAGCTTTGCAAGCCCCTCGTCTAACTCACGAAGTGGGCGCTCCCACTCCTTCCAATTCTTAGCCATTGAGGTTTGCTAATTTCTCCTGTTTGCGTTCCATGCGCATCACTTCACGCAGTTGATACATCTCGGACCATTCTTTGAATTCTTCGTCGGACATCTTCGCGATCATCTCTTTCTCGACGTCCGCACTTTGCTCCGGTCCCACCAATTCCTTCATTGCATCCAACGCATCTTCAACGCGATGGGCGACCGCTTTGGCAATTTCGGCGAGTTCATCTTCGCTGATCTCCTCGCCACTCTTCATTCGGTCCTCGATCTGCTGCATCTTCGCGATGGCATCCTCAAGGCTCAGGCTTACCGCATCAAGATTTTCCTGTTCTGGCATGGAGCTTTCCTCCTAATGTGCTAACGAGGCTCGACAAAACGCCTCTCATCTCTTTACGAGGGACGATCCTGTCGATCATTCCATGGTTTAACACAAATTCCGCGGTTTGGAAATCATCCGGCACTTTGCTGACGCCCGCTTGCTTGCTCACTCGAGCACCCGCAAAGCCCACCAGTGCCTTCGGTTCAGCGAGAATCACGTCCGCAATCGAGGCATAGCTGGCCAAAACGCCCGCCATCGTGGGATCGGTAAAAATCGAAATATACGGTACGCCCGCTTCTGAACATCGGGCCGCTTTCCAGCACATTGGGATCCTAAGCTTAGAATTCCACGTGGACAAGTTGTCGCG
>JADMIO011432756.1_pt1 | contig 60300 bp, 46 predicted proteins | sample 8958161 | NCBI WGS metagenome assembly JADMIO01 (sample SAMN16585339, study PRJNA669376) | soil metagenome | isolation source: Crop rotation soil | place: USA: Cullars Rotation, Alabama | collected 2011
CCGCGACTTCAAGTCACGTGAATTCCAAGCTTCGGATCCCACTGTGCTGGAAAGATGGCACGACACATCGCCACGCGACGTTTCTCGCCGCCCGACAACGTCTCAATCCGCCGTTCGGCATCCGGGCAATTTAAGTGCGACATCGCGACTTCGATGCGGCGGTCCAGGGTCCAGCCTTCCAGCGATTGAATGCGATGCTCCAACTCGTGGTGCTGCTCCGAATCGTGAGGCAGCGATTCAAAATCCGCGATCAACTTCAACACGTGCTCGGCACCGGAACGGATATTTTCATAAACATTCCTGGATGGATCGAGCGTGAAATCCTGCGGCAAATAACTTACCACCAGATCCCGCCGACGGCTCACGTCACCGCTGTCGGGCGATTGCAGTCCGGCCAGAATCCGCAGAAAAGTTGTTTTGCCACAGCCGTTGCGCCCCACCAACCCGATGCGATTGCCCTCCTGAATACCGAGCGTGGCGCCATCCAGAATGGCGCGCTCGTTGTAACGAACGGTGATGTCGGTGGCGGTGATGATATTCGACATCGGAAATTACTCCCTCGCCGTTTGCACCGGCAATGCCGAGAGGGCCACACCCTTGTTCGTCTCGCCAAAATAATTCGCGGACCATTCGTTTTGGAAAAGCACCACGGGATTTTTGCCGACGTCATACGCGATGCGCGCGCCCGTCGGCAGCGACAGTGCGTCCAACTCTTCCTCCTTGATGCCGACCGGCAGCCAGCGCACGACGGTCCATGGCGCGGATTCGAGCCGGGAGACGGCGCCGTATTCACTTTCCAAACGAAATTGCACCACTTCGAATTGCAGCGGACCGACCGCTGCCAGCAACGGAACTTTCGCGGCAGAATCGCGCAGGTACAACGCCTGGATAACGCCCTCCTGAAGCAATTGATCGAGGCCCTGACGAAATTGTTTGTACTTCGCCGTGTTCGGATTATGCAGATACGCGAATGCCTCGGGTGTGAATCGCGGGATTTCCTTGTAGAGAATTTTGGGATCGCTCGTCAGGGTGTCGCCGATGCCGAAACTGTCGTGCCCCACCAATCCAATCACATCGCCGGGATACGCCTCATTCAATGTCTCGCGCTCGTTGCCAAATAACTTGTGCGAACTGGAGAGACGGACTTTTTTTCCCGAGCGCGAATGATGGACGCTCATGTCGCGCTCAAATTTCCCGGAGCAAACGCGGAGAAAAGCAATGCGATCGCGATGCCGCGGATCCATGTTCGCCTGGATTTTGAAAATGAAACCGGAAAATTCCGGGTTTTCCGGCGCGATGTAGGCTCCGGCTTGAGAAGGTGGATGGTTTTGTCCGTCACCCTCGGCTGAATCCGTCCGCTTCGTTACCTCGTCGGCGACAGCGGCAAATCTCCCCTTCGGTGCGGGCGCATGTTTCAGAAAACCGTCCAGCAACAGTTGAACACCGAAGTTATTGATGGCGCTGCCGAAGAACACCGGAGTGGTTTTCTCCGCGAGCACTGCGCTGTCATCCCAATCGTGGCCCGCGTGCTCGAGCATTTCCAATTCTTCAACCGTCTTGTGAAACGTCGCGTCATCCAGACGGCCACGAATCAAGTCGTCGTGCAATCCGCCCACCTCGACGGGCGCGCGATATTGTCCGCCCACGGTCCGCTCGAACAAATGCATCAATTGCGTTTGACGGTCAAAAACACCCTGGAACTCGAATCCGGTGCCGATCGGCCAATTCACGGGAAATGCGCCGATGTTCAGCACCTGTTCCAACTCATCGAGCAACGCCAAGGGATCCTTCATCGGGCGATCGCACTTGTTCATGAAGGTGAAAATCGGCACGCCACGTTGCCGGCAAACTTCGAACAATTTTCGCGTCTGCGGCTCGATGCCTTTCGCCGCGTCGATGACCATCACCACGGAATCCACCGCCGTGAGCACGCGGTACGTGTCCTCGGAAAAATCCTTGTGACCGGGGGTATCCAGCAGGTTCAAGTGGTAGCCCGAGTAATCGAATTGCAGAACGGTCGAGCTGATGGAGATGCCGCGCTTTTTTTCGAGCTCCATCCAGTCGGAGGCGGTGGCGCGCTGGTTTTTGCGGGCGGTCACCGAGCCGGCGAGCTGCACGGCGCCGCCGTACAGGAGGAGCTTTTCCGTGAGCGTGGTCTTGCCCGCGTCGGGATGCGAGATAATGGCGAACGTGCGCCGCGTCTGAATTTCTTTTAAAAAATCCACAAGGACGCGAACAATACCACGTAATTTCGCAGGAACAAGCGGGAACGAAAGTTGGCGACCCTATCGGGAATCGAACCCGAGCTACCTCCGTGAAAGGGAGGTGTCCTAACCGCTAGACCATAGGGTCACTCGAAAGTGAGCGCAAAATATAATCGCAGAAATTCCGATGTCACGCAGTTTTTCCAACTATTGAAGGAATCTCACTTGTATTTTATTGCCTCAGCGTCACTATATTGTCCGCTAATGTTGTACCGAGCCTCCTCCCTTTTGCGCGCTGCAGGATTGATTTTTCTTGGGCTGCTCGCCGCCGCCGGGCAAATCGGCGCCCGGGCACAAGCCGGCACGCGCATGCGGGTGATGTCGGCCAATATCACTTCCGGCAGCGGCCAGAGCTACGAAACCGCCGGGATCCATATTTTCCAGGGGTTGAAACCGGACGTGGTGGCCATCCAGGAATTCCGATACAACTCCAGTTCGAGCTCCAACGACCTGAGGACGCTCGTCAATACCGCCTTTGGCGCGAGTTATTCTTTTTATTGCGAACCCAATTACAACATCCCGAATGGCATCGTCAGCCGCTGGCCGATTGTCGCCGCGGGTTCGTGGGACGATTCGTTCGTCAGCGACCGCGGTTTCGCCTGGGCGCAGATCGACCTGCCCGGCACGAACGATTTGTACGTGGTGAGCGTTCACCTTTACGGCAGCGGCACCGCGACGGACCGGGGTAATGAAGCCGCGGACATTAAAAATTTCATTCAGTCGAATTTTCCCGTGAACGCGTGGGTCATCGTGGCCGGCGATTTCAACACCGGTTCCAGAGGCGAGGCGGCGGTCACTACTTTCAAAACCTTTCTCAGCGACACACCGGTTCCGGATGACAACGGCAACACCGCTGACCAGGACACCAATGAGCCTCGGAACAAACCTTACGATTTCGTGCTGCCGAGTTTTTCGCTCACAAATCTGCTGACGCCGGTTGTGTTGCCGTCACATACGTTGAGCAATGGATTGGTTTTTGATTCCTCAGTTTACACGCCGCTCAGCGACGTGGCGCCCGTGGTGTCGGGCGATTCACATACCACCGGCATGCAACACATGGCCGTAATTAAGGATTTCCTGATTCCCAACACCGGCTCGGACACCAATCCGCCCTCAATCAGCGCGCAACCGCAGAGCCGCACCGTGCCGGTTGGCAGTAATGTGTTGTTTTCCGTGACGGCCGCCGGCGCACCGCCGCTCAGTTACCAATGGTATTTTAACACCAATACTTTGATCCCTGGGGCGACTGCGAACAGTCTTGTCATCACGAACGCTCAACTCACCAACGCCGGGACTTATTCTGTCATCATCACGAACACGGCTGGGAGCATCACGAGTTCGGTGGCGGCGCTGACGGTGACCAACGCCGCGCCGACTATCACCACACAACCGCAGAATCAATCGGTGGTTTCAGGCGCGAGTGCCACATTTTCGGTATCCGCCACGGGCACGGCTCCCTTGAGTTATCAATGGTATTTCAACACGAACAATTTGATCAGCGACGCGGTGGCGAGTTCCCTCACGATTACCAACGCCCAGCTTACCAATGCCGGAATGTATTCGGTTGTTGTGTCCAACTTGGTGGGCAGCATCACGAGCGCGGTGGCTACTCTTACCGTGAATAATATCGCTAGTGGAACCAACGTCCTGCTGGCCGCCTGGGATGTGAGCGGACAATCGGGTTATGGCGTATCGCCCCTGGCGCCCACGCTCAATGCATCGTCGGTGACGGTTGGGGGTTGGACACGAGGTACGGGCATCACGACCGGGGGAACGGCTGCGGGAAGGGCCTGGGGCGGAAACAGCTTTGATGCCTCCACTTCCACCGCGGCCGTCAATGCAGGGGACTACGCGACGTGTTCCATTTCTGTGAATGCGGGAGTCACTGTTTCATTTGCTTCCATCGGCAAATTTGATTACCGGCGATCCAGCAGCGGCCCTGCCAACGGCCTGCTGCAATTCCAGGTCGGTGCCGGTCCATTTATTGATGTCACAAATCTCTCCTATTCGGTCACGGCCAGCAGCGGGGCCTCGCTGAACGCCATTGATCTCTCCCGATTCCCGACCTTGCAGAACTTGAGTCCCAGCAATGTTGTGACGTTCCGAATTGTGAACTACGGCGCGAGCAGTTCCGGTGGCAATTGGTACATTTATGATGTGGCCGGCAGTTCTGCTCCGGATTTCACCATCGAAGGAATCATCAATCCAATTTCAACGCCCAACTCGCCCGTGGTCCTCGCCTCCCCGACGGTTCTCCCCGGCAATCAATTTCAGTTCACCGTCACAGGCGCGGCAGGGTCGAATTACGTGGTCCAGGTTTCAACGAACCTGAGCGGCACGAACTGGGTTTCACTTTTTACCAACACCTCCCCTTTCACCTTTACCGATTCCAACGCCAGTATCCTTCCGCAGGGCTTTTATCGCGCGGTCTTGCTGCCTTAGACGGTTCGCAGGTTCATTCCCATTTTTGATGCTCAATCGCCGTTGATGGTGTATAAGTGACGCATGTCCCTTCGTGGCGCGAAATGGTTGTTCGGACACATCCCCCGCACGCTCCTTTCACGCCTCGCGATCCTGATTGTTTCAGCCATTTGCCTTTCGTTGAAAGGCGCGGAGACCAAGCCGCTGCTATTCGTGGGCGACAAAGATTATCCCCCGCTCACCTATCTCGATAAACAGCAACCTGCCGGCATGGTCGTTGACGTCGTGAAAGCGCTGGCGGGCCCCATGAAGCGCCCCATCCGAATCGAATTGATGGATTGGAATCTGGCGCAGCAAAAAGTCCTCAACGGTGAGGCGGATGCCTTGCTGGAACTCAATGCCACGCCCGATCGCGAACAGTTGTATGACTTCGCCAGCCCCACCTTTACCCATCAATTTGGTTTCGTCATGCGCCACGGTTCATCACCGACCTGGACCATCAGCGACCTGAAAGGCAAGAACGTCGGCGTGACCAGCGGCGGATTTCCCCGCACTTTTTTGGCGTCCCACCCGGATTTGCACCTGGTGATCATCAACAATTACACGGACGGATTTGAGCAACTCAAGTCCGGGAAGTTGGACGCGATTGCCGCTGATTTGTGGGTGGCGGGATATTTGATCGAGCGAGGCAAAGTTTCCGGCGTGTCCATCCTCGGAAAGCCGTTTGCCACCGGGCACGCGGCCATCGCCGTGCGGAAAGGCAACACTGCGCTTGCCCATGAGATCACGGTCAGCATTGACGCTTTGAGGGAGGCGGGAACGCTGGCGAAAATTGAAGAAGCCTGGCGACCGCAGGAAGTCGTTTTCGCGTCGCGGCAAAAAATCAAAAAACTTATCGAACAGACGCTAGGCATTTTCCTCGCGGTTCTTTTCACCGCGCTGGCCTTGTGGGTCCTTACGTTAAAAAAACAAATTCGTCTTCGGAAAGAGACGGAAGAACATCTTCGTAACCTGACGCGCGCGGCGTTTGAGGGCATTGCCATCAGCGAAAAAGGACGGTTGCTGGACGTCAACGACCAGATGCTTGCGATGTTCGGTTACGAACGCAAAGAACTCATTGGGATGATGATTCCGGATTTAGTGGCGCCCGAATCGCGGGCCATTGTTGAGGAAGCCGTTCGTGAGGGCCGGGAAAGCATTTATGAGCATCGCCTCCTGCGCAAGGATGGCACCTCCTTTTTCGCCGAGGCGCGCGCGCAGGTTGCCTACATCGGTGGGCGCACCCTGCGAATGACGGCCCTGCGCGATATCACGGACCGCAAGCTCTCGGAAGAGTCGACCAAAATGCAGACGAAGGTCCTCGAGATGATTGCTCGTGGTGAGTCCTTGACGAAAACTCTCGATGCCTTGCTGCGCATGATGGAAGCGCAATCACCCGAGATGCTGTGTTCCATTCTGTTGCTGGATCCGGACGGCATCCACGTGAAACACGCCGCCGCGCCGTCGTTGCCGCGTCAATATTTGGAGGCGGTGGATGGTTTTGCCATCGGCCCCTGCGCGGGTTCCTGCGGCACGGCTGCGTATCGGCGGGCACCGGTCTTTGTTGCGGATATCGAGACGGATCCTTTGTGGGACAATTACAAGCACCTGGCTGTGCCTTATGGGCTGCTCGCGTGCTGGTCGACGCCCATTTTTGATGCGCAACACAACGTCCTTGGGACATTTGCGACGTTCTATCGCACGAAAGGGCTGCCCACCAAACGCCATCTCAGCCTTATCGAGGCGGCGACGCACACCGCCGCGGTTTGCATCAACAAACATCGAGCGGACACCGCTTTGCAGCAAAGCGAAGCGCGGTTTCGGGCGCTGGTTGAATTTTCACCTGATTGCATCGCGGTGGCGGTCGATGAACGACTGGTTTATTTGAATCCCGCCGGTCTCAAGCTGATCCACGCCAAAAGCATTAAAGAAATTCTGGGCCGCCAAGCCTTTGATTTCGTCCCGCCCGAACTGCATCCCTTAATGCAGGAACGCCGGAAACATGTCCTGCAGGATGGCGTGTCGTCGCCCGTGATTGAATTTCCGTTGCTGCGGCTGGACGGATCGACTGTTTTAGTCGAATCCCAGGCGGTCCCCTTCACCTACGGCGGCAGGCCGGCGATCTTGAACCTGATTCGCGATGTGACCGAGCGGAAACGCACCGAGATTGAACGCACCGAGGCTGCCGCTCGCGAAAAGAAAGCCCGTGAGGAATTCACCGACCTGCTCATTGCCTCGCAAGAGGCCGAACGCCATCGCATCGCCGCGGAATTGCACGACGGCCTCGGACAGAATCTTTCCATCATAAAAAACCGCGCCCTCATGGCGCAGCGCGACGCGGATATGCCGCCCAAAACCGGCGAGCATCTGCAGGCGATTGAACGTATCGTTTCTGACGCCATCGATGAGACGCGGAATCTCGCTCACAATTTGCGCCCGGCGCACATCGAGCAGGTTGGCCTCACGGCTTCGCTGCAGGAACTTATTCGCGAAGTTTCCAAATCAAGCACCATTCATTTTGAGCGCCGCGTCGAAAATGTGGATGGAATTTTCAAATGGGACGCCGCCACGAATGTTTATCGCATCGCGCAGGAAGCATTGAACAATCTCACCAAACATTCCCACGCGGAACAGGCGGTGGTCACCGTGGAGCGTGACGTGCGCGCCGTCCATATGCGCATCAGCGACGATGGCGTCGGCTTTGACGCTGCCCAGGCGCTGACGCGCGGCGGGCTGGGCCTGACCAGCATTACGGAACGCGTGAGAATGCTGGGCGGGCATCTTAACATCGAAAGCGCGCCCGGCAATGGCACGCAATTGACCATTGAACTGCCGGTGGCGGAAACCACGGAAGTACGGGCGGTGGAAACGTAACATAATCTTACTCGCCTTTAATCTCCGGATAAGTTAATCTTTTGTCGTGGCCGGTAAGGGAAAAATCCGCGTGATGATCGTTGATGATCATCCGTTATTTCGACAAGGCCTGCGCCAGGCCATAGGTGGGGATTCTCGATTTGAGGTCATCGGCGAGGCCGATAACGGCCAGGCCGCCCTTGAAAAAATTTCCGAACTTCGCCCCGACGTCGCTGTGCTGGACGTTAATCTTCCCGGTTTGACCGGTCTCGAAGTCGCGGCCACTTTGCGCCAAAAAAAAGTGAAGGTGAGCGTCGTCATTCTCACCATGCTCAAGGACGAGCAAGCCTTCAACAAGGCGCTGAATCTCGGTATTCATGGTTACGTCCTCAAGGAAAACGCCGCGGACGAAATCTTAAATTGCATCGCAGCCGTCTCGCGCAACGAATCCTACGTGAGCCCGTCCCTGACGGATTTTCTTCTCCGCCGCCGCAGCCGCGCGGAATCGCTCGCTTCGCACAAACCCGGCCTCGACGATCTGACGGTGGCCGAAAAGCGCATCCTGAAGCGGGTGGCGTCGGGAAAAACCACAAAGGAAATCGCGGCGGAACTTTTCATCAGCCCGCGAACCGTCGAATCACATCGGGCCAACATCTGCGAAAAGCTTGAACTCGTCGGGGCCAACCGCCTGCTGCAATTCGCGCTCGAAAACCGCGATGCGCTCAATCAACTGCGCTGACCTCCGTCCGCCCTCTCCGTAGTCCCACGTAGAAAAATACCAAGTCTCACGCACTCGCAAATGTGTGTTGGCTTCCATTCACGCCGGGCGACCGGCGGGCGAACGTATGGCATGCAAACAACACACATCAAGTTAATGATTGTGGATGACCATGCGGAAACGCGCGCGTTGATTCGCGAGTTAATCGGCCATTACGTCGATGAAATTCGCGAATGCGCCAACGGCGAGGAAGCCGCGTCTCAGTCCACGGAATTCCATCCAGACCTCGTGACGATGGATTTGAACATGCCGCTTACCGGCGGTCTGGAAGCCACCCGCCGCATTCTCGCGCGGAAGCCCGAGACGCGGGTCATCGTTATTACCCAGCATGACAGCGCGGAATATCGCACCGCGGCGGCGCGCGCCGGCGCGTGCCATTTCTTTTCCAAGAGCAACCTCAGCGGGTTACTGAGCTACGTGAAGCATCAATCGCGGCTTGCGGCTTGTTCACCCGTCGCACTTTAAATGAACACCGCGTTCCTCTGGATAATTCTGTTTGTTCTTGGGCTGGCCGTGATCTTTACGATCACAATCTATATCGCTGCCATGCGCCGCCTGACCGCCGAGATGCGCGCGCTGGCCAACAAACTCGCCCACGAATCTGAAGAACACCGCGAAAGCGAGGAACGCTACCGCCTGCTCATTGAGAACGCTCCGGACGCCATTATCACACTCGATTCCGAAAGCCGCCTTTCCTCCATCAATCCTTTCTGCGAAACCATCACCGGTTGGAAACGCGAAGAATGGATCGGCCGCCAATTTTTCCCGCTCGTCCATCCCGACGACCTCGCCGCCGCGAAGAGCGGTTTTGGCGACGCGTTGCACGATCAAAAAACGCCGATGATCGAGCTTCGCGTCCTGAACAAAGCCGGCGAATTTATCTGGATGGAATTCATCCTCACACCCCAGCGTCATCACGATAAGGTTGCCGGGGTGCTTGCGATTGGCCGCGACATTTCCGCGCGTCACAAGGCCGCGCGAGCGCAGGAAGCACTCGAGCTTCAACTGCGCCGGGCGCAAAAAATGGAAGCGATTGGCCGGCTGGCCGGTGGCATTGCGCATGACTTCAACAATTTTCTCGCCATCATCATGGCGAATTGCGGCCTCGCGCGCATGGACGTGGCCCCGCCGCATCCGGCTGCCGAACGCCTCGACCAAATCAATCGCGCCAGCCTGCGCGCTGCCGCTTTGGTGCAGCAAATTCTCACGTTCAGCAGCAATCGCGAACAGGAACGCAGCGTGATCAATATAAAATTGGCGCTCAAGGAAGTCGCGGTGATGTTGCGCTCGACTTTGCCACGCTCAATTGAAGTCCGCACGGAGTTTGCCTCCGATTGTCCCCCGGTGCTCGCGGATACCGGGCAAATCCAGCAGGTTGTGTTGAATCTCGCCACCAACGCCGCTCATGCGATGCGAGAAAATGGCGGCGCACTGGATATTTCGCTCAAGCGCATTGAGATCGATGAGGACCTCGCCGCCCGCAATCCCGATCTACGGCCCGGTTCCTACGCGCGCCTCACCGTTTCTGACAGTGGGCATGGGATGGATGCCGCCACGCTCGAACATATCTTTGAGCCGTTCTTCACGACCAAACCGCCGGGGGAAGGTTCGGGTCTTGGCTTGTCCGTGGTGCACGGCATCGTGAAAAGCCACGAGGCCGCCCTCAGCGTTTACAGTGAAGTGGGCCGTGGCACGACGTTCAGCATTTATTTCCCGGCGGCCAAGGGAAGCGAGTCTTCGCGAACGGAACATTTCACGCGGAAATTGCCGCTCGGGAAAGGAGAGCACATCCTTTACGTCGACGATGAACCGGGCCTGGTGGAATGCGGCCAGCGGATGTTGGAACGGTTGGGTTACCGCGTGACCACGGTCAATAGCGGTAATGCAGCTCTGGAATTAATCCGCAGCCGCAGCGAACCGTTTGATTGTGTCCTGACCGATTTTACGATGCCGGGACTGAGCGGCACCGCGGTTGCCCGTGAATGCCGCACGTTGATTCCCAATACACCCGTTATCCTGATGAGCGGTTATTTCAGCGTGCTGACCCCGGAATCATTGCGCTCTCAAAACATCCAGGAATTCATTCTCAAACCGTTCACGCCCCAGGCCATTGCGGAGGCGTTGCGGCGCGTCCTGGCTGGGCAGCCCAACGTCAGTCAGGTGTGATTAAAAGAAGGTTTGCTGGCCCACGAACCAAAAGCAGAAAGGAGCCAGGCTTGGGGCTGGGCGCACCGGGAGGAAATTATTTCGCGCCGCCAATCCGCTCCACCTTCAGGTCAGTTCCCTCTGGAACGAGCCGTATTCCGTTCCACGCAAACAGCGTTTCAAAAGCATACGAAATCTCCTGTTTCGAAAGGGGCGACGTTTGCCTGAATGTTACCGTCATGCGAGGTGGAGCATCGTTTGGATTCACGATCTTCTTGCCGAGGAAATCCCCATACGTCGAGAGCGCCATGGAAATCGGAGCCTGCCAGAAATTGATCGATTGAGCCGGAATTAACGTATCCGATTTCACAAGACTCTCGGCGCGGGGTGTGACGGCGTTCGTCAACGAAAACGGTAACATCATCACAAAATGCTCACCGTCGGGAATCACCGCCACACTGTGTTCCGTAAACATTTTTTCGAAAGCCGCCGCCGCGTCCGCGTTGTTCGCGGGGTTTGCGACCAGCGAAAACGTGTGACTGCTCAACTGTGGATGCGCCAATACCGTGCGTTCCTTGACATCCGCATAGAGCAGAAGCGCCGTCTGCAGGGTCACGGAATTCAAACGCACGGATGAGCCAACCGCACTTTCGGATGGCACGGTGGAACCCGCCTCATCACTTTGTTTAAAGACCAGCGAGCGCTGCTCCCCGTCCACCACCACATTGACCGTGGCGTTCGACGCATCAATGCTGGTCAGCGTGACGCCATTCAGGTTCTGGCCCTCGCTCAACGGCAATTCTTCCGACCAATGGCGCGTCGGATCCTCAGCCTTTATGACGGCCTTCTTGATGCCAGGCGCAACGACCAGACCTCTTAACGTCACGGTCTTCTCCGCCGAGGCAGCGAACGTCAAAATAAAAACCGGCAGCGAAAGCAGCAGCCATTTCGTCTTCATATTTCAGGATGCGTTCCCCTCAAAGGTGTTTCTCCACTTTGCTCGTGACTTCGCCCTTTTGCAACCGGGTTTTGATCCGCTGACCAGGCTTCAGGTTCGCTGTGTCGCGCAAAACTTTTCCCGTGTCCGCGTCGGTCGTGACAGAATAGCCGCGCGCCAGCACCTGTTCCGGACTCAGCAAACGGAGTCGCGATTCCAGCGCGTCTGCCTGATTCCGGCGCTCGCGCAATTGATGCTTTATTTGCTCCGCCAATCGCGCGCATTCCTGCTCGAACAATTCGCGCCGCTGTTTCAATAATTGCGCGGGCCGCACGCGGGCCAATCGATCCGTCACATTCTGGTATGCCGCCGATTGCTGTCGCACCCCGTGTTTTGTGCAGCGGAGCATGCCCGTGTGCAAATCGTCCAGGCGCTGCAGCCAATCCTCGAACCGGCGGCGTGGGTGCATCCGCCCGAGCCGATGACTCAATTGCCTCAATTGATCTGCTTTGCCTTCCAAGTGTTGTCCCACTAACAGGCGCATCCGGTCCGCGGCGTCGCCCACGAACTCGCAACTGGAAAAAACGCCTTCAGTAATGATTTCCGCCGCCGCACTGGGCGTGGCGGCGCGCAAGTCCGCCACGAAATCGCTGATGGTAAAATCAATTTCATGGCCGACGCCGGAAACCACCGGCAATGCAGATTCAAATATGGCGCGCGCGACAGCTTCCTCGTTGAATGCCCACAGGTCTTCGAGGCTGCCGCCGCCGCGCGTCACCAGAATCAAATCAAGCGGTGAGTGATGTGTGATGTGTGATGAATTGAAATCATTTAGCATCCGGATCGCCGACGCAATTTCCCGCGCGGCGCCATCGCCCTGCACGCGGCAAGGGGCGAGAATGATTTCGAGACTTGGATTGCGCCGGCGGATGACGTGCACGACGTCGCGGATCGCGGCGCCGGTGGGCGATGTCACCAACCCGATGCGTTGGGGATATTGCGGCAGCGGGCGTTTGCGTTCCGACGCAAACAAGCCTTCCGCCGCGAGCTTTTGTTTGAGCTTTTCAAATGCGATTTGCAGCGCCCCTACTCCCTGCAATTCCACTGCCCGCACAATCATTTGATATTGCCCGCGCGCTTCGTAAACCGTCATGTCGCCCTGCAGTAAAACTTTTTGCCCATCCTGCAGCAAATCACGGTGCGCCACCGGTTCACTCCTAAACAGCACGCAGCTCAACTGCGATCCCGGATCTTTGAGTGTGAAATACATGTGCCCGGAACTTTGCGCGCGGAGATTGGTCACTTCCCCCGTCACCCAGATCGTGCCCAACTGTTGCTCCAGCAGCCGCCTGACCTGCGAGGTCAGTTCTGAAACCGACAAAATTTTCCGCGCCGGCTGCGCGGGAGCTGACGGCGTGGGGGTGGGCGGGCGAGCCGGACTGCTCGTTTCCACCGGGAACAGTTCACCACCGAAGTCCCATTGAGATTTAGTTTGTTTATTCGCCACGATATTTCGTCAGACGAGATTTTCGGAAACTCTTTGAATGGCGGTCGCTTTGCCGGTGACATCTTCTATCTCAATCATTGCGCCATGCAGAATAACGCGCTCTTTCGCGACTTCAAACCGTTGCGGCATGTTGGTGATGAATCGCTGGATAATCGGAGTGATTTCACGGCCCAATACGCTCTCGTGCGGTCCCGTGAAACCCGCGTCCGTCAGGTAAGCTGTGCCACCGGGAAAAATTTGTTCGTCCGCCGTCTGCACGTGCGTGTGGGTGCCGACGACGGCACTCACCTGCCCGTCCACCATCCGCGCAAAAGCGATTTTTTCCGAAGTGGCCTCGGCATGAAAATCCACGAAGATAATGTTGGTCTGCTCGCGTAATTTTTTCACCTCGTCGCGTCCGGCGAGGAAGGGATTTTCCAACGGCGGCATGAACGTGCGCCCCTGCAGGTTTAACACGGCGATTTTGCGCGGGACTTCGGACTTCGCATTTCGGATCTCAAATACCCCGCCGCCCTTGCCAAGTGTGCCCGGAGGATAATTCAGCGGGCGCAAAAATCGATTTTCGCGTTCGAGCAACTCCATCACTTCTTTTTGGTCCCAAAGATGGTCACCACTCGTAATAACATCCACACCGGCGGAAAAGATTTCCTCGGCGGTTTTGGGCGTGATACCGGAGCCGCCGGCGGAATTTTCTCCATTGGCAATCACGAAATCCAATGCATGCCGCTCGCGGAGTTTCGGGAGGAGTTCCTTGACGGCCCGCCGGCCGGGATGCCCCACGATGTCTCCAATGAACAAAAGTTTCACGCCGTTACAGTAGCGCGAGCGATTGATTTGAACAGGAGAAAACAAGGGCGGGAGTTCGCGTCGCGAGAACGCTCGTTCTCTTCGAACTGCCTCCGCCTGCTCGGCTTCCTTCGATTCAACAAAAACTCCCGGACCGTTTCCAGTCCGGGAGGCACCCCTGAACGCTGCACCCCCGCAGCGCCAAGTTTCAATGATCTCGTTACATAACCATTAGAACTTCTCCGCGTTGCAATTGCGTGGCAAGCCAATGACATTTTGGTAACGACATCGGAAGAAAGTTCTTTTGCGGACGGGCCCCTGCTTCTAAGTTATCCGTTCGTGAATTTAGTTCCAGGCCAGAAAATACCGTTGCAGATCACCGACATTGCCTTCGGCGGCGAAGGCGTCGCGCGCATTGGAGAATTTGTGGTGTTCGTCCCGTTTGTCCTGGTGGGCGAGGAGGTGGAGGCCGAGGTCACGGAAGTGAAAAAGAGTTTCGCCCGGGCAAAACTGACGCAAGTCAACCAACCCTCGGCGGAACGGGTGCCGGCCCCCTGCCCTTATTTCGGCGCTTGCGGCGGGTGCCAATACCAGCACATGGCGTATGACGCGCAGCTTCGCACCAAGCACAAGCAGATCTCGGACTTGTTCGAACGCATCGGCAAAATTCCGCGGGACGTCATATCACCGGTGATTCCCTGCCCGCAACCGTATGGCTACCGCAATCGCGTGATGATTCGCAGCCAGTGGAACAAGCCGGAACAGAAGCTCAACATCGGTTTTGTCCGGTGGGATTGCGGGCTCGTGGAGGACATCGAGGAGTGCAAAATCGCCGAACCACCCATTAATGAGCAAATAAAACACGTCCGGGCAAATCCGCCGCCCAAGGGTGGGATCAAAGTCGTCCTGCGCATCCCGCCCGAACACTGGGAGGTACCGCGCGATTCCTTTTTCCAGAATAACTTTTTTCTGCTGCCGGAACTGGTGAAAACCGCGCGGGAATTTCTCGTGCGCGGTGGCGCCAAACATCTCATTGACCTCTATTGCGGGGTGGGATTTTTCGGGATTGAGCTGGCGGACGCAGTAGAATCGTTCGTGGGCGTGGAGTATGACCAACAAGCCATTAAATCGGCGCGGCGAAACGCCGTGTTGCACCAGCGCACTAACGGCGAATTCATTTCGGCGGACGTGGAACAGGCTTTGCCGGAATTGCTGAAGAAGTTTTCTGCCGGCGCCACGAGTTTATTGCTGGATCCACCACGAAAAGGCTGCCCCCGGGAGGTTTTGGAACTATTGCGCCGTGAACGCCCCTCCCAAATCATTTATGTCTCGTGTCATCCGGCGACCATGGCGCGCGACTTGAACGTTTTATGCGCGGACAATGTCTTTAAATTGGCGCAAGTAGTGCCGCTGGACATGTTCCCGCAAACGCAACACGTCGAATGCGTCGCAGAATTGCGCGCCGTTTCCGTCCCAAATGAAACCGTGATGGATGCAAAAACCGACGCGCCGGTTCATTGAGAATTAGCGCAAATGATGCGAACGATATTTATCCTTCGCGCACTTAACTGCTTGCCAAGCAGCGACTCATTGTTTCAACTTAAACCAACGCATGACCACTAGAACCGAAGCGGGAGCTGAAAAAAGCTTCGTCAGCACGCTTCTTCCCTGGATTATAGCCGGTTTGCTGGCAGTTGTTTACCTGCTGACGCTGAACCATTGGCTCTCATTTAAAAACCTGCAAGCGGTTGCGCAAGCAAGCGGCCAGCTATGGTCGCCGCAGGTCTATTCGCCGCTATTCGCCCTGGTCACTTCCCCTTTCCGGTGGCTGCCGGAGACCGTGATCCCCGTGGCAATGAACCTTTTCTCGGTGGTCTGCGCATTTTTCGCCCTCGTGTTGCTGGCTCGATCCGTGGTGCTGCTGCCGCAGGACCGGACGCAGAAACAGCGCGATAGGCTCCATAGTTCATCGGGTTTGTTATCGGGTTCCACCGCATGGATTCCGGTCGCGCTCGCTCTCGTCGTGTGCGGGCTTCAACTCACTTTCTGGGAAAATGCCACCACGTTCTCCAGCGGCATGTTTGATTTGGTTCTCTTTGGCTACTGTGTGCGTTGCCTGCTCGAATATCGGGTCAGCAACACGGAATCGTGGCTGTTGCGGGCTGCGGTCGTTTACGCTGCCGGAGCGACGGACACCTGGGTGATGGTCCTGCTCTTTCCGATGTTCCTCGCGGCTATCGTCTGGGCGAAGGGCCTGGGCTTCTTCCAACTAAGGTTCCTCGCTCGATTGTTTCTCTGCATCATTGTCGGCTCGCTGTTTTATTTGTATCTGCCGCTGCTGCATTGGAAAGTCGACGGCCTGTTCTGGGAAGCGTTGAAGGAAAATGTTTCCACGGAATACTTTCAAGCCTCCTATATCTTTCGCTACACGCCGCATTACGTGAAAATCATCATGGCGATGACTTCCCTGGTGCCGATTCTCGTGATCGGAATCCGTTGGGGGTCGTCTTTTGGTGATACCAGTCAACTCGGGGCCTTGCTCGCGGAATGGATTTTCCATCTGACACACGCAGCGCTCTTTGGATTGTGCATTTGGGCCGCTTTTGACCCGTTGTTCAGCTTGCGCGATGCCGCTGGCCGATTTCCCATCCTTTATAGCAACCGCGATGCTTTTCTGCCGTTTTATTTTCTGAGCGCATTAAGCGTTGGATATTTCGCGGGATATTTCCTCCTGGTTTTCGGGCCGGTGGTTCGCCGTGGACGCCGGGTTGTCCCTCCTCAAAAAATTTTAAACGGCCTTTCGAAATTCATTATTTACGCCCTGCTCGCTCTGGTCCCGCTGGGCTTGCTTTCCAAAAACATCCCGCAAATCAGGTTCGCCAACGGTCCGATGTTGAAAAATTATGCGACGATGCTCACGGAACATCTGCCCACGAACGCTGTCGTTTTGAGCGACAATACCGGTTCGCTGATGCTGGCGCAGACTTTCCTCGCGCGGAGCGGCAAGGCCGATAATTACCTCTTCCTCGATACACGCGCCCTGAAATCGCCGGGCTATTATCGTTTTCAAACCCGACACAACCCGGACCAGTGGCCCCGAATCTTCACGAACATCAATGATAATGCGGTATTGAGCGACATCAATTTAGTCAACCTGATGAGGACCCTCTCGGAGAATCACCCTGTCTATTATCTACAACCCAGCTTTGGATATTACTTCGAATTTTTTTATTCGGTGCCGCACGGGATGGCGAACGAATTGAAATTGTATCCCTCAAGTAATGTCATTTCTCCGCCGCCATTGTCTGATGCGATCATCGCCGAAAATGAGTCTTTCTGGAAAGAGCACGATGCGGAAATCCGCGACCTATTGCCTGTCCTGTCGCCCACTCCTGCCGGTAAGCTCAGCTTTCGCCAGAAGTGGATGGAATTTCTGCATATTCCTTTTGAAAAGAATTTTGATGCCATCCAGATCGCGTCCGTCTATTCGCGCGCCCAGAATGTCTGGGGTGTTGAGGCACAGCGGGCTGATCGACTCGAGGCCGCCGGCAAGCATTTCGAAGAATCGCTGCAACTGCTTCCGGAAAATATTGTGGCGCGGGCGAATGCTGATTTTAATCAAAAATTGCGCAAAGGAGCCAAAACCACCGCGGAGGACCCCACCGAGTTTGAGAATCGCTTTGGAAATTTCGATGGTTGGGAACAAACGCTCAACCTTAATGGCACATTCGATGAGCCAACCGGCTGCCTCGCGCAAGGCATCGTATTCGCCCGCGGTCGACTCGGTCGACAGGCGGCGCAAAATTTCGAACGCGCGCTCGTCCTCGCGCCTGAAAGCCTGCTGGCCCGCCTGTGGCTGTCCCGTGTTTATGTTATCTTGAATTTACCCGAAAGAGCTTTTCCTCTCGTCGACCAACTACGCGCTCGCACGAACGCCTTTGCTGCCGCCGCGATTAACGTCGCCGATGTGTTCCAGGTGGAACTTGCCGCGAGTTATGTCGCTAAAGACCCCGAAAAAGTTCAGCGCATGATCAAAACGGCCCTGTCACGAAGACCTTCCGACCCCGCGATTCTCGAGATTGCCGCGCGGGTTAGCGCCTATTATCAGGATTATGCCAGAGCTCTTCCCGTGGTTGAAAAGCAACTAGAGTTGCAGCCCGACAACGTGAATTTTCTTATCAGCAAGGCGTTTGCCCAGATGCAACTCACGAATTTTGCCGATGCCGTCATTCCCCTCTCCCGCGCTATTTCTCTCCAGCCGACGAATGCCGCAGCGCTTTATTGTCGGGCCGTTTCTTATTTCGAAACCGGCAAGCTTGGTGAATCGCAGCGTGATTACGAGGCATTGCAGAAAGTGAATCCCAATTCCTTTCCAGCGTATCATGGCCTAGGCGAAATCGCTTTTCGGAAGAAAGATACGAATGCGGCCATCAAATACTTTGAACTGGACCTTAAAGCCGCACCACCCGGCTCCTCCGAACTGGAATTTGCAACGAACCGCCTTAAAAGCCTGAAAACCGGGTCGCCGTGATTCTGGCCCATGCGGATCACGCACGTCATTACGCGTCTCATTATTGGCGGAGCGCAGGAAAATACTCTTTCATCCGTCCTCGGCCTGCGGCAGAAGCCTGGGTTTGATGTCCAACTCATTTCCGGTCCGTCCATCGGCCCGGAAGGTTCGCTGGAATCGCTCGATCCGCAATTACTCACGCTGCCGAGTCTTGTCCGCCCGATTCATCCCTATAAAGACGCTGTGGCGCTGCGTGAGCTCGTGGATATTTTTCGCCGGACCAGGCCGGACATTGTCCACACGCACAGCGGCAAAGCCGGCATTCTCGGCCGGCTCGCCGCGGCCCGTGCGGGCGTGCCCATCATTGTCCACACCATCCACGGTCCATCCTTTGGCAATTTTCAAAACGCCATTGCCAATGCGCTCTTTCGCGCCGCCGAACGCCGCGCCGGGCGGGTGACCACCCATTTCGTCACCGTTGCGGACGCAATGACCGAACAATATCTCGCCGCCGGCATTGGACGCCGTGAACAATACACAAAAATTTTCAGCGGCTTTAATCTTGCGCCCTATTTTTCCGCCGCCAACGATCCCGCGCTTCGCGCCAGACTTGGAATTGCTCCTGAAGATCTCGTCGTCGGAAAAATCGCGCGACTCTTCAAGCTCAAGGGCCATGATGATCTTTTGAGCGCGGCGCCGGAAATTGTCCGGCAGCAGCCTCGCGCGAAATTTCTTTTCGTGGGCGATGGCGAATGGCGAACCAAATTTGAAAACCGGGCGCGGGAGCTCGGCCTGGAAAAACACGTGGTCTTCGCCGGCCTTGTTCCCCCGGAGGACGTGCAGCGGTATGTGGGCATCATGGATGTGCTGGTGCATCTTTCCCTTCGCGAAGGGTTGCCTCGCGCCCTGCCGCAGGCGCTCGCCGGCGGCAAACCTGTCATTGCCTACGATTGCGACGGCGCGCGGGAAGTGTGCCTCGACAACAAGACAGGCTTCCTGCTGCGTCCGGGTGACGTCGCGGGTTTAACGAAAACATTATCGCGCCTCCTTAATGATGCGGCCTCGCGTGAGCGTTTTGGGCAGGCGGGCCGGGAATTTGTCCGCGAAAACTTTTCCGTGGAACGCATGGTGGGCCAGTTGGAGACCCTGTATTTGAAATTGGCAACCGACCGCCTCAACAGGCAGCATGGTTGAATTGTGAGATTCGCCGCCGTTTACATCGCCGCATTCCTCAGCGCATTCGTCACCGCGCTGATGGCGTTGCCGCTTTGGAGAAAATGGTGTTTGCGCACAGGCCTGGTGGACGATCCCGGTCATCGCAAGATTCATGATCAGGCGATGCCGCTCGCCGGAGGGCTGGCCGTCATGACTGCGCTGGTGATACCCACCCTTCTCGCCATGCTCGCGCTCGGGCTCCGACATGCGTTGAAAATTTCCGCGCTCGACGATGCGACGACGCATGCGCTGGCACACGGCGTCCAAAGGCGCAGCCTGGAGCTCGCCGCCATTTTTCTCGGCGCGATCGGAATGTTGCTGGTGGGCCTCTGGGACGACAAACACGAATCCCGCCCGGCGGGAAAATTCTTCTGGCAATTCGCCGTGGCGGCGTTGGTCGCGGCTTCCGGCGCACGCATCACTCTTTTCGTGCCGAACATCGCCTTTAGCTTTGCTGTCACGATTCTCTGGATTCTCACGGTCATAAACGCGTTCAACTTCATGGATAACATGAACGGCCTCTGTAGCGGGCTGGGGGCGATTGGCGCATTTTATTTTGGCCTTACGGCAGCGACGGCGGCCGTGCCGCAATACCTCGTGGCGCTTATCGCTTTTCTGACCTGTGGCGCCCTGGTGGGATTCCTGCCCTACAATTTTCCCCGCGCAAAATCATTCCTCGGCGATTCCGGCAGTCATCTGGTGGGATACCTCCTCGCGGTGCTCGCCATTCTGCCGCACTTCTACACTCGCGGAAACGCACACGCCATGGCCGTGTTCACTCCGCTGCTCATTCTTGCCGTGCCGCTGGGTGATCTGGTGTGGGTCGTCATTCTCCGCTGGCGCCTGGGCAAGCCATTTTATATCGGGGACAATAACCATCTCTCGCATCGGTTGGTGAAGTTCGGCTTCAGCCGCTCGCGGGCGGTGCTAGTGATTTGGTTGCTCGCCATTGCTCTCGGCGCGCTGGCTTTCGCTTGATTCCCGCGCGCCGGGCGTGCTCCCCGCCGCGATGGCTTCGGAAAATAAATTCAACACTTCCGATCGGGTGATGGAGCCAATCAATCGATTTTCCTTCAACGAATTCACGACTGGAATGTTGCGCTGTTCACTGGCCAGCACCACCGGCAGCACGTCCAGCAACCGCTGGTTCGGCGTGACGCACGTCGCCGGTGGCCGCATCACGTCATAGGCAATCACCGCGCTTAATTCATTGCCGGCGTTCAGGTACTCCTTCAAATCCTGCAACGCCACCAGCCCGATCAATTGCTGTTTCGCATCCACAATCGGCAAAAAATTATTTGAACTCGTCAAAAATCGCTCGGCAATTTCACTCAGGGTGGCATTCTCGCGAACCGGCTGGACCGGCGGCCTCGTGATGTCGCCGACCGTGCGCTCCATCGTCGCGCCGAGACTCGTGCTTTCCTGCATGACCACAAGCCCTTTGCGCCGCAGCGGCTCGGTGTAAACCGATTCGGCCACAAACCGGCTCGCCACCAAAATCGACACCACGCACGCGAGCATGAGCGGCAGCATGATCGAATAATCGAGGGATATTTCAAAAATCATGATGATGGCGAGCAATGGCGAACGTGTCGTTGCCGCCAGCATGCTGCCCATGCCGACGATCGTGAACGCCGCCACCGGCAAGTCCTTTCCCGCGTTCAACACATGGAGCGATGTGCCGAACCACGCACCCAAAGCCGCGCCCAGGAATAGCGTGGGCGTGAAAACACCGCCCACCGCGCCGGAGCCGACGGTGGCCAACGTCGCGAGCAATTTCGCCAGCAGCAGGCCCAGGAGAAACACCAGCAATACATTTTGCGTGGCTGAGACATCGCGCACGAGTTCATGCGGGTCCTGCAGCAAAGATTTGGTGGCCTCGTAACCGTTGCCCCACACTTCGGGAAACCAGATCGCTATCACGCCGACGATGAGCCCGCCGGCGGCAAGCCGCACATAAACCGGCACTCGCAGCTTCGCGAAAAGGTCTTCGCTGCCGTGCAGAAGTTTCAGGAAAATCGCGCCCAGCACGCCGGCGGCGATGCCGAGCAGGATGAACCACGGCAATTGGTCCATCCGCGTAAACTCAAACGGCGGGACCGTGTACCACGGATTAATTCCAAAAAATGTTCGCGAAACTGTCGCGGCCACGACCGACGCGCACACCACCGGCGCGAACAAGTTCATTGAGAAATTCCCGAGCACGATCAACGAAGCGAACACTGCTCCGGAAATCGGCGCGTTATAGGCGGCAGCAATTCCCGACGCCGCACCGCAGCCCACCAGCATGCGCAACCGATACGGCGGCCATTTGGCGACCTGCCCCCATTTCGAGGCCAGCGTCGCCGAGAGTTGCACAATGCCGCCCTCGCGTCCGATGGAGCCGCCGCTGCCGATGGTTACCAGCGAGGAAAGAAACTTGATGATTGCCGTCCGAAACGGCAGGCGTCCATCGCCGGCCACGACCACTTCCAGCAGGTTGCTCGTGCCTTGCCGGCCGACGATGCGCAGTCCCCAGTAGAGAATCAACCCGGCGCACAGGCCGCCGACCGCGGGGGTCACAATCCGCTGCCATTCATCCATCATCTTGGCCACTTCAAGGATATCGCCGGGACGATGCAGAAAGAGGAGCTTTACCGATTCGGTGGCGTAGTAAAAAAAGACGTTCACCAATCCGCCGATAACGCCCACACCTGCGGCGAGAACCAAATGGAAGGCTTCTTCACTGAACCAAATTTTTTGACGAATTCGCAGCAGCCGCTGCCAATGGCGGCGAAAGAACGAGTGCAATTTTTCCCATAATTGCGTGTCGTTAAGAGAAGCCACGCCCAAATCTAGCGTTTTTGGGCCGTTTTGACGAGTGACGATTCACCCGCTAAAAATTTCCGAGCAAGAGAGTCTTTTACTGAAAGTGTGGGTACTTGTCTGACAGGACCGGGAGGCAGCCCCTGGCGTTCAGCCTTCGGCAATGATCGTCACATCGCTCGGCAGTTCATCGCCGTTGAAGTAATCCCGCCATTTGCCCCGGGTATCGCGATAGGCCATGCAACGAAAATTGATGCATTGGACGATGAAGGCCTTTTCCCGCGGGGCCGGTAGTTTTCGAACGGCTGGTTCGATTGTCTGGGTTGTTTCGGTTTCGTTGCTCACCGGTTGACTATGAATAAACGGTCCCCAAGCCGCTAACCGTATCTTGTCAAAGGCTTGGCAATAATTGGTGACTCTCGAATGCGACAACGGCAGGGCTCACGCATTAAACTTCATTAACACCGCGGCTTTAGCCCGGTGTAAGAGTGGTGGTAGCAGATTTTCCAGCCGTTTTAACAGCTTTAGGTGAACATGCCGGAAGCCGTTGAAACGGCTGATCACGTTTTCGGAGAGCTTAGACACCGGGTTAAAGCCGCGGTGTTAATAAAAGGTGCACAAATAAAGCAATTGATATGCGTGAGCCACCACCCAGCGGACACACCAGTTGCCAACTCCCCGTTCGTCGGCCAAACTCAGGGGAATGAACAAACGGTTTTATATCACGACCGCAATTGATTACGTCAATGGCCAGCCGCATCTCGGGCATGCGTATGAGAAGGTCATTGCCGACGTCATTGCCCGGGCGCGGCGCAGTCTGGGCCAGGAAGTGTTCTTCCTCACGGGCCTTGATGAGCATGGGCAGAAAGTCCAGCAGGCCGCCCAGGCCGAAGGCAAGGATCCGCAGGCGTATTGCGATAAACTGGCGGAGGATTGGAAGGCGTTTGCGGCCAAACTGGCGCTGACGAATGATGATTTTGTTCGCACCACCGATGCCCGGCACAAACAAGTGGTGCAGGCGAGCCTCACCAAAGTGAATGCCGAGGGCCACGTCTACAAAAAAACCTACGAAGGCTTTTACTCGACCAAGGAAGAAACGTTCCTGACGGAAAAGGACCGGTTGCCGGATGGAACCTTTGACCCGTCCTACGGCGAGGTGGTGGTGTTGAAGGAGGAAAATTATTTTTTCAAGCTGAGCGACCAGCAGCAATGGCTGATTCAATACATCGAATCGAATCCCGGTTTCATTCAGCCGGATCATCGTCGCAACGAAATCCTCGGCTTTCTCAAAAACAATACGCTGGAAGATTTGTGCATCAGCCGGCCGGTGGCGCGCCTGAACTGGGGCATTCCGATTCCGTTCGATACGAATTACGTCACGTATGTGTGGTTCGATGCTTTGGTGAACTACATCAGCATCCCGGCGGCGCACGGAGATACCGTCGTACGCTCTGCCCTCGACCCTCGGCCCTCAACCCTCGACCCCCTGCCCCTTTGGCCGGCCGACATTCACGTGATCGGCAAGGACATCGTGAAATTTCACGCAGTCTATTGGCCGATTATGCTGAAAGCGCTGGGCCTGCCGTTGCCGAAGCAATTGCTCGTTCACGGTTGGTGGCAGAAAGACGGCGCCAAAATCAGCAAGAGCACCGGCAACATCATTGACCCGGTGGCGGTCATCAACGAATGGGGCCTGGACGCGTTCCGCTTTTACGTGCTGCGCGAATTGGACATTGGACCCGACGGCAATTGGACGGATGCAGGTTTTAAATCCCGTTACTCCGCCGAATTGGCGAATGGCCTTGGCAATCTCGTGAACCGCTCTCTTTCCATGCTCAAGCGCTATCGCAACGGCGTGGTTCCCGCGCGGTCAAACGAACTTTCCGCCGACGCGGACAAGGTGATCGCGGAAACCAAATCTTTGCTGGAGCAGAATGAATTGCAGAAGGCGTTGCAGTCGATTTGGTCGCTGGTGACGCGCGCCAATCAATACGTGGATCGAACCGCGCCGTTCAAACTCGCGAAAGACCCGGCGCAAGCGCAACGGCTCGACGAGGTATTGTACAATCTCGCGGAGACCTGCCGCATCCTCGCCGTCCTGCTGTGGCCGTTCCTGCCCGGAACCGCCACAAAAATTTACGCGCAACTCGGCCTATCCGGCGAACCGGATAAATTATCCGCCGCCGCCTGGGGCGGCCTGAGCGCCGGCCATTCGATTGGCGAACCGGCTGCGCTGTTTCCGCGTAAGGACGTTTAAGCGAGGCAATCGGCGTGAAATATCGGTGGAGTGCAGCGCTTTGAGCGAAAAAGCACATTCCTGCGAATTTTCGAAGGAATGTGAGAAAAAGAAGTGGTGCCAGAGGCAGGAATTGAACCTGCGACCAAAGGCTTATGAGTCCTCTGCTCTACCCCTGAGCTACTCTGGCAGACATAGCGCGCCGTAAAATATGGACGAATCGGCTTTCGTGCAAGTTGGAAGTTCACCTCGGGCGATTCAGGGGTGTGATTAAAAGGGTGAGATACGCCAATTTCCTTCAAAACCCCGTTAGGGGCGATATCTTTGTAGCGCCCACCAACAAAAATCAAAGCTCCGTAGAAGTGGAATATTCCGCTCCTACGGAGCTTGGCATTACGGTGGCGTGTGACTACAAAGATGCCACGCCTGACGGCGTTCAGCTTGTTGCCTTGCGACGGTTTTTACCGCCTTCTCACCCACTTTTAATCACACTCATGATTCAGCGTGATTCAAATGAATGCGCCGCTCGCCTATTGAATGAATTGCCACCAAAATTGTTTAATGTCAGGAAAGGAGCCGTATGAAAAGGGAGCTATACGTGGAAAAGGCAGGCCAGGAAACAAGGGAAAGACCAACCGCGGAAGGCCAGGGTTTGATTCACTTTGATTCACCTTGAGAAATTTCAAGGATTTCCCAGCCAAAAATCAAACCCAGTCACACCCAATCACACCGAATCAAAGTGAATCAAACCGATTAAAGCCCTTCGCCACCTGAAACACCAGCGACGCCATGATTTTCGACGGCGCAAACGAGCGTTATACGACAAATGGACGATTGCGTCCTTTTGCGGCGTCGCGCAGGGTTAACCTCATGACCACACCCGCTTTTTCCCGTCGTCAATTTATTCGCCGGACCGCTGCCGCGGCGATTGGTTTTCCGTTTGTCAGTTCGCTCGCGTTGCGCGCGGCTGAAAATGAACCTCGGAAGCTGGGCTTCGCGCTCGTGGGGCTGGGCGGATTGAGCACGGGCCAGCTCGCCCCTGCCCTGCAGAAGACGCAACATTGCCGGCTGGCCGCCATTGTCACGGGGACGCCGTCGAAAATTCCCACTTGGAAATCCAAGTACAACATTCCGGACAAGAATGTTTACAATTACGAGACGATGGAGCAGATGGCGGATAACCCGGACATTGATGTGGTTTACGTGGTGACGCCGAACGGATTGCATGCGGACCATACCATCAAGGCGGCGAAGGCGGGCAAGCATGTGTTTTGCGAAAAGCCGATGGAGGTTTCGGTGGAGAAATGCCAGCAGATGATTGATGAGGTCAAAAAGGCCAAACGATTATTGGGCGTGGCGTATCGATGCCAATTTGAGCCGAATCACCTGGAGTGCCGCCGGCTCGCGATGGAAAAGGTTTTCGGCGAGATCAAGACGATTGAAGCGGGATTCAGCCGGGGAATCCGGGCGGGCGAATGGCGGCTCAAGAAAGATCTCGCGGGCGGCGGGCCGTTGATGGATGTGGGAATTTATGCGCTTCAGACGTGCCGTTTTATCAGCGGCCGGGAGCCGATCGATGTCACGGCGAAGTTTGGGCCAATCCCAGACGCGGCGAAGTTCGCAGAGCTGGAGGCCAGCGTGGAATGGGAGATGACTTTTCCGGGCGGACTGACGACGAAATGCAAGACGAACTATGAGCGGAACGATGCAAAAGAGTTCACCGTGACGGCGGAAAAAGGGTCGTTTGGGCTGGATCCGGCGTATTTTTATAGCGGGATCCACGGGACTCGCAGCGATGGCCAGGCGATCAACCTGCCGGCGGTGGACCAGTTTGCGGTGGAAATGGATGATTTTGCGCAGTGCGTCCTGCAGGGAAAACCGAGCAAGGTATCAGGTGAAGAAGGTTTGCGGGACGTGAAGATCATGATGGCGATTTACGAATCGGCGCGCTCCCAAAAAACGGTGAAACTGGCAAGCGCGTGAAAAAATCTGTAGGCCGCAGACGGACAGATTTTTCAGACAACAAAGTGCAAAAAAGGGTTAGCGCACCGCCGTGGTTCTGCTATGATAGATTTGTTCGGTGATAATACGTTTCTTCAGCGCGGTTCTCCACCGCCACCTCCTTGGCGTTTATCACCGAACGCTTTTTTTGACCGGGGAGCGGGAAAAACCTCACGTTTGAATTGAGAGAGGATTTTCAGGTCCATGAGACAAGGAAAACCGCAGTATTTGGCGTGTCGAGTTGTGCAGGACTGGAGGCATCGCTGATAAAAACCGCCGGTTGATTTTTAAGAGCGTCTTTTAATATCCTTCCACTGTGCTCGGCGCGCCTAAAACCAACCCTCCCCACCCGCGCAGCGCTGAGTCCGCGCGGCCATTCATCCCTGCATTCATCCAGAGGAATCGTCATGTCAAATTCAGGACAGGAGAGTCGCAACAAAATCAATCGTCGACAGGCCTTGCTGCTTTCCGCGGCGGCGAGCATGGGGGCGGCGCTTGGCGGGACCGCGCGCGGATCTGACAGTACCAAAACCGCGGTGCACCAGGTCGGCGGAAGCTGTTCCACGCCGCGTTCAGCCGTGGCGAAGACCCAATACGGAAAGGTGCGCGGATTTCTGGATGACGACGTGTTCACATTCAAAGGGGTCCCTTACGGCCAGAATACCGGCGGCGCCAATCGCTGGCTCCCGGCCAAGGCTCCGAAGCGATGGGACGGCGAATATCCGGCGTTGGTTTACGGCGGCAATTGCCCGCAACGCTTGCACGATTTCACGGCGATTGAGCAATCGTTTCTTTTCGATTGGGACGACGGTTACCTAAGCGAAGACATGCTCAAGCTGAACATTTGGACGCCGAGCTTGAGCGGGAGCCGGCCGGTGATGGTGTACTTCCACGGGGGCGGTTTCAGTTTCGGATCGGCTTACGAATTACCTTCGCATGAAGGAGCGCAGATGGCGCGGCATCATGACGTGGTGCAGGTCTCGGTGAATCATCGTCTTAACATTCTGGGATTCTTCGATCTGTCGGAAATCGGCGGGGCGGCTTACGCGGATTCCGTGAATGTGGGGATGACGGATTTGGTGGCCGCGTTGCAATGGATTCGGGAGAACATCGCTAACTTCGGCGGTGATCCGAACAAGGTGATGATTTACGGCCAATCCGGTGGCGGTTCCAAGGTGACGACATTGATGGGCATGCCCTCGGCGGTGGGGCTTTTCCATCGCGCTTCAGTGCAGTCCGGCGGCGGGGGCAATCCACCGAGGGCCGAGCAGTCCCGGGAGTTCGCGAAGCAAACCATGGTGGAACTGGGGCTGGGACCAAACGATATCGGCGCGTTGCAGCAAATGGATTGGACGAAACTGAACAACGCCGCCAACGCCGCCGCAGCCAAAATCAACCCGGCCGCACCGCGGAATCTCGGCCTGGGTTCGCCGCCGAGCGCCACACCGCGCGTGGGCAATGGCCCCACGATGGATGGCAGGATCATTCCCGTGCGGTCATTTTACGAGGCGGCTCCTGAGATTTCGAAAAACGTGCCGATGTTAATCGGCTCGGTGAGCGAAGAAGGCAATCGCATGTCTTCCAACCCGACCGAAGCGCAGTGGCAGGCGACGGTGGCGGGCGTGGTCGGCGAGGCGAAGGCCACGGCATTGATTGCGGCGATGAAAAAAGCGCACCCGGAGAAAAGCATTCGGACGCTTTCTTATGGCGTGAGCGGATTGCTGGTGCGCAACAACGTCACGCGCATGGCCAAGCTGAAACACGACCAGAAAGGCGCGCCGGTTTTTGCGTATTATTTCACGTGGCAATCGCCGATGCTTGAGGATGCCGGCGCGTGGCACACGGCTGAGCTGGCTTTTTGTTTCGATAACACGAAGCGCTGCCGGCAAGGCACCGGCGACACGCGGGAGGCGCAGGCGTTGGCCAAAAAAATGGCGACGGCGTGGGCGAACTTCGCACGGACGGGCAATCCCAGCCAACGCGGATTAACCTGGACGCCGTTTAAACCGGAGCATTGCCCGACGATGGTGTTCGACAACAAATGCCGAATGGTGGACGACCCGGAAGGTGAGGCGCGGAAGATTTTGATCAGCTAAATCGAATGATCGAAACCTGATGTGTTTGGCTCGGGCTGGGGCATCAAATTGTCCGGTGTGCTTATCATTAACACCGTGGCTTTAGCCCGGTGTAAAGATCGCCAAAACGTAATCAGCCGTTTTGGCAAAGCTAGTAGCCCATCGGGATCGAGCCCGAAGATTCCGGAGGATCGCCTACCGTATGGCGGATGACGCTGAGCATTTCTTCCTGGTCAACCGGTTTTTGGAAAAATGCCACGGCGCCGGCGGACAACGCTTTCTCCCGGAACTTGGCGGGTTCGCCGCTGGTGATAAAGATAATGGGCGTATCGCGGACTTCATCGATGCGCCGCAGCCAATCAAGGATCAGAAAGCCATCCCAGGAAATTCCACCACTCCGCGAGCCGTCCGGCGGGAAGTGGATGTCGAGAATAATGAGGTCCGGCTTGTCCCGGCGGACACAACTGATGGCGGTGGAGCCATCCATGGCCGTGCGGATTTCGTAACCGGCGGATTTCAGTTTGATGGCGAGCGCTTTGAGCACGACCACGCTGTCGTCCGCAATGAGGATCTTAGGGACGTGAGGTCCTTTCGGCTTATCCGCGGGCTGTGGCGTCAAAGAAAGCAGAGCGCCCGGCGCGATGGGAGCAGATGGACGGGGGGTTATGAAATTCACATCCAAGGTTTTAGACTGTGTCCCTCCTATCTGCAAACACGGGTTGACCCGACAAAGATAGGATTCTTTTCGGAGCTTGGAACCCGGGGAACGGACAACCGTGTCCGGATTTCTGCTGTATGTGAGGTCGGATTTATGGATGAGGGGATGAATGGATTTCTGATCGGACGGAGCCTGCCGCCAGTGATTAATTCGCCTGGTCGCGAATTGTAAATTTTTTGAAACGGACGCCGGACGGAGGAGACGCGCGCGCGGCCGAAAGGCATTTATCCGCTTGTCCATCAATCTGCTAATCGCGGAATTTTCCAGGTTCGCATCACCAGCATTGTTAATAACTTGACCTTGACGCGGAAAGGCTCTTAACTCTCGCCTCGTTAGGCAACATTTCATGTTTGCACAAGTTAAAAGCCTGTTTTCCAATGACATTGGGATAGACCTTGGGACAGCCAATTCCCTCGTATATGTACGAGATCGAGGAATTGTGCTCCGCGAACCCTCCGTGGTCGCGATTCAGGCGGGCACCACAAACGTCCTTGCTGTTGGCGACGAAGCCAAACGCATGCTCGGACGCACGCCGGGAAATATCGTGGCCATTCGGCCCATGAAAGACGGCGTGATCGCGGACTTCGAAATCACCGAAGCCATGCTCCGCCACTTCATACAAAAGGTCCATCACCGCAAGCTCATAGCCCCGCGAGTCGTCGTCGCGGTGCCTTCGGGAATTACCGAAGTGGAAAAACGGGCGGTAAAAGATTCCGCCACTCATGCGGGAGCGAGGGAAGTGTATTTAATTGAACAACCCATGGCTTCGGCCATTGGGGTTGGATTGCCGGTACATGAGCCGGCGGGCAATATGATCGTGGACATCGGTGGAGGAACTTGCGAAATCGCAATCATCTCTCTCGCCGGTATCGTCTTCAGCCGCAGCCTGAGGGTGGGCGGGGACGAATTTGACGAAACGATCGTTGCACACATGAAGCGCGCCTACAACCTGATGATTGGTGAACGCACGGCGGAAGAAATAAAAATTCGAATTGGCTCAGCTTTTCCGCTGGAGCAGGAATTAACCATGGAAGTGAAGGGCCGCGATTTGAGCGCAGGGTTGCCTAAGACCCTGAACATTCGCTCCGAAGAAATACGCGAAGCCCTGCAAGAGCCGCTCTCTCAGATATTGGAGTCCATCCGCATTACGCTGGAACGCTGTCCCCCTGAATTGTCCGCCGACCTGGTGGATCGAGGTATAGTCATGGCCGGAGGTGGCGCGCTATTGCGCGGCATTGACCGGCTGGTCGCCGAGGAAACCGGCTTGCCGGTGCATATCGCCGATGACCCCTTGAGCGCCGTTGCCGAAGGCACAGGCAGGGTTTTGCAGGAGCTTCAATTTCTCAAGCGCGTCACTGCCAACGCCAAGTAATTCCGCGTTTAACATCATCAGAAAACGATAGCGGGCTGGCCCCGTTATCAGTTGTGTCTGATGAATAGCATTGACGGGAAAATCCGAAAGTCGACGGCCGAAATCCGAAAGAAATCCGAGCGCGGAAATGCGCTCCGGCTTCGCCTCCTTGGGAACTTCCAACATCGAACGCTCAACGCGGAACATCCAGGAGATTGCTTTGGGGTGGTTGTATCCACGAGTCCGTTTAATTTTACGCTTCCCCTCACCCCTACCCTCTCCCCCGGGGAGAGGGGGAAACTTGATCACATTTTTGGGAAGGTGAATGCGGGTTGGCTTAATCCAGCGGTCGGAGGTGATTACGGGAACGTTGAACATCGAACATCGAACTCTCAACATCGAAGGGGATTTGTATCCACAGCCCGGTTTAATTTTACGCTTCCCCTCACCCCTGCCCTCTCCCCCGGGGAGAGGGAGGAACTTGGTCGCGGTTTTTGGAAAGTGAATGCTAGCTGGCTTAATCCAGCGGTGGGAGGTCATTACGGGAACGTTGAACATCGAACATCGAACGCTGAACGTCGAAGGAACAGCCAAGCGGGGAGCCATTCGACGTTCGGAGTTCGATGTTCGACGTTCGATGTTCGTTTCTTCCGGGAGAACCTCGTCCCATGTTGAAAAAGCCACATTACATAGCTCTCGGCGTGGTGGCTTTACTGACACTGATTTTGCTGAATTTACCTGCTCACACCGTCGCGCGGCTCAAGTTGGCCATCGGTAGTGTGTTTCTCCCGCTTTTCGGTCTGGCTAATTCTTCCGATCAACTCGCCAATAAAGCGGGGGATGCGATCACAACCCGCACGGAATTATTAAAGCAGAACGAAAGTCTGCGCCGGGAAAACCAGGAGTTGAAGGTGCTGGCCATGCAGGCGCAGGAAACGGCGCGCGAAAATGCCCGGTTGCACCAGCTCGTGGGCTGGCAACAGACGAAGCCGTGGAAGCTGAAGCTCGGAAAAATCGTACTGCGTGATCCGGCGAATTGGTGGCGAACGGTGCAAATCGATTTGGGGAGCCGGGATGGTCTTCGCGAAAATCTTGCAGTGCTGACGACTGACGGGCTGGTGGGCCGGGTCTCTTCCGTGGGGCTCACGCGTTCCACGGTCGTCCTCATCGGCGATGTGAATTGCAAGGTGGCCGCGCAAGTCATCGAAACGCGCAATACGGGCGTAATCGGCGCGACGGACCCGTGGGATAAATCGCTGGTGGCGCTCGGGTTTTTGAAGAATGCAAATCTTAGCCCGGGCCAAACGGTGATGACCAGCGGACTGGGCGGACTGTTTCCGGCGGGAATTCCCATTGGGAAAATCGTCGATTCGCGCCTGGTCGAATTCGGACTTTATACCGAGGCGCGGGTAAAATTGTCCGCGAACCTGAGTTCGTTGGACGAAGTGTGGGTTTTGTTTCCGTGATTATGAAGGAACATCGAACATTGAACCTCGAACGCCGAACGCTGAATGAAAAGAGCGCTCAAGGTCCCCGCCTTCAATGTTCGACGTTCTGCCGCCCGGCCAGATGAGCACGCTTAATTCCATTTTAATTTTGCTCGTCGCGTTTCTCGCGGTGTTTTGCGAATCGGCGTTCAACGGGTTTCGCAACCTGCTGGGCGCGCAGATTGATTTGCTGCCGCCGCTGGTGGTTTACGCGGCGCTGAGCGCGGGATTGCCGACGGTTACGATGACTTCGGTCCTCGGCGGATTGTTCTTCGATTCACTTTCGGCCAATCCGCTGGGCATTTCGGTGATGCCTTTGTTCGTGGCCGGATTTCTCATCAGCATGCAGCGGGAGCTCATTCTGCGAGATCAGTTCTTCGCGCAATCGGTCCTCGGGCTGAGCGCGAGCGCGTTTGTGCCGGCGGCGACGCTGTTGCTGCTGCTGACGGGTGGTCATGCGCCAGTGTTGAGCTGGTTTTCCGTATGGCAATGGATCGTGATGAGCGTGGGCGGCGCGATAGCCACTCCCGGGCTGTTTCTATTGTTCGGCTGGTTTGATCGGACATTCAGTTATCGCAGCGCCACGGAAATGAGTTTCCGGCCGGACCGGGAAATCCGGAGGAGCAGGAGATAATGAATTACCAATACCGAATGAAGAATGGAGACGGAGCGATTGCTTTCCGAATTCCATTTGTCACTCGTCATTCGTCATTTGCGCCATGTTAGTTTTCGACCAACTGAAAAAGAACGATCCGCAGTTGCGGTTGCTGACCGCGGCTGTGTTGCTTGGGCTTTGCGTGCTGGTGGCGGGGCTTTGGTGGGTGCAAATCGTGTCGGCGCAGGATTATCAGCAGCATTTGGAAACGCAGGCGTTTCGCACGGTGCGCATTCCGGCGGTGCGCGGGAAAATCATGGATCGCAACGGCATGATCATCGCGGAGAACGCGCCGATCTACAGCATCAGCCTTTATCTCGATGATTTACGGGATGAATTTAAAAAGCAGTACAACACAAACCGCCCGATGAGGCTGGTGACCAATACGCCGCCATTTTGGAAATTCTGGGATCATTCGCGAACCGTCAAACGCGTTCCCACCAAGCTCACGAAAACCCAGATTGACGACCTCACCTGGCAGGCGCGTTATCAGGTGGCGAGCAATGTGGTGGCAAAAATTGGAGCCGAACTTCAGCGGCCGGTTTCGCTTAACTTCAAGGATTTCGCGCGGCATTACGAAACGGCCCGTGCCCTGCCCTACCAGATTCTTTCGAATATCGATCCCGACCTCGTCGCGCGTTTTGAGGAGCAATCGACAAGTCCCAACGGAGTCGACCTCGAAGTGCAGTCGGCGCGATTTTATCCGTTGCAGACGACCGCGGCGCATCTGCTCGGGCACCTGCAGGCCGACAAGAGCTCTGCGGAAGGTGAAGAAAGTTATTATGATTATCGACTACCGGACTATCGCGGTATCGTGGGCATTGAATACGGGTTCGACCAGGTGCTGCGCGGCCATGCCGGCGGGAAATCGATTCTGGTGAACAACCAGGGCTATCGCCAGAGCGAAAGCATCTGGGAGCCCGTGGAACCCGGCAGCAACGTGGTGCTCACGCTGGACCTGCGCATTCAGCAGGTGGCGGAACAGTCGCTTGCGACCGCGGCGACAACGTATGGCACGCCGGTTCGCGGCGCGGCCATCGTGATGGATGTCAACACGGGAGATATTCTCACGCTCGCTTCGGCTCCCGTGTTTGATCCGAACGACTACGTGCGCGGCTTTGCGCCCGGCGAATATTCCCGGATGCAGGAATTGACGGCGGAAAAAAATCGCGCGACCTACGAAATCTACGCGCCAGGTTCCACTTTCAAACCAATTGTGGGTCTGGCCTGCCTTGAAGCGGGGTTAAATCCCAAAGCGACCATTTACAATCCGGGGTATATTTACGTGGGGAGACGTAAAATCGACGATTTGGCCGCGCCGGGGGATTACGATTTTCGCAAGGCGATCATGGAATCCAGCAATACGTATTTCATCACGAACGGAATGAAGGCGGGCATTGAAAACATCGTGAAGCTTGGCCAGCGCCTGCATTTTGGCGAGCGGATTGGCCTGGGCAATCGCCAGGAAAGTGCCGGCTCATTTCCGAGTTTGAACCAGGTCCGAGGCAACTGGCAGGGAGGCGAGACCGCGAACTTGTGCATCGGCCAGGGATATATCGCCGTAACGCCACTCCAAATCACCATCATGACAGCCGCACTCGCAAACGGCGGCAAGGTGCTCTGGCCGCGTTTTGTGGATCATATCGAAGCGCCGGATTCCACGCTGGGGAGCCGTCCGGTGGTGGTGTATCCGAAGGGCCGCGTGCGCGATAATTTGGGAGTCAGCCAGCGCAGCCTGGCGATTCTGAAGGAAGCGATGCGCGCCGAAGTCGAGGAAGGCGGCACCGGACACGCGGCAGCGGTTGCGGGATTGGAAATTTGCGGCAAGACCGGCACGGCGGAGATCATGGACGAACACAATCGCCGCATTGGACGCACGACCTGGTTTATCTCGTTCGCGCCCGCCGAGCGGCCGCGTTACGCGGTGGTGGTAATGGTTGAAGGCGGGCTTTTCGGCGGCTCCAGCTGCGCGCCGGCGGCGAAAAAAATTTACGAAGCCATTTTGAAAGCGGAACAGACCCCGCCGACGCGAAATCTGGCGGGGAATTGAAATGAAACATCCAACAACCAACATTCAACGCTCAACATCCCATGGGGCTCGCCGCAGCGGGTCCGACATTGAGTGTTCGACGCGAAGTTCGATGTTTTCCAAAACCGATGTTTGACGTCATCAACAACGCACAGCAATCGCGAGTGGACAAGTTGCAATTGGCCGCCGTCGCGTGCTTGATGTTCGTAGGGGTGGCGTTTGTTTACAGCGCGACGATGACGAGCGACTCGGCTGCGGCGGTGCCATTCCTGGACCAACTTTGGTTTCGCCAGATGGTTTGGTACGGGTTGGGAATCGGCGTGGCGACGGCATTGTGCCTGGTGGATTACCGTTCGCTCTCGCGATTTTCGTTCGTTATTTATTGGCTGACGATTCTCCTGCTCATCGCGGTGCTCATCCCCGGCGTCGGTTCGGTGCGATTTGGCGCGCGGCGATGGATTGATCTGAAAGTGTTCCAGCTTCAGCCTAGTGAATTTGCCAAGCTCGCGTTCATCCTCGCGCAGGCGCATTTCCTGAGCCGTCCGCCCGAAGAATTAAAATTGCCCGGCAATTTCTGGAAGTCCATCGGGCTGATGATGCTGCCGTTTGTGTTCATCATGAAAGAGCCGGACCTCGGTTCCGCGCTGGTGCTGGTGCCGACGGGGCTTGCCATGATGTTCGTTGCCGGCACGCCGCGAAAATACCTGTACCAACTGGTGGGCGCGGTGGGATTGCTGGGCATGCTGCTGGTGGCGGACGTGTTGTTTGCGCCGAAGCATTTCCGGATTCCGATCCAGGAATATCAGCGGCAGCGATTGCTGGTTTATTTCGGAGCGAGCTTTGCATCCAAGGACGCCTCGCCGGAAGAACAAGCCAAAGCCCGGCTGACTGAGCTGGAAAAATCCTACCAGGTGCGGCAGGCGCTGATTGCTGTGGGCGACGGTGGATTCTGGGGGCGCGGCTGGCGCCAGGGCAAGCAGACGGCCCTGCAATTTTTGCCGCCGGGTGCGGCGCATAACGATTTCATTTTCTCCGTGATTGCCGAGGAGAAAGGATTCGTCGGCTCCATAGTGGTGCTGACGTTGTACGCGGTGGTCCTGTTCACAGGAATCAGGATCGCCGGCCAGGCGCGCGACCGCCTGGGCAAGATGATAGCCGTGGGCGTAGTAACGCTGATCTTCAGCCACGTGTTCATCAATATCGGCATGAACATTCGCATAGTCCCTGTGACGGGCATACCACTGCCGCTGTTATCTTACGGCGGGTCTTCGGTGCTCGGCTCGTTGATCGCCTTGGGCATGCTGCAAAACGTGTATATGTATCGAAAGGTGTACTAATATGAGCGAGAGAAATTTTTCCAGGCGCCGGCGCGGCGGAATGAGATTCCGCCCCAGTGGCGGACTGGGACATACTTCGCAAAAACCTGACAAGGAGGCAACGGAGGCACGCGCCGAAGTTGTCGGCGGGACGGGCACACCCGAAAAGGTGTACGAACGCCGCCATGCGCAGGAAATTGAGCGAGCGGAAAATATCGCCGCCGGCCTGCCACCCGAAGGTGTGCCGAACGAAGCTCCCCCAACGACGGAGGAAAAACTGGAAGCGCCCGAACAGGCGCAACCAACTCCCATGCCGGTCGAAAAGGAGAAGCCGTTTGAACCGGTGCCGATCAGCCAGAAACCGAAAGGCATCGTGGATTCCATCCGCGTGGCCGCGACGAACCTGGTGAAAAAAGTCCAACGGCTCATCAAGCCCGAGAAGAAGCTTCACAAAGAAGTCATCATCAATGCCGAGACGCTCGAAACGCGCGTGGCGGTTTCGGAAGATGGCAAGCTGGAGGAATTCAACATCGAGCGCACGACGGAGGAACGCCTCGTCGGCAGCATTTTCAAAGGCAAAGTGCGCAATCTCGAGGACGGCTTGAAAGCGGCGTTCGTGGACATTGGTTTTGAGAAGAATGCGTTCCTGCATTATTGGGACATCGTGCCCAGTAACTTCGATAGCGGCGTGGAAATCGTCGAGCGCGAAGGCCGCCGGCGCGACAAACCGAAAATCACGCAGAAGGACATCCCGCGCGTTTACCCGCCCGGCAGCGAAATCATCGTGCAGGTCACGAAGGGCCCCATCGGCACCAAGGGTCCGCGAGTCACGACGAACCTCGTGTTGCCCGGCCGTTATCTCGTGTTGTTGCCGAACTCGGATCAGAGCGGCATTTCGCGCAAGATTGAAAACCAGCAGGAACGCCAGCGGTTGAAAAAGATTCTCCGTGAACTGCCCATTCCGGATGGCATGGGCGTGATCATGCGCACGGTGGGCGAAGGCCAGCAGAAACGGTATTTCATCCGCGACTTGTTTTTGTTGCTGGAGGAATGGACGCAGATTCAAAGCCGCATCAAGAGCCAGCCGCCGGCGACGTGCGTGTTCCAGGAGCCGGATTTGATTGAGCGCACGGTGCGCGATTTCCTCACCGAGGACGTCGAGCGCATCGTGGTGGACAATCAAAAAGCGCACGACCGCATGCGTGAAATGATTTCGAAAATTTCGAAACGCTCGGCAAACAAGATCAAGCTGTACATGGATCCGCAACCGATTTTTGACCGGTTCAATATCAGCAAGCAATTGGAGAACGCCTTTTCGCGGCAGGTGCACCTCAAGAGCGGCGGTTACATCGTGATTGATGAAACCGAAGCGTTGGTGGCCATCGACGTGAACACCGGACGCCACAAAGGCGGGCGCGACCAGGAATCCACGATTCTCAAGGTGAACGTGGAGGCGGCGGATGAAATTTGCCGCCAGCTTCGCCTGCGCAACATGGGCGGTTTGATCGTACTCGATTTCATCGACATGAAACATCCGCGCGACCGGCAGAACGTTTACCAGCGGATGAAGGAAGGTCTGCGCCGCGACAAGGCCAAGACGCACATCCTGCCCATCTCGCAATTGGGGCTCATGGAAATGACCCGCCAACGCCACAGCGAAAGCGTGCGCGCGGCGGTCTACGACGATTGCCCGTATTGCAAAGGCCGCGGCAAAGTGAAGAGCGCGTTGACAATGAGCGTCGAAATCCAGCGCAAGCTCAGCGAAATCCTGAAGAAACGTTCGCGCGACGAATCGGATTTCCAATTGCGCATCGTGGTGAATCCGACGGTGCTCGAACGTTTGCGAACCGAAGACGAGAAACATCTCATCGAGATGGAGAAACGTTATTTCGGCAAGCTCTCCTTCCGCGGCGAACCGAGCATGCATGCCGAACAGTTCAAGATTGTGAACGTGGCGAACAACGAGGAATTGGCCAGCGTGGGAAGCTGATTCCAGCGGGAATCCGGCTACGTAACAACGCCCCGCAGAAAACTGCGGGGCGTTTTTGTTTTCTTACCGCGAAATCCGATAGAACGTTTCCGAAACACCGTCCGGCAGCGGGTTGGTGATGGTGAAGTTGCCCAGGCCATCCACCTGGCCGGTGAGAATGCTGATCCAGTTGATCAGATTGGTGCTGGTGTGCAGCACGTAGGAGCCGGTTGTCGGTCCGCCAGCGCCGAGAATAATCGCATTCGTCGTATTATACTGGAACGATGTGATCGCCGGCGTGAGCGCGATAATGCGCTTGAGCATGCTGGTGCCGTCCTCCGCGTAAATGACGTCTCCGTTCCGGGGATCGATGCCGAAAGCGGTTGAGGCTGAACGGCTGAACAATAGAACAGGTTTGGTGGCATTGGTGCCGTTGTAAAAAGTGCCCCAAATTCTGGAGTTGGAATATTCTCCGTAAATGTACGCGCCGTAGAGTTGAGGGAATCGCTTGCCGCGATAGACCACGCCGCCGATGACGCAATTTCCATTCGTAGCGCCGCTGCCGTGATTGTATTGGATGATGGGAAAAATTGGATTTTGCGGGACGGGCTGACCGTTCGTATTTACGCCGGGTGGCGGGCTCAAAAATCCCTCGTAGCTGGCCCAGCCGTAATTGCCGCCTTTTGTCACAACATTTACCTCCTCGACGGTGTCCTGGCCCACGTCGCCGCAGTACAATGTGCCGGTCAACGAATCGAACGAAAAGCGCCAGGGATTGCGCATGCCGACGGCCCAAAATTCCGTCCGCACCTGCGCCGGATTGATGGCGATGCCATCAAAAGTAGTGGCGCCCACGAATGGGTTATCCGGCGGAATTGCGTAGTTCGCCGTGACGAGAGCGTTGGCCGCAGGATTCGGCGCGAGGCTGCCGGGAAGTTTATCCACGTCGATGCGAAGAATGCCGGAGAAAAAATTGGAGTTGATGTGTTGTGCGTTGTGATGGCCGTTATACTGCATTCCCTCGTCGCCAAGTGAAATATAGAGATATCCATCGGGGCCAAAGTGCAGATCGCCTCCGTTATGATTGTCTTCGCGGTCGGGAAACGCGAAGAGTTGCGTTTCCGAGCTGAAGTCGCCCTGATTGGTGTCAGAAGCGGAGACCTGAAAACGGGAGACGAATTCGCAGAGGCCGGTGTTGGTCTGGCCGCTGTAAAAAACATAGAAGAAACCGTTGGTGGCGTAGCCCGGATGAAACGCGAGGCCGCAAAGGCCGGCTTCTCCGCTGAGCGTCACACGGCTGGACATATTCATGAAAACCGTGCGCGTGGGATTGGCAAGGTTGGTGACCACAATGATGTTCCCGTTGTGCTCACAAACGAAGAGACGATTGGTTTCTCCCGGGGGCGATGTGATACAAACCGGTGCGCTAAACGACGGCATGCCGGGAAAGGCCACGGTATTCGTCCACAGATAATTTCCAAGATTTTGCGCGCCGGTGGAGGTTGCCGCCGCGGCTACCAAGCCCATGAAGCATCGAAAAAGGAATTTCATAAATGCCGTTCGAGAATCGATGGCACTATAGCACACCTCAGGAAAGATGCAGGAGGGACAACTGCTTTTAACCGAATTTTTTTCGGTAAACCGATTTTATGGGTAAAGCCGGCTCTCTCCCACCGGCAGTCGGAGTCTATTTGGCCGAGGAACTTGTGGAAGGCTCCACCTGCCGAAGCACCACGAACCACGCGGTGGAATTCTCAGCATCGCCGCCGGTGATGAGCAACCGGCCTTTGGGCAGGGATTGCGTGACGGTGTTGGCCAGCACGCCTTTGCCGAACAATTGAAATTTTACCTGTTCATCCTTGAGACTGGTCACCGAGATCACACAATTCCGGCTCATCGTGATGGTTTTTTCCTCGTTCAGCTTTAGCTTGATGTCTTCACGATGCATCTCAAAATAATGATCCCACTTGAACGGCGAGTGTTTGAGTTTTTCGGCCAATTTGGTTTCGGCAGGCTTGAGTTTGGGATCGTGGGTGGTGTCGTTGGTTCCCCAAATCAGCAGCGCTTCGATGTTCATGTCACCCGATTCGGCCCGCACCGAGGCCACGGGGAACAACAGTGCCACGGCCACAACCAATAAACAGGCGCGGATTAGTCCGGGTCTCATTTCGGTGAAAGCGTATCGCCGGATGTCTTTTGCGCAAACTTATTTTCCGCGGGATAAGAAAGCCAGACGACCGTCATGTCCTGGGCATCATCGCGATAGGTGTAGGCTCCGGCATCCGCCAGCATGACATTCGCCTCCAGCGGCCGCGATTTCCCGGGAAACGTATTGATGGCGATGAAGGCCACCAGCGCCAGCGCCGCAGCCGCCCCGAGCGGCATCAGCACGCGGCGCAAACGCGTGAACAGGGACACCGTTTCGACGGGCGCCACCGCCGGAGCGGAGCGCTCCATTTCACGTTTGATTTTGGACCAATAAAACTCCCGCGATTCCGGAATTTTTATGGCCGGCTCGAAACCTTTCAGCGCGTTGCGGGTGTTTTTCAGTTCGCCGAGCAGCGCCGTGGCGTCGGCATCAGCTGCCAGCCACGCGGCGACTTCGCGCGAATCCGCTTCCGGCAACTCCCCGTCAAGGAAAGCCTGCAGTTTTAGTTGTTGCTCGTCGGTCATGGTGTGACGGTTGAATTGGTTAAATTAGTTACCTGAGTTAAATCGTTAAACAAGTGGCTGAAGGGATCGAACTTATTTAACTCAGGTGACTGGTTTAACCGATTTAACTTATTCATTTTTTTTCAAATCCGCCAATAGCGAGGCCAGCTTGCGCCGCGCGTAAAACAGGCGCGACATCACGGTGCCGATTGAACAATCCATCGCTTTGGCAATTTCTTTGTATTCCATCTCTTCAAATTCATGCAGCACGATCACGGTGCGGTGTTCGGCGGACATCTGGGCGAGCGCCTCATCGATCCGCTGCCGCAGTTCACCGCGTTCCAACCGTTCGGTCGGATTGGTGGTCACCACCGGCATCTGCCGTTCGACCCCGCCGGATTCCTCGTCCATCTCCTCGATGGATTCGGTGCGCCGCCGCTTTTGCTTTCGCAATTCATCAAGGCAAAGGTTGATCACGATGCGAGTTATCCAGGTGGCGAAACTGGAGTCGCCCTGGAACTGCGCCAATCGCTGCCAACCCTTCACCCAGGCTTCCTGAGAAAGATCAATGGCTTCATCTTCATTCCGCATCATGCTGAAGGCGCGCGCGTAAATCTTGTCCCGGTGCCGGGCAACCAGTTCCTCAAAGGCGTCGGTATCGCCTTTCTGCGCGGCCCGCACCAGCACGGCATCTTCAGCCGAGGGATATGCAATTTCAGCCATTAGTTTGACGCAGAACTTAGCACGGTTATTCGATGAGCCGGCGGAGTTTTAACGGGAGTTGGGATTTGCCGCTTCCGCATGCGGGGCACGGGCCGAAACGGCTCAGTCGCGGCCCTTTCGCTGCGAATTTGCTGGGAAATAACGTCACAGTTTCCCTTTGGTGCTGGGCAATTGGCCGGCGATGCGCGGATCGTGCTGGCAGGCGGCGTCCACGGCTTTGGCGAAGGCTTTGAAAAGAGCCTCCACGATGTGATGCGGCTCATCCCCGTAAAGGAGTTCCAGATGGAGGTTGCAACGGGCTTCGTTGGCAAAGCCCTGGAAAAACTCGCGGGCCAGGCCAAAACGGAATTGGCTGGAGGCATCCTGATTTTTCAGAGCGCGCCCGAGTTTTTGATAGGCAAAATCATTCAGGCCGCGCCAGACGAGGTACGAGCGCCCGCTGAAATCCACGACACAGCGCGCCAGGCATTCGTCCATGGGGACGTAGGCTTCGCCAGTGAAAGGATTTTTGGGATGAAAACCGTTTCCATAGCGGCGGATGCCGCGTTTATCGCCGAGCGCCTGCACGAATGCCTGGCCCAACGCAATGCCACAATCCTCGACAGTGTGGTGGGCGTCCACCTCCAGATCGCCATCGCAACGAAGGGTTAAATCCATGACCGCATGTTTCGCGAACAGCGTGAGCATGTGGTCGAAAAACGGGATACCTGTTGTGATGGAGGATTTCCCACGCCCGTCGATATTCAGCTTGAGGCTGATTCGAGTTTCTTTGGTGACGCGCTTGATGGCGGCGCTCCGTGATTTCATCCGGGGAATTAAGCAGAAGCGCCGGGTAAAACAAAGCGGAAAGGAAACGCTGGGTACGCCAAACAACCTTGAATTGTTACCACGCGCCGGGGCAAGAATCGGCGTAAGAGATTTAGTGGCCGGCTGGCGGGTTGGCCTGCCCTGCCCCGGCGTCTATTTTAGCCTGCAAGTCGTCGATTCGCTTTTGCACACCTGCGGGGTCGGCAGCGTTGGCTTTCAGGATTTTCAAATACTTGAGCGCCTCGTCGAGACGCCCAGTGTCCATCTCCTCTTTTACGAGGCCGCCAAGGATGCTTTCAAGCAGGAGATAATCGCGGGATTCGCCGCCGTTTTGCGCCACGTCCGGCTTTGAATCATCGCGCTGGTGCCACTCACGCAACGCGGCGAGAAACATGTTTTTTGCGCGGACATAATCCTTGCGGTCCTCCAAATAAATTTTGCCGAGCGCGTATTGCAAATCCGGTGAATGGGGATTGGCTTTCAGACCGTCCCGAATAAAGTCCTCCGCTTCGTTGGTTTTCCCCAGCCCCGAACGCAGCCAATAGGCGGTGATCAAATAGGTCTGAATGCGGTGAGGATCCAGTTCGGCGGAGAGTTTCAACCACGGCAGCATTTCGCGCACGGTATCTCCATGAAGGTGTGTGTGGCGCGAGGGGCGGAAATTCCGGCTGAAGCGGTCGATCCAATCCCGAGGCTCACCCATAAAACCTTTTTCCTCCTCATGTGCGTGGCCTTCATGATCGTGATCTTCTTCGGGATGAGAAATGTCACTCTCCTGCTCTTCCTGGGCGCGGGCCTGATCGAAGATGGATGGATAATAGCCGCTGTGAAAATAAACGTCCGCCTGCACGGCGAAATAATCCGCCACCATTTTTCGGCCATCGCCGAGCAAGGAGGCCAGCACGCTGGGGGCAGGCTCGTCGTTGTTCAATTTTTCAAAATGGCGCGGCTCCAGCCAGGCCGCGAGGCTGAAACAGCTCACGAACAGCAGGATGAGGATTAAGCGCGCGCGCCACATAGAATTCAATTTAACGCTTTCCGGCGAAAAACCATGCACGCGGCCAGCAGGAAAAACGCGGTATAGAGAAAGCCATAGAGTGTCAGCAGAAGCACACCGCTCCAGGGAGGCGTGGGCCAATCGTGAACAATCAATTCGCTCAGGTCGAACAGTTCCAAATGCGGAATCGTGTAATAAAGCGCCGTCAACACGGAGGCGGAAGGCTCGGCCATGCGTTCGGCCACGAGATGCAGAAACCCGCCGATTTTCGAAATGGCGATGGTGACAATAAACACGATGGTCATGTTGGAGGACGGCGCCGTGAAGGTAACGGAGCCCAACAGCGTCATTGCCACGATGATGCCGAGCAATTGCCAGTGAAGCCAGAATGCCTGCACATAAGCGATCACCGGCAGCGTGTGGTCGCGCGACGCACTGACGAGGCCGAAGAAAGCATAAAACACCAGCAACGCCGCTCCCGCAGCCAGCCAGCATCCGACGAATTTGCCAAGCAACACTTGCCAGCGCGCGATGGGTTTGGCGAGCAACGGAAAGATCGTGCGACTTTCGCGTTCAAAGGGGATTTGCCGCGCCGCGGTGGTGATGGATATGACCAGTGCGGAAATCCAAATCAACGCGAGGCAGATTTCCTTGATGAAGCGGATGACCTGAATGTCCTGGAAGAAATTCATTACCCACATGCCGCCGGTGATGGCCACCGTCAGGATGAACAACACATAAAAATCCTTGCGACGGTAAAGCTCTTTGATGACGACGCCGGCGACGGCAAAGATTTTGTTCATAGGGCGAGAATAAGGGAACATCGAACATCGACGGGCGAACATCCAACATCCAATGTCAGTCCGCCTGCGCTGGTTGAGTTCGTGCACATAGTGGTAGCTTTCATGCGGGCTGGGATTGATAGCCAACGACCTTCAGGAACACCTGTTCGAGGTTGCATTGGTATTCTTTCACGAGGTCGCTCACGCGGCCTTCCACTTTTAATTCGCCCTGATGCATGATGGCGACGCGGTCACAAATGGTTTCCACTTCGCCCAGTTCGTGCGAGGAGAAGAAAACGGTTTTGCCCTCGTTCTTGAGACGCTGAATAATCTCGCGAACTTTCATGCGTCCGAGCGGGTCGAGGCCGCTGGTGGGCTCATCGAGCAGGAGCAGATCGGGATTATTGATGAGCGCCTGCGCGAGGCCGGCGCGTTGCTGCATGCCTTTGGAATAGGTGCGAATAGGACGCTTGCGGGCATGTTCCAACTCCACCAGTTTCAGGAGCTGATCGATGCGTGTTTCGGTTTCGGCTTTTGGAATTTCAAAAATGCGCGCGTAAAACCGCAGCAACTCCTCAGCGGTCAGAAATTTATAGTAATATGTAAGCTCGGGAAGGTAGCCGATGCGCTGCCGCGCGATGGGCTCGCGAGTGTTCACGTCAAATAGATAGGCCGCGCCGCTGGTGGCGTTCACATAGCCAAGCAGCACGTTCATCGTGGTGGTTTTCCCCGCGCCATTCGGCCCCAGGAAACCAAAGACTTCACCCGTCTGGACGCTGAGGTTAAGGCCTTTCAACGCCACTTTGGTCTGCTGTTTCAGTTCGCGGGATTTATATTCAACCCGCAGATTTTCAGTCCTGAGAACGGCATTCATGAGCATCAAAAATCATTCGTTAATGCATTGTGCAAGTCAATTCGTGCTGTGCGCCCACTGTTCCAACGCCTGGCGCGCATCGGAAAAATCCGGTTGCAATCGCAACGCTTCGCGGCACTGGACAATCGCTTCCTGCGATTTGCCCTGGCTGGCGAGGGCGAGGCCCAGGCGATAATGGCCCAATGCGGATTCCGGTTGAAGCCGCAAGGCCTCAGCGAATTGAGCCGCGGCTTCGGCCGGTTTGTTCTGGTCCAGCAACGCCTGCCCATAATTCAGTCGTGCGCCGGCATCTTTTGGTTTCAGGCGAACTTTTTCCGCGAACTGCAACGTGCCTTCCGCCGGATGACCGGTACGCATCAAAATGACGCCGAGATTGCCGTGGGCATCCGCATGGTCGGGCATGATGCGGAGCGCTTCGGAAAATCGCCCGGCCGCTTCGGACAATTTGGATTGCTCCAGCAACGCCGAGCCGAGGTTGTATAAAATTTCCGGATCATGCGGGCTCAAGCGGTGGGCCGCGGCCAGGTGCGTCGCAGCGTCGTCCAGCTTGCCCTCGTTTTCAAATGCTTTGCCGAGATTGTTTTCCGCATCGGCAAACCGGGGATTTTGCTTCAACGCCATCTCAAATTGTTCAATGGCCTCAGCGTTCCGACCGGCGGAGAGCAGCAGCGTGCCAAGATTATAGTGGCCTTCGGGATAATTCGGTTGAATGCGTATCGCCTTGGTGGCGTACTCAATGGCTTCCGCGGTGCGGCCTTGCTCGTTGAGACAGGAGCCCAGCGAGGAATACGCAAGGTAGTTGTGGTCCGTTACGGCTATGGCATGCCGGAAAAGAGTTTCGCCATCTTTCCAGTAACCGAGTTGCTGCCGGGTCAAAACGGAAAATACCGCCAGCACCACGAGTGCGGCGCCAGACAAAACATTTCGGGCGTTTGGAATTTTCGACAGCAGATCCGCCGCACCCCAGGCGAACACAATAAAAAGTCCGATGCTCGGAAGGTAGGTATAACGGTCCGCCATGGCTTGCGCACCGACTTGAACAATGCCGATGACAGGCACCAGAGTGCCGGCAAACCAAAACCAACCCACCGCGAGATAAGGGAGCCGTTTCGCAGACCAGAAAGCGGCCGCGCACATCAGGATGAATGCGACGACGGCGGCGAGCACGGTGCCCATCGGCAGATGAAACGAAAGCGGATAAAGGATCGCCAGGTCCGCCGGCCAGATCGTTTTCAAAACATACCCGACGTACGCGAGGAAGGCATTTTCGATCCTCAACCCCAGGGAACTGGATGCGAGCGAGTCCACCGCGCCGCCTGCCTGTTGCACTTTGAAGGTGATAATGCTCGCAATCATGGCGAGGAGGAAAAAGGGAATTTTTTCCACAATCAACTGCCTGGTGCGCGATGTGTGGGGGGCGTCGGCGCTGGAACTTGGCGAAAACAGTTGGATTCTTCCCAGCGGCCAGAAATCCATCAACAACAGGACAAAGGGAAGCGTGACGGCCATCGGTTTGGACATTAGTGCGAGCGCGAATAAGACCAAAGACAAGGCGTAGTAAAGACAGGTGTTTGCCTTTCCTGCCCGCTCACCCCTGCCCTCTCGCTGGGTCAGAGGGAGAGACTTTGCTTTTGTATAACGGGTGTAAGCCATCAACGTAAGGATCCAAAAGAACGCGCTTAAGACATCCTTCCGCTCAGCGGCCCAGGCCACTGATTCCACGTGCAACGGGTGCCAGGCGAAGAGTGCTGCGACAAAGGCGCTGCGCCAGGTGGCGCCGGTCATTTGACGCAACAGGACAAACAGCAGCACGCAATTCGCGGCGTGAAAAAGCAGGTTGGTGAAATGATGTCCCGCGGGATTCGGCCCATATAATTGCCAATCGAGCATGTGGGAAATCCACGTGAGCGGATGCCAGTTGGAAGCGTAGCCGGTTCGGAAAGCCCAGGCGATGGCGCGCCCTGTGACTCCGGAATGAATATTCCAGTTGTGAACCAGGTAATCGTTATCGTCGAAATTGATGAATCCGTGGCCGATGACTGGCCAGTACAAAATGGCAGTTCCCGCCGCAAGCAGCAGACCGATCCAGATGCCCTTTTTGGATGCGTTCATCAACAATGACCGAGGGTAACGACTCTTTTATCGGTTGTACATTCGAAATTTTGAAATAAAAAAACCCGAAGCCTTTCGACTTCGGGTTTGTAGATAACAAACTGACTGATTACGGGAGCTGGTGAGCGAGCGTGGTCGACTTGTCGCAAGTCGGCTTCTCATTCACCTGGGTCGCCGCGTAGGTGCCGCCCGAGGGGCACTTCACGTTGGTGTTGATCGATCCCGTGCCGCCGCGGCCGAGATAGCTGGTCAACGCCGTCAGAGTCACGGTATCCGTGCTGTTCTTGCCGGTTTCCAACGCCCATTGCTGAATCGCACCGTCGATCAAGCGGAGGTTGTTGATGCAAGTATTTTTGCGAGCCGTTTCACGAGCCTTGATGAAGTTCGGGATCGCAATCGCGGCCAACAGACCGATAATTGCCACCACGATCATGATTTCAACGAGCGTGAAGCCCGCCTTGCGTGAGGTCTGAATTTTCATACTAACTATGTTACCTTTCGTTCGGCGGCGTGAACACAGTGACAAGCGGGTTTATTAATTACTGCGTGTTCGTTCACAATATTGCCTGTCACCAACCGCGCATGGCATTTAGCAATCCCAATGCCAGCCTTTCATTATAGCTTTCAAACACCTTGCTTCAAGAGAAGTTGCTGTGAATCAGCAAAGAAATTAGGGACTTGTAGGACGTCCGCCGACATTTGTGGACAGGATTGTCCCATTTGTGGGCTCGCGGGACAGGTCACTGCAAAATCGACGTTGGCGCCCTGTGGAAAAAAACGAGGAGGGATAAAGAAACCGGCAACTTCTCTTCGGGAACTTTTTTAATTCAACGCGTGGCCCAGGGTGCTCTTGGAGCAAGTCGGCTTCTCGTTCACGGTCGTCATAACGTAGCTTCCGCCCGAGGGGCACTTCACAGCGCCGGGTCCGGTGCCGTTGATTTCACCGGTGCCGCCACGGCCCAGGTACACGGTCAATTTAGTGGGCGAAACCAAATCCGTGCTGTTCTTGTTGTCTTCCAATGCCCATTGCTGAATGGCCCCGTCGATCAAACGAAGATTGTTAATGCAGGCGTTTTTGCGGGCAGTTTCGCGGGCTTTGATAAAGTTCGGAATCGCAATCCCGGCGAGAAGGCCAATGATGGCCACGACAATCATGATTTCCACAAGGGTGAAGCCCGCCTTGCGTGAGAATTGAATTTTCATACGAATGTTTCACGGCAGCGGCGCAACCTGCAACGGTTTTACCGGGTTTGGTTCACGAACCCGCTTGCCATCAGCCGGGATGATAGCAGTTCTCCGGTGGAAATCACCATACCTTTTTTTACGGATTCAGGCTCCCTGCCCGCCCCGGTGCCAGCGGCGTCGCGGGAAACTATTGGACCGATGGCGAGGAGCGAAAGTCCTGGCGGTATTCAGAATAATTGCGCAGGAAGTTTTTTTGAAAACTATCGAAGGAAGAAATGGGTGGTGTATCCGCCGTTGCGGCAGGCTCCGGAATGAAGGTTGTCCGGGAACCTTCGTTGACGATGCCGAATACCTGGCGTGAATAAGCGCTGCCGTTCTTCTCAATCTCGCGATCGCCGGTGACGAAGCGCGCACCCCGCACCTCGCCATATTGCCGGAACGAATTGAGATAAATGGTGCGGTTGGTGTTTAAATTCGCCGAGTAAAGCGAGGCGCCCTGGTATAATTCTCCCGCCGGCAGCGGAATGCCGAGCGTCTCCAAAATCGTGGGCAGCAAATCCACCTGCGAACCAATTGTGGGGTTCACGTGATAACCGGGCCGGCCGGGATCGAGGATGATGAGGGGGACGTTGGCCAGTTCCGGCGTGATGGACCAGCCGTGGCCGACCGGGCCGCCGTCTTCGCCGAGCATTTCCCCGTGATCCGCCGTGATGACCACGAGGGTTTTGTCGAGCAGGCCGGACTCTTTCAATTCGTCAATGATGGAGGTAATGGTCCAATCCATGTAGAGAAGTTCGTTGAAATAAAACGGGCTGAGGTCGCCGACTTTTTCCCGGCTTCTTTTCTGAAAGCGACGCGGCGTACCGTCAAAGGGATTATGCGGCGCGGCGGGAACGTAGGTCATGAAAAATTTCTGCTTGTCGGCCGCGCGTTGTTTGATGTGCGCGCGCATCGCGTCCAGCGTGTCCTCTTCCATGAGGCCCCATGCGACGGCCTTATTAGTGCGCGCGCCGGGCATCGTGTCGGCATCATACAAATCATCGATGCCGCGATTGCGCAGCAGGCCGCGGAAGTCGGTGTAATCGAAATACGAAGAATAGAACATCGAACAGAGATAGCCGTTGTCGTGAAGGATTTCGAAAATGCTTTTCACGGGGACGCGCGTGGCGGTGAACGCATGGTAATCTTCCACGGGATACAAGCCGGTGAACGTCGCGAAACGCGCGTTGATGGAGCCGGCAAATACGGAAAAGAAATTGGGAAAGAGTTCCATGCGGTCTTTATATCGCGAGAGCAACGGCTGGGTGTCGTCTTTGCAGCCGAACAACGAGAGATGCTTGTTATAAGTGGATTCCTGGAAAACCACGATGACGTTCAGATCTCGCGGCGCGCGGGCCGGCACCGACGGCGCGGGCGCAAGCATATCGGACAGGCCCAATTCGGTGGCGGCTTTCGCAAACGTGGCACGATCCATCACCGGTGTGGCGGTGCGCTTCAACAATGGGCTGGTGGCGGCGAAGCGAATAACGGTTTGCCCTTCGGCTTTGTCGGCCGGTGCGAGCGACACGCCCGCGATGCCCAACAGGACGCACGCGACAATCGCAAACGCGAAACTTCGTCCGCGAGACGCCGGTGCCGCGGCATCCACCGATCGAGCTTTCTGAACACGACGCAACGTCCAAAGCGCCAGGGCGTAAAAAATCGCGATGACGAGTGCCGCTAGCCCGAGCGAGGGCAGGTACGGCTGCGACATGCGCCACATCATTTTTGTGGTTTCACCCGCCGCCAACGACATTACATCCCAGTCCAGCCGCACCTGCATGATTTGCGTCAGGCGCAAATCCGCGAGCGCGAGCGTGATGAGCAGCAAATTGAAGAGGTCGAGCCACAATAAAGATCCGGCGGGGCGTAATTTTCGGTACCAGCCGCCCAGCAGCCACAAGGCAGCCATCAAACCGAACTCGCCGAGAAAATAACGCGGGAACATGAAGCCCATCGCGAGTGTGTTTTCGTAATTTGGCGAAGACGGGTAGTTCACGTTGATGAGGAGGAACGCCGCCAAGACAAACGGAAGGATTCGCCACCACCCTGCCCCGAAGCCGCGCCGGCACGCGTAGAACGTGACGCCGATCAAGAGCATTACATAGCCCCAGAACAAGACCGAGAATTCGGGATTCATGTGCGTCAATTGCAACCCGGGCTGAAAGGAGTGGAACAAAATAAACAGTGAGCTGACGCCGATGAGGGGCAACGCCATCCAGAACGGATTCAATCGACCGCCATTTAAAACGAGGCACGCGACACCAAAACAGTCGGCGATGATGAGTGCGTTGCGATACTCGCGGAAATCGCGCAGGAAAATTAAAATATAGGCGACGGCAAAAATCGCGGTGACGCGCAACATCCAATGTTCGCGTCCTTTGCGCCACAATCCGTAATAGATGAATCCGTAAACGGCGGCCCACACTGCGAGATACGGCGGGCCAAAGCAGGAATAGAAGTACAGATACTGTGCGAGATTCTTCCATCCGAGCCGTTCGGTCATCAACCCGTTGAGGTAGTTTTGATCCCCGGCGTGGAAGGTCAGCAGGATGAAAAGGACGCCAAGAAACAGGATGGCGACATTCGCTTTCCGCACCACGCGCACGCCGGCCTGCATGCAAGTTGTGCCGAGCTTCCACACATTCAACCCTGCGAGCACTCCGAGTGCATAAAACGCGACGGAACTTAACCAGTCCGGCTCTTCATCTCCCACGCGCCAGTGAATTTCATACAGGTGCTTTCGCAGGCTCACCAGCATGATGAGTTTAACCACGCACAACGCAAAGAAACCGACGGCGATCCGGTTTCTAAGCGCCGGCGCGGTCCAGGCGGAGAGTCCTGCCTGTGCACGGGGGGTGGAGATTGGGCTGCCTGAAGCCTCGGTGGTTTTCGATGCCTGGCTGGTATTGTCCGCAGCAGTCATAGCGTCGGCTCAATACCAGTTCACGAACAGATGATGCCGATCCTGCCCGGGAGACTTCGCTATTTCGTTGAGCTGGGGCCCCACCCAGACGACTGCCGGCTTGTCATTCGCACCGCACTCGAGGCGATGTGTCCCGACGGAAAGTTCCACTGGTTTGCCATTAAGCGGCACGCCATCCACGGTCCCCACCAACGGGGGCACTTCCTTTTGCGGTGTAAAAAGGCGTTCTTTGAGATTTTTTGGTTCCTGATAGGTGCCGATGATGTTCGACCCTTCAGCGGAGGTGATGCGGTATCGGCCCGCGTGAAAGACTTCAAAGGTTCCCCCGCCCGCGGGCATCAGTTTTCCGAGCACCATAAAATCATCGCCGATTGAAACGTAGCGTTGTTTCAAAAATTCGTTGTCCTCGTCGGAAAGCCATTCGCTGCGATAGCTGAGAATCACCACGGAAGGAGGGTTGGCGGCAAGAAAGCCGCGCATCTCCATGCCGGAAGGAGAGGATTTCACCAGTGAGAGGTAAGCCTGTCCGTGCATGAACGTCCGCACGTCGCACACTTTCCGCGTGGGCACCATTCCGATGCCGTCGAAGATGGCGTCCTTCACCGGGTCAGTCAAATCCTCGGTGAGATTCATCAGTTGTTCCTGATGGAAATTGTCCATGGCCCAATGGCGTTTGGTCGTGGCCACAAACGGAGCCAGGTGAGTGAACACCACCACACTCGCAGCGATCGGCACAAAGGCGGAGCGGTGAGCGAAGTCCTTCCAGGCGAACGCGGCGTAGCGGTACCCCAGCAGAAAGGCGTACGGCACCACATGCAAAAGATTATATGGATACGGGTTCGGATTGGTGAACAATGCGATCAGCGCTATTCCCAGCAGCAACACTTCCGGCAAAATTCCATCCCAATTCAACGCCGCCCGTTTCTCGCGGAACACCGTCATGGCGCAGGCGATGAGCGCCGCCACCACGATCGCCACCAGCAGCGGTGTTTGCACCAGCAAGCGCGGCAGCGTGAGTTCGAACGGTGAAAATCGGAACGTCTGGTTGGACACCGTGGCGGTGCGGTTCACGTTGGCGAGATAATCATGACCGAGGCCCGCCGCGTGAAAAATCAGCCGGAACACAAAAAATGCGACCACGGCTCCGAGGCACCAGGCGAGGAATAATTTCCACCGTGGTTGACGTGCGCCGGGCGGCAGGAAAACAAAAATTCCCAGCAGCATCGGGACGGTGTAGAGGATGCTTTTCATCGCCACAAATTCCAGGCCGATGAAACAGGCGCCGAGGCAGAAAAAGGTTCCCAGTCTTGGTGGTTGGAATCTCACCATGCCCCACATCAGCAACACGCCGGTGAGCAAGAGATTGTCGTGGCGTATTTCGAACCCGTAGTCCCACAACGGAGCCAGCGTTGCGGCACCCGCCAGAGCGATGAGCCAGCGGCGGGAAAAAATGCGTTCGCCGGTCCCCATGGCAATGAGAATTAAATTCAGCCAAAAGATCAGCCACGTCAGCACGCGAGCAGAGGCAAAGAGGTCGACGGCGCGAGCACCTGCCGGTATGACCCAGGATAACATCAACTGGAAGAGTTCCATTCCCGGCGCCGATTGCCCGCTAGCAATCATCTTCGCGGCAAAGACGTTGAGGCATTCGTCGACCTGGTAAATTCGCATCGCCGCGAGATAGAAGGATAGCCAGACGAGCACCCCGATGGCCGCGACGAGAACGCCCATCGAAACCGCCTTGAGCACGCGAGCACTCACGCTCGCCTGGGCGCGAGTTGCATCGGGCGCGGTTTCCAGCAAAATGCCGGCATTTTCTTTCACATTTTCGACCATAATGACAATCGGGCTCCATCCGCTGCAAAGAACGTGCCCAAGTGCTTTATTTCACGTATTCTGCGCATTTATCGCGGCAAGTAGCCTCAAATCGTCCATTTTTTAGACTGCGCCACTTTACTGTTGTCGAGTTCTCGGCGAAATTACCGACGATGAGTTTCCCAACTGAAATCCGGCCTAACCGGCCTTCTGCACTTTACCAAGCAAGGCCATGGTCGCAAGAGGGAAAGACATCGAGCGCCTTCGATGGAGAACCGGAACGTTGCCTGAATCTGCAGACCGCCAGCCCGGCATTCCGCAGCGCGTAACCAACAAGTCATTCACCATGTCCTTCTCAGATCTCAAACCCACGACACTGTTGCTGATCGCTTTTGCAGCTTTGAATGTGCGCGGCAATGATTTCGACGTTATTGGTTCGCCGCTCCTGCGCCAGGTCGCACCCAGCCTGCAGGGCAATGGAATCACGGTGGCCCAGGCTGAGGGCACGGAAAACGAAGTGCCGAATGCTTTTGAAATTGAACCCGCCGGAGTCGGTCAGCCAGCGAGCTTGTTCAACTGGACTTCCAGTCTCGGCACCGCGAACACCTACCCGAATGTGGTTGGGACCAAATCATTCCACGCGACCGGGGTGGCCGGCATTTTCGTTGGCGAAAACGGTTTGGCGCCGCAGGTGACGCACGTGGACAATTACGACGCCGATTATTTTTTCAATCATTATATCGACGGCGCATTTCCGATCTCCGCACGACTGGTGAACCAGAGCTTCATTTTTGCGAATGCAGACGGCAGTCATTTATCCACCAACGAAGAAAAAATGCTGGATGCGGCCTATGATGATTACGCGGTCCAATACGGTGTGCTGTTCGTCTCCGGCGCCGGAAACGGCGGCCCCATTTTTCCCGCCGCTACGTGCTACAATGGTCTCGGTGTGGGAGTTGTTCCGGGCCCGTCGAGTTTCGGGCCCACGAGCGACGGCCGCTGCAAGCCGGACCTGGTGGCGTCCGGAGGGGTCACGAGTTTTTCCACGCCTTTGGTTTGCGGCTCGGCCGCACTGCTGCTGCAGGCAGCGCTACGCGGCGACGGTGGCGCTGATACCAATTCCGCCAATAACAATCTGACGTTGAAAGCGCTCATTCTGAACGGTGCGATCAAGCCCACCAACTGGGTGAACACCGTCACCAGGCCGCTCGATACTAGCTATGGCGCCGGCGTTCTGAACGTGTTCAATTCCTGGAGCCAGTTGCGGGGCGGAAAACATCCGTTCATCGAAACGACTTCCGTGGTCAGTGGAAGCCCGCACCCGCCGGGAGCCAATGCCAACAACGAAAGCGCATTGACCGGCTGGGACTTGAATTCGTTGACGAACGCCGATTCCTCGCACGAACGAATCAATCATTATTATTTCAATCTGCCTGGCAGCAATTCTTTCACCCTGACGGCGACGCTGACTTGGCTGCGGCCGTATAGCACGCCGCAAAATCCCCTGCCCGCCATTAACGATTTAAATTTGTTTTTGTACAATGCAGCGAACGGCAACCTCGTCCTGTGCAGCACAAGCACCGTGGACAACGTGGAACACATCTATGTGCCGGTTTTGCCACCGGGCCGATACGATTTGCAGGTGGAAAAAAATCCGAACGGCAAAGTATCCGACGGCGAGACCTACGGTCTGGCGTTTGAATTTTTCAACATGCCGCTGAGCATTGCTTCGACGAATGGAAACTTCGCAATCTCCTGGCCCCTGGCGCCGACCGGTTTTCAATTACAGTCGACGAGCAGCATCAATCCGCCTGCCGCCTGGTCAAACGTGCCGAATACCGTGACGGTGGATACGAACGCCAACCGAAACATAGTGACTCTGTCGCCCACGGGAACGAACCAATTCTTCCGGCTGGTCCGGCCATAAATTGAGCCAAAAGGTCGGAGCGCCGCAATCGCGACTTGCCCCTGCCCGCTCTTTGCTTATACAACTGGCCGCGCTCGAATGAAAAAGCCGTGGTTTCAACCTAGATATTCACTGCGATTGCTCGGCAACTCGCTCGTCGCGTGTCTTCCCACTCCGCTGCTGCGGATGTTTTTCAAAAGCTTTACGACGCACCCCGAAAAGGCGGAGAACGCCGGATTCTTTGTCCTGCCACGGACATTCGATTCGCCCGTGTCGCGTCCCGAGGAAATCGATTTTGACGCGCTGGCAAAACCGCGCGCGCTGCCGGGCATTGACCTGCGCGCGGGATCCGCGTTGGAATTGCTCAAACGGCTCAAGCCATTTGCTGCGGAACTGGATGCGATTCCTTATGAATCTTCCACCACCGCTCCCTTTTGGTTCAGCCCTGAATTCATCGGCAGCTTTCCTGATTACGATGCCGCCTTGCTCTATTCCATGCTTCGCCTGCTCAAACCAAAACGCTATGTGGAAGTGGGCTGTGGCTATAGCTCGATCATCAGCGCGTTTGCCCTCAAGCGCAACGAGCAGGAAGGAACCATCTGCGATGCCGTCTACGCCGATCCCGAACCAAGGCTGGCCCTGGAAGATACGCTGGCAGGCCGGCGCCTGATCCGAAAACCGGTGCAAAAGGTGCCGCTCGATCTTTTTACCGCGCTCCAAGCCGGTGACGTGTTGTTCATTGACACCAGCCACGTAATAAAAGTCCAAAGCGACGTGGAACATGAATTGATCCGCATCCTGCCGTCATTGGCTCCCGGCGTCTGGATTCATTTCCATGATGTCTTTACTCCCTACGATTACCCAGAAGAATGGGTGCGCGGACTGATTCGACTCAGCGCCAATGAGCAATACGGCCTGGAATGCCTGTTGAGCGGCGGAAACCGTTACCAAATCGAAATGCCTCTCCATTATCTGGTCCGGGATCACCAGGCTGCCGCGAAAGAATTTTTCCCACGCGGCCGGACGCGCGCCCACAGTTTGTGGATACGCAAGGTGCAGTAAACTTCACGCCGCAGACTTGATCCGCGTCGGACTTGAATGCTTCCTTTCGGCGGGTAATCGACTATATTGCCCTCGAATGCAAAATTGCTTTCGATGTTGGAGTCACCTCGCGCTGCTGGTGCTTGCGCTGCTCGCGTCAAATGCCGGCGCGCAGACGCTGAATTGGAACACGAACCAGAATCGCGTCAGTGCCGACATCCAATCAATGCCCGTGGCCCGGCTCTTGAGCGGCATCGCGCAGCACACGGGTTGGGAAGTTCTTTTGGAGCCGGACGTTAAACACAACGTCTCCACCAAATTTCAGGATCTTACATCCGCGCAGGCTCTGCGCATGCTGCTTGGTGATTTGAATTTTGCCATTGTTCCGCAAACCAACGGGCCGACGCACCTTTACGTGTTTCGTACCTCGATGGGCAAGGCGACGCTGATTATTCACCCCGGGGATTTGGTTTCAAAGGCATCAACCTCCGGAAAAATTCCCAACGAACTGGTCCTGACCGTCAAGCCCGGCGTCAATATTGACGGGATGGATTGCCTGCAGAATGCGACCGTTACTGGCAAGATCGATTCCCTAAACGCTTATCGCGTTCAGTTCAAGGATGAAGCGGCCGCCACTGCCGCGCGCACCTGTCTTTCGGGCAACCCGGACGTGCTGGCCGTGGAATCCAATTTTTCCCTCGAGCCGCCCGACCGCCCGATGGGCGTGGCGAACACCTCACCGGATATCAATCTCAATCCGAAAGCAAACGATGGCAGCTGCGAGGTGGTGATTGGATTGATTGATACTTCGGTCGGCACGCTTGGGCACGGTCTCGACCAGTTTCTTTTGAAAGGAATTTCCGCGGCGGGAGAGGCTCCACCCAGTTCGCAACTCACCCATGGCACGGCGATGGCTGAAACCATTCTGCGGGGATTGCAAGCGAACACGGGTGGGTCCACTTCCGTGAAGATTCTGCCGGTGGATATTTACGGGCCGAACGAAACCACGAGCACATTTATGCTCGCACAGGGCATTTCACAGGCAGTGGAAAAAGGCGCCAATGTGTTGAACCTGAGTCTCGGCGGCCAGGGTGACAGCGCGCTTCTTCACACGTTGATTCAAAACACGACCAAACAAGGTGTTGTCTTTTTCGCCGCCGCAGGAAATCAACCGGTCACGACGCCTACCTACCCTGCGGCGTATCCGGAAGTGCAGGCGGTGACCGCTGCAGCGGGCCCCGGGCAGGTCGCGGATTACGCCAATCGGGGCAGTTTTGTTGACCTTATGCTGCCGGGCACGAGCATCGTTCCTTACGGCGGCCAATCCTGGGCCGTCACCGGCACGTCCACGGCGACGGCTTACGCGTCCGGCATTGCGGCCGGACTGGCGGACGCGGGTCATAATTGTCCCGGCCAGGTTATTTCGACGGTGGACAGCAAATTTGGCGTCAGCCTCGGCGGCGGGCAATGAAGCATTCCCCGAGCGCGGCTCGTCGCGCAGATAAAGATATGAGAAATTCGGCTTTTTCGTGCTCCTCAATTGCGGCTTGCGGGAAACGCAACCCGAACTAACCTTTCATGGTGGCTTGGTTCACTGACCGGCATTTCTTCCTGTTGGCCGTAATCGTTTACGGGCTCAGCATGGTGTACTCGGTTTTCCTGTGGCGAAAAGGTTTTCGCGAGGACAACCGGCTCAACTACTTTTTACTTCTGGCGGGTTTTGCGCTTCATACCACGGCGATGTTTAAACGCGGCTTCGATCTGAAACATTGCCCAGTGAACAACCTCTACGAAGCAACGACCTTTTTGGCCTGGACAATCGTGGCCGTGTATCTCGTGTTCGGCACCTGGTGGCGCCTGCGATTTTTGGGAGCGTTCGCGTCGCCGGCGCTCTTCGCGATAGGCGTGTTCGCCTTGATGCCAAGCCTCGACCCGCCGCACGGTCCGCACCCGGAATTTTCCGGCGCGGACGCCAGCTTGCACGCAGCACTCGTGTTGCTGGCTTACGGGGCTTTCGGCCTCGCCGCCGTGGCGGGCGTGATGTTTCTCACCCAGGAACACAACTTGAAATTCCATAAACTGCGCGCCGTCCTGACGCTTTTCCCCCCGATCCAACGGCTCGAACTCATCACGAACCGTCTTGTGTTCGCGGGATTTATTTTACTGACCGTCGGCCTGTGTGTGGGCGCTGCCTTGCCTCACACGGGAGTAAAATTTTATCAGGATCCAAAAATCCTTTGGTCAGGACTTCTTTGGGTGTTCTATCTCGGGCTACTGATTTCACGCTGGCGTTTTGCGCAGTCCGGACGCCGATTCGCCGTGGGCGTCATCGGGGCATTCGCGTTCCTGGTATTAACCTTTTGGGGCACGGCCCTGCTTTCCCCGCTTCATAATCAATGAATATTAAGCGTCGAGCGTCGAAGGTCGAGGTTCGAGAGCTGCGCGAAGCGGGTTCTCGGCCGGCCATTCGTCATTCGTCATTTGTCATTTTCACCCCATGATCGTCGTCCTCGGACTAAGCCATCATTCGTCACCCGTTGAGTTACGGGAACGATTTGCTTTTGGCGAGGCGCGCATTCCGGCGGTGCTGCAATTGCTGCGCGACGAGGGCATCGCGGACGAAGCGGTGATTCTCTCGACATGCAACCGCGTGGAAATTTACGTCTCCACGTCATTGGATTCGGCCAAGGCGTTCCAGGAGTTGAAGGAATTTCTGGTCACGTGTCATGATTATCGTGATCCGCTCACTGACGAAATCTACGCCTTGAGCGAGCCGCAGAGTATTCACCATCTGTTCAAAGTCGCGTGCGGCCTGGACTCCATGGTGCTCGGCGAAACGGAAATTCTCGGCCAATTAAAAAAAGCTTATGATCTCGCGCTGCAACATCGGCATACCGGCACGCGCCTGAACAAGGCGTTTCAACGCGCTTTCAACGTGGCCAAGCACATTCGCACCGAAACCAGCATCCAGCGCGGCAGCATTTCCGTGGGCTCCGTGGCGGTGGAACTGGCCGAGAAAATTTTCTCTTCGCTCGACGACCGGCACGTGATGGTGATTGGCGCCGGTGATACCAGCGAAAAAACCGCGCGCGCCCTGCTCTCGCGCGGTGCGAAAAGCATCATCGTGGCAAATCGTTCCTTTGATCGCGCGCAGGCGCTGGCGTCGGAATTCGGCGGGCGCGCGGTGAATTTCGATGATTGGTCGAAGGAATTCGGCCAGATCGATATCGTCATCAGCAGCACCGCCGCGCCGCATCATATCCTGAACCGCACAAAGCTGGAGCCGCTGATGAAGCTTCGCAAAAATCGGCCGCTGCTGCTCGTGGATATCGCGGTGCCGCGCGACATAGATCCTGAAGTCAACCTGATGCCGAACGTGTACCTGTATAACATTGATGATTTGCAGGCGATCGCGGCGGATTATCTCAAGCAGCGCAAAGAGGAAATTTCCCGGTGCGAGAAGATCATTGCGGAGAAGGCGAAGCCGCTGCTGGGGCATTCCGGAGAGCCAGGCATCACCGGCGAAATTCAAGCCATACGAAACACGTAATATTTCCATGCCCGAAAAACCCATCATCATTTGCACGCGCGGCAGCGCCCTGGCGCTGGCCCAATCCAACATGATTGCCGCGGAATGCCGCCGGATTTTTCCGCGGCTTCGCTTTGAATTAAAGATCATCAAAACCACGGGCGACAAACTGCAAAAAGCTTCCATGGCCAAGGCCGACGGCGGCTTGCCCAAGGGTTTGTTCACCAAGGAACTGGAAGTGGCGCTCGTCAAAGGTCAGGCGGATATCGCGGTGCATAGCCTGAAAGATTTGCCCACGGAATTGCCGGCGGGGCTCATGCTCGCCGCCACGCCGAAACGCGAGGACGTGCGCGACGTGCTGATTTACCGGGACGCGGCGTATTTCGCGAATCCGGCAAACCACCAAAAGGAAGAGTGGACCCCCGGCCAGGCGGCGTTGAAAGGATTGGACCCGCACACGGCGCTGAAAGATTTCCCGAAGGGCGCGACCATTGCGACGAGCAGCACCCGGCGCAAAGCGCAATTGCTCGCTGCCCGGCCCGACCTGAACATTGTGGAGATTCGCGGCAATGTCAGCACGCGCATGCAGAAAGTGGCCGACCGCACTGAACTGGACGGCACCGTGCTCGCGCTCGCGGGCATCACGCGGCTGAATTTCACCATCGCGAAAAATGGCACGCTGCATGGGGATGCCGTGCCGGATGGTTTGCTCGCCACGCTGCTGAGTTTGGAGGAAATGCTCCCCGCGGTCGGCCAGGGCCTTTCCAGCACATTGGGATCCTAAGCTTAGAATTCCACGTGGACAAGTTGTCGCG
>JADMIO011227150.1_pt1 | contig 60297 bp, 51 predicted proteins | sample 8958161 | NCBI WGS metagenome assembly JADMIO01 (sample SAMN16585339, study PRJNA669376) | soil metagenome | isolation source: Crop rotation soil | place: USA: Cullars Rotation, Alabama | collected 2011
GCCGCGACTTCAAGTCACGTGAATTCCAAGCTTCGGATCCCACTGTGCTGGAAAGAGGATAACACCCGCCTTGGCCCTTGAATCTTTGGGGTTTTCTTTCCGGGCCTGGTTTCCAAAAACAATGGCAAGGATAGCACAGGGGATCGAGGCAATGACAAAATAGGGGATAACGAGACAGGCAATGGCCACAATGCCCAATATCATGGCAGTGTTGCCCCTATTATTTTTCGTTTCTTCTTTTTTGACTGTAGTAAGCCCTTTTTTCAATTTCCATTGATACAATTTCACCGCGATCTTTTCTTTGAACTTCAATTTGCGGCCGGCCAGTTTTTGAATGTCCTTGATCGAAAGCGAAGAAATATATTGAAGGGGATCGACGGGCTTTGTCAATGACGGTAAACTGGCAGGAGCTACGGGAATACTTGCACTTTCAGCTCCCATGCAAAAAAATCCTAACACAATAAAGAGTATCCATCTTCTCATAATAACAGTTTTTAGCGAAAAATAGTGAAACAAAAAAATTGCTATCTTATCAGGAAACTTATTTTTGTTCAACTGCTGCATGAAGATGAAGAAATTTTTCCAGAAACTCACGAATTGGGAACTATGGAACTTTTACGTCCTCTATTTCCCGATCGGTCCTGTCTGGCTCTGGTATTGTCTCCGGAGCTGGTCGTTCTGGTATTTCAGCTCTTCCAACCCCACACTGACCTTTGGCGGGTTTGAGGGAGAAGGAAAAAAAGAAATGTATGATCAATTACCTTCTTATTCCTATCCCCGGACCACTTATATCATGCACGACTGGTCCTTCGAAGAAGTAAAGAAAAAGATCAGTGAAGCCGGGTTCAATTTTCCTTTTATTGTCAAGCCCGATGTGGGAATGAAAGGTATACTTTTCCGTAAGATCGATAACGATGATCAACTCGCGAAATACCATGAACGGATCCCTGTTGAATATATCGTCCAGGACCTGGTGATCCTGCCGGTCGAGGTCAGTGTATTTTATTACCGTTTTCCCTGGGAGCAAAAAGGGGTCGTCAGCGGGTTTATTGATAAAGAATTGCTGCAGGTAAAAGGAAATGGCCGTTCCACTTTGAAAGAACTTGTACAGGAGCATCCCCGCGCCAGGTTCCGTATGGAAGAAATGGAACATCGTCATGGTCATCGTTTTAACCGGGTCATTCCCGCGGGGGAGACCTTCTATCTATCCTATGCCGGCAATCATAACCGCGGCGCCCATTTTACCAACCTGCACAAAGAGATCGATGCCGACCTGCACAAGGTCTTTGATGACCTGAGTCATTACACCGATAAATTCTACTATGGGCGCTATGATATCAAAACGACCTCTATTGAAGACCTGAAACAGGGAAAGAATTTCCAGATCCTTGAATTCAATGGTTGCGGCGCAGAACCCAATCATATTTACGATTGCGGGATGAGTCTCTGGAAAGCCTATGGTGTCATCCTTCATCACTGGAAGGTATTGTACAAGATCAGCCGCTATAATCATAAGAACGGAACCCCTTACTGGTCCTTCAGCCGGGGAAGGAAATACCTGGCCGAAGCCAAACGGCATTTCAGGATGCTGGAAAAGTATGATTGAGCTTCCCTAATTTCGGTCTATAAAACCTCCTATGGCTGCTGACGAAAAATTCCTGCTGCTGCGCAATTACGATCTCTGGTGCCATCTTGATGACAAGGAATACGAGGAACTGAATGTGGCACACCAGTTCATCGAAGCCAAAAAAGGGGATTATATCTATTTCGATTCCCATCATCTCAATAAACTCTACTTCGTAAAGAACGGTTATATCAAGATCGGTTACGTGGATGAGGAAGGGAAGGAGATCATTAAGGAGATCATTAAAGAGGGAGAGATATTCGGGCAATTCGCCCTTGAAAAAACAAACCTGAACGGGGAATTTGCCAGGGCTTACAAAGGCAATGTGAGTCTTTGCGCCTTTACCATCGAGGATTTTGAAAAACTACTGACAAAGAAACCGGGACTCGCCGTTAAATACAGCAAACAGGTGGGGGAGAAACTGCGGCGTGCCGAGTTCAGGCTCGTCAGCATGCTGAACAAAGACACACGCTCAAGGCTACTTGCTTTTTTTTACCACCTGGCCATGATGGAAGGCTATGATGGAACAACCCCGGGATATACGATCAATAATTTCCTGACGCACGACGATATCGCCAAGCTGATCGGGAGCGCCCGGCAGACGGTGACGACCTTTATCAGTCAACTGGAAACAGAGGGGCTGTTGAAAATATCGAGGAAAAAAATCCTCATTCCGGATATGAAAAAATTACGACAGCTCGTCGTGGTAACTTAATTAAGGATTAATCTTATTTTCGTTTCATGCATCCGCTGCTGAAAATTTTCTTTACTGGTTTGCTCGTCAGTTTCCTGGGATCCCTGCCATTGGGTACGCTGAATATCGCCGCGATGCAGATCTCCGTTTCCGATGGCGTTACGGCAGCCATGTTTTTTTCCCTGGGTTCATTACTGGTCGAGATCATCTATGTCCGGATATCGCTTGTCGCGATCGACTGGATAAGGAAACAGGAAAAAGTATTAAAGGCCCTGGAATGGGTGACCCTCATCATCGTACTGGCCCTGGCCGTTTCCAGTTTTTACGCGGCCCTGCATCCCGGTGTCAAGAAAAATATCGTGCTGAGCAGTTCCATGCCCAAGTTCCTGCTGGGCGTCATCATGTGCGCCGTCAACCCGGTGCAGATACCGTTCTGGTTTGGCTGGAGCACGGTGTTGTTTACCAAAAAAGTGCTGCTGCCAAGGAACGATCACTATAACTCTTATATCATCGGTATCGGTATCGGGACCTTTATCGGGAACTGTATCTTTATTTTCGGCGGATTACTCATCGCGAACAAGATCAGCAATAACCAGCATATACTCAACTGGGTGATCGGGGGTATCTTCACACTCACGGCATTACTCCAGTTGTGGAAGATATTGAAACACAAAGATGCGGTGCACCAACTGGAACACCCTGAAGAGATGACGGGTAAGATCGAAGAGCAGATGGAAAAGATAGAAGAAGGACTCGACAAGATCACCCCGCATGAGAAAGAAGAAGAGAAAAAGTAAACCTGCTAAAAAACAAACCATATGGCCATCAAAGACGCTTTTATCGCTGAACTCAAACATGAATCCGCCCTGACAAAAAAGATCCTCGAAAAAGTCCCCCTGGATAAAAAAGATTGGAAGCCCCATGAGAAATCCATGTCAATAGGAAGACTGGCGACACATATCGCGGAGAACACCAAATGGGTTTCTGATATCGCCAATATCGATGACTTTGATTTTATGGCGAACTACAATTTCAACCCGCATATGGCGGGATCCACGGAAGAATTGCTGGGGATATTTCAAACCCATCTTGATAACGCCATCAATGATCTGTCGAAGATGAACGATGAAGATTTTGCCAAACCCTGGGTAGTAAGAAGAGGAGAGCAGGTCATGTTCAATACGCCGAAAAAAGTGGCAATTCGTGGATGGGCCTTCAGTCATATGATCCATCACCGCGGCCAGTTATCGGTTTACCTCCGTTTGCTGGATGTGCCGGTGCCGGGAATGTATGGGCCGAGCGCGGATGAAAGATAGAAGGAGCCATGAGCAATGAGCCGGGAGCCATGAGCCGAGAGCCATGAGCCGAGAGCCATGAGCCATGAGCCGTGAGCCGTGAGCCGTGAGCCGAAAGTCCAGAGCCCGACAGTTTCTAATCAACAATAAATAATTTACAGCCCACTGCAGTAGAAGAGCGGTGGGCTTCATTATTATCTCCCACAAAATAGCACATGCCTTTGCTGAGTTTCATTATGCGGCCATCTTCCAGTTCGGTATCCATTTCTCCTTCCAGGCAGTAAACAATATGGCCTTTGCTGCACCAGTGATCTGCCTGATAACCGGGAGAGTATTCCACGACCCTGGCCCTGATATCATTGACCATCTGAGTTTGCCGGGATACGGTGCCCGTTTCGCCCGCTTGTTCTTGTTTTGGGATGGAGGACCAGTCTGATGTTTGAAAGGGAAAAGAGGCTATGTTCATAATGTTGCTTTTGCAGGTTAATGGGGACTGATCGTTTCCACATCGGGAATGCCGGTCAGTTGCAGTTTGATATGTTTATGATGGGCCTTGGCTTTGAACTCGTTGATCGCCTCGATCACATCGTAATCAATATAAACGCTATGCGCCCCGTCAATATGCACGACGGCGTGGTCGGGGATATTTTCCAGCTCATCCTTTAATTTTTTCTTGTTGATGAAACTCACATTAATGGCGAGGTGAAAATCATAATGCATGACATTCCCTGCCTGCTGTTTTGTAAGCGTAAACCCTGCCTTATATGTATTCTTAAAGATAAAATACCCGGCGTAGGCGATACCTATAAGGACACCGATCAGCAGGTCGGTAAATAAAATAGCAATGACCGTAACGATAAAGGGCATGAACTGCTCGCGGCCCAATTTATATACCGAACGGATCATGCGGGGTTTGGCAAGATTATAACCCGTGCGTACCAGGATGACGGCCAGCACACAATAAGGAATATAATTGAGCATGGAGGCCAGGAAAAAAGCGAAGACAAAAAGCCATATACCGTGAAAAATGCCGGAAAGTTTTGTCCGGGCCCCAGCTTCCGCGTTCGCGGAGCTTCTTACGATCACCGCAGTGATAGGCAGCCCGCCCAGTAAACCACTCAGGAAATTGCCGGTACCCTGGGCTATCAACTCCCTGTTCTGGGGAGTGATACTGTTATAAGGATCCAGTTTGTCCACCGCTTCGATACTCAACAGTGTTTCGAGCGAGGCCACGATGCAGATAACGATCGCGTTCTTCCAGATGGCCGGATGGTTGAACAGGGCCTGGTAGTCGGGAAGTTTTATCTGCGCAAACAGGTTGCCGGGAATATGTACGAACTGGGAATCTTCCAGGGCAAGGGCAGGAACATACGATTTGAATAATAAGGTCATCCCGATCCCGAATGCTACCACCACGAAAGAAGTAGGAAGGAAAGGTACCCGTTGGGACATTGTTTTTTTCCAGGCGATCAGTAATACCAGTGACAGTATGGAAATAAGGATCGCTCCGATTGAACTGTGGTAATAGATCTCTTTGATATGACTGAAGGCATTGTTGAAAGAGATGACATTGAATAGTTCTTTGGTCCAGAAATCAGCTTTATCATATCCCAGCAGCAGGGGTACCTGCTTGGAGATAAGAATGATGCCAATGGCGGCAAGCATTCCTTTTATAACGGTAGAAGGAATGAAATGAGTGAAACCCCCGAGCCGGAAAACGCCCAGCAGTACCTGTACAAGCCCTGCGACCGATACGGAAAGAAAGAAAACTTCCACCGATCCCAGTTCAGTGATGGCGGCCGCGCAGATAGCGGTCAGCCCGGCAGCTGCGCCACTGACACTGATATGAGACCTGCTGATCAGCCCCACCACGATCCCCCCGATGATACCCGACAATAAACCGGAATACAACGGCGCATTGGAAGCTAATGATATACCGAGAGAAAGCGGGAGGGCTACAAAAAAAACAGTGATACTGGCTTTGAAGTCATGTTTGAGAAAGGAGAGAAAGTAAAATTTTGCCTTCCGGTTAACAATGCTCATGCAAAAACAATTTCTTTCAAAAGAACCTATAATTACTTCGCCTGTATTCCTTTTGATACCAATTGGAGATCACACTTCGGTTGTCCACTTGTCGCGTTCATCAGGACTGAATTTCCAGGGGGCAAAATTATTTTCCACGTTGCTGAACATAGCGGCCCATTCCTGCGGGGAGTTACTTTCTTCCATCACCAGGTAGCGGCGCAGTTCTAATATGATATCCAGCGGGCTGATGCTGACGGGACATTCCTGCACGCAGGCATTACAGGTGGTGCAGGCACGCAGTTCCTCTACAGAAATATAATCGTGTAAAAGACTTTTGCCATCGTCTTTGAATTCTTTATTGGTATTGATGTTCTTTCCCACTTCTTCCAACCGGTCGCGGGTATCCATCATTATTTTTCTTGGAGAAAGCAGTTTCCCGGTCTGGTTGGCGGGACAGGCGGCAGAGCAGCGGCCACATTCGGTACAACTATAAGCATCCATCAGATTCTTCCAGCTCAGGTCCTGTATGTCTTTTGCCCCGAATTTCTTCGGTGGCTCGGCATTTCCTGTGGGCGCCAGTTCCGGTTGCATCGCGTACAATACTTCTTTTTGAATGGACTCCATATTTTCCATCTTGCCCATCGGTTCCAGCCTTGCATAGTATGCATTGGGGAAGGCAAGCACGATATGCAGGTGCTTGGAATAAGGGAGATAGTTCAGGAAAGCAAAGATGCCAACGATATGCAGCCACCAGCATCCGCGTTCCACCCACTCAAGACCATTGTTGCTGACGCCGTTCAATACAGGATGCAGGTATTTTGAAAGAATGAAATTACCTGTAGGGTTTGCGGCATAATGTTCAATACCTCTTGCCTGTAAGAGGGTATCACTCGCATTCAAGGTCAGGAATAATGTCATCAGTACGATCTCCGTAATGAGAATATAGTTCGCATCGCTTCTTGGCCAGCCGTCCAGGTCCTTGCTGATAAACCGTTTGAGCTTGATGATATTCCTTCTTACCAGGAATATCGCACAGGATAATAAGACCAGCAGGGCCAGCACTTCAAATGCATTGATCAGGAAGATATAAAGACCGCCGAGTGGGGCGGCAAACATCCGGTGGGTGCCAAAAATACCATCCAGTACGATCTCGAGCACTTCGATATTGATGATGATAAAACCAGCATATACGAAGAAATGCATCACGGCCACCAGCGGGTTGCGGAACATTTTCTTTTGCCCGAAGGCCAGTAAGAATAAATTGCGCCAGCGTTGCGCTTTGTTATCACTGATATCTTCGTCACGACCCAATTTGATATTGCGACTGATCTCTTTTACTTTTTTGGTAAAAAGCCAGATGGAAACAGCGCTGATAAGAATAAAAAGGATCTGCTGGGCGAGTTGCATGGGCTGGTTGTTGCTGCTAAATTACGATAAAACAGTTTACCACAGGTTACACGTATTCATTCACGGATAACAGGTGCAATCTTTAGAGATCGAATCTGTGGTTAAAAACTTATAGCATGCGCTTTTAGCTTGCCATTAGAGAATTCCAAAGCAGGCGCGGGGAATTTGAATGCACTTAAAACAGTGAAGAGTAGTTTCAGCACTTTTTTATTGGTCCTGATCTTTGTCAGGTCGATATCAGGAGCGAGGTACCATTGGCGGTAACGTTTAATGTCAGGCCGGTTGAAAACAATATTACCATCGCCGTCCTTGCCAATATTCTCCGTTCCGCCAAACAAACCTTCTGCTCCATAGCCTACGGCAACAGAAAGCCAGGCCGGCAGGTTTGATTTCGGGAAAAAGGACCGGAGGTTAACACTTGCCCAATAGGTCTGCCCATTGTAATCTTTGATCAGCCGTTCGGCAGTTGATCTTCCAAACAATACATCACTACGCTGATCGAGGGAGGGATCGCTATAGTTCTTATGATGAAAAGAGAATTTTAATTTGATCCGCTGTTCATTCCAGGCCAGTTCCTGTGCTACCAGGGTACTGCTGCCAAGTATATTGGCGCCGAAATCTCCCCAGCTCCATCCCCAGCCGGCACTGAAGCCATCGAGGACCTCGATCGCGGTCTGGTAAACGGCACCGCTCATCCCGCCGATCCAGATCCTTTTTTTTCTTGGCATGCCTGTCCATTCCCACATTTTCATGCTGCCATAACTTTCGATATAGGCGGAATATAAGTGACCCACTTTATCAACCTGTTTCCATTCAGGAAAATCGTTGAAGGAATGAAAACCGGTTTGCGGGTAATCTTTGTACCAGGCATTGTATAAGTCGATCATCGTGCCGCCATAGCCGAGGACATTAGCGCCGGCGACCATCCAGGTCCTTTTTCTTTTTTGAGTGGGAGTCAGGTAATACTGGTTCCATCCCCCCGGATCCAAAACTTTTGCATATATGGGACGTTGTAGTCCAAGTGAACTGTCTATTAACTTCCCCATGATCTGCTGCTTTGCACTATCAAGTTTCATTGAATCAGTTTGGGAAAAACAAGCCATGGAAAATAAAAAAGAGACTGCGAGTATGCTGAGTTTGGTACGGGACGTACAAGTGTGCGACGCAAGGGACGGTGATAGTAGTGATTCAGCTGGGCTCATACACAACAAATTTACGTTTCCTGCTTCTTTTCAGTTTCAAAATGCTAAAATTCAATAACTTTCAAGCAAAATCAACCATTTAAACGATAACCATGGACGCAGCGATACAATCGAAGATCGATAACTGGCTCAGTGGAAATTTTGATGCGGCAACAAAAGAAGCGATCAAAAAACTGCAAAAAGAAAAACCGGATGAACTGGCCGACGCTTTTTACCAGAACCTTGAATTTGGTACCGGCGGGTTACGGGGCATCATGGGCGTGGGTACGAATCGTATGAATAAATACACGGTCGGGATGGCCACGCAGGGTTATGCCAATTACCTGAAGCAATGTTTCCCGGAAGGAGTAAGTGTTGCTATCGCGCATGACAGCCGGAACAACAGCCGTTTCTTCGCGGAAACAGCCGCGAATGTTTTTGCGGCCAACGGGGTGAAGGTCTATTTGTTTGAAGACATGCGTCCGACGCCTGAATTATCCTTTGCGATCCGCCAGTTGAAATGCCAGGGTGGAGTGGTCTGTACTGCTTCACACAATCCGAAAGAATACAATGGGTATAAAGCTTACTGGAATGATGGTTCACAGTTGGTGCCGCCGCATGATAAGAACGTGATCAAAGAAGTGGACAAGATCGGGTCCGTGGATGATGTGAAATGGAGCGGTGGTGAAGCGAATATTACCAGCATCGGCAAAGAACTGGATGAGCAATATATTGAAATGGTGAAAGGGTTGAGTGTATATCCCGAGATCATCGCCAAACACAAGGACCTGAAGATCGTATATACTCCCATACATGGAACGGGTATCACTTTAGTACCGCCGGTACTGGAACGTTTTGGATTTACCAATGTACATATTGTAGAAGAGCAGAGGATGCCGGATGGAAATTTCCCGACGGTCGTTTATCCCAATCCCGAAGAAACAGAGACAATGAGTCTTGGATTGAAATTGGCTGAAAAACTGGATGCGGATATCCTTTGCGGCACCGATCCGGATGCCGACCGTATTGCTATCGGCGTAAAAGATTCAGCAGGCAAATGGGTATTGATGAACGGGAACCAGACCGCTGTACTCGCTTTCAATTACCTGATCGAAGCGAGGAAGACAAAAGGCATCGCGAAACCCAATGATATGGTGATCACGACGATCGTGACAACCCCGATGATCGATACGATCGCTGCTATCAACCAGGTTAGTTGCTATCGTGTGCTGACGGGTTTTAAATGGATCGCTGAAATGATCCGGCAAAAAGAAGGGAAGGAGAATTATATCATTGGCGGGGAAGAGAGTTTCGGGTTGATGATCGGTGATAAGATCAGGGACAAGGACGGTATCAGCGCGGTAGCTTTATTGTGCGAGATGGCTGCATATGAAAAGGAAAAGGGCAGGAGCCTGTACCAGAAAATGATCGACCTCTATGTCCAGTATGGTCTTTATAAAGAGCACCTTGTTTCTATCACCAAAAAAGGAATGGACGGCCAGCAGCAGATCGCGGCGATGATGGAAGGCTACCGGAAGGACCCGCCGCAGGCGATCAATGGTTCGCAGGTCGTCATGTACCGGGATTACCAGTTGCAGGTGGAGAAGAATTTGCTGACAGGGGAGGAGTGGAAATTGGAACTGCACAAATCCAATGTACTCCAGTTCATACTCGATGATATGACCAGTATCTCTGCTCGGCCCAGCGGCACCGAACCCAAGATTAAATTCTATTTCAGTGTGAATGCGCGGTTGAACAGCGCCGTTGATTATGAAAAAGTGAACCAGGAGCTGGATGAAAAAATAAAAGCGGTGATTGCGGATATGAACTTGTAGCCAACAAATACTTAATACCCTGACAGGTTGATCGTATAGTTGATCGGGCCATAGCTCTGGTGACCGTTCATGTTCCAGGCCGACATTCTCCTGAATACGGTCTGGATCTCGATCTCGAGATCGCGGTTAGGACTACCGGATACCCGGATATCTTTTGCAAATCCAGCTTTATCCAGATAGAAAGTAACAGTAACCACGTCACTCGGCAGGCCTGAATTGTTACGGGGAGGTTTAAAATTCCGGCTGAAAAAACTGCTGAAGCCGGCCGGCCCGCCGGGGTAGGAAGGTGGCCCGGTAGGTATTGTCCTGTTCTCGGGTTCAGCATTTTTTTCTTTTTGCTTCTTAACGGTCTTTTCTTCCTTTTCTTTTATTTCACTACCATCTGGATTGTAATTGATCACGGCGATGAGCTGCTTGTTCTCATATTTCTGGATCATCTTTGTCTTTCCATCGGGATAATAATATACCTGGTCACCTGTTCCGTTGATCCATTTTGTTTTTCTTTCCATTTTTCCGTTCCTGTCGTAGGAGACGATCTCAATGGTATTCGTTCTCGAGTTATTTAAGGAGCGGTTGCTGAGACTATCGTTATCATAGTAAGAAAGTGATATCCTTATGACCGGCTGGTCCATTTCATAGAAGACCGAGTCGCTTAAATGCCCGTTGGACCAAAGCACCCATTGCCCTTCTTTTTTATTCAGGACGTATTGTCCTTCAGATATTTCAAAACCTTCTGCGTCGTAATAGGTAAAGAGGCCATTTTTTATTTCCAGCGAAGCATCGGTAAAGTATCCCCGCATGCTCATCATATGCGTCTTATTATTGTAATTGGTGAATTTTACTCTCCCTTTTTCCCTTACACCGATACCGGTATAAACCGCGTTCTCTTTTTTAGCCGGTTTTAGGTCGGCATCAAAATGATAAACCATTGAATCGCTTTGCCCGTGGATATCCATTGTCAATCCACAGCATAAAAACAAGGGTATTACTATTTTCTTTATAAGAAGCATGATTGATAGGATGTCCCAAAATACAATTTTAATCTGTTTTTTACATCGCCTATCTTGCGTCAACTTATGAGACCCATTGAAGATACTTACCGGTACAAAGGCCTGCGCAAAAAATTGATCCAGGACATCCACGCCAAAGGAATAACGGACGACAGGGTGCTGGATGCCATGCTGGAAGTCCCCCGCCATTTTTTCCTGGATTCGGCTTTCGGAGAGAAGGCTTACGAAGACAAGGCCTTCCCGATCGGCGAAGGACAAACGATCTCGCAACCTTACACTGTTGCTTACCAGTCGCAATTACTGGAAGTAAAACCTTTTCATAAAGTACTGGAGATCGGAACCGGCAGCGCTTACCAGGCCGTCGTGCTGGCAGAGATGGGTGCACAGGTCTATACCATCGAAAGACAAAAGAAATTATTCGAGCTCAACAAGTCATTCCAGTTCTTAAAGAAATATACTTCCATCAAATTCTTTTATGGGGATGGTTATGCAGGGTTACCGACTTATGCGCCATTCGATCGCGTCATTATCACCGCCGCTGCTCCCGAGATACCCCAGAAACTCATTGAACAATTAAAAGCCGGTGGTATGATGGTCATTCCGCTGGGCGCGGGTGACCTGCAACAAATGATGCGCATCACCAAACTGGAGAACGGCGCGTTGAAAGAAGAAGTGTTCGATCATTTTTCTTTTGTACCGATGCTGGGAGGGAGGAGTCACTAGCTGCTAGCCGAGAGCCCGGAGCCAAGAGTCCGCAGCCATGAGCCGGAAGCCGAGAGCATGAAATATTAATTAAATTTTTCGGGATTATTGATCATATACCATATGAGTTTACCAACTTCTTTATTCCTTGCTGATAATCCAACATATTGCTCTTCTGTAATGTATTTACACGCTAATGCGAAATCCAGCCAAACCTGTGTCTCAGAATTCTCTGTTTCCGAATCATTCAGTTTTGCAACAAAATAATTCTTATACCTGTCTCTTTTAAAAGCTTCGACAAGATTGGCGCATACTGACCTGGATGATCTCCGTATTTGGTCAGTTAAACTATATTTTTCTTCCGGTGGAAATGTTTTACTTATTTGAAAAATCTCCATAGCCAACTCAAAGCCTTTCTGGTAGGCGAGTAATTTTCTGTGATCACCCATTTTCTTTTTTGTCAAGATAAAAAAGGGGCAGCTTTTCAGATTCAGAAAAAAAGCGAAAGAAAATGTTTAAATCTCACGGGAATATCAATAAGATAAGAATTGCCTGCTCTTGGCTGCGGGCTCTTGGCTCTTGGTACCCGGCTCTTGGCTCTTTGCTTTTGGCTCTCGGCTCCCGGCTTAAACGAACTGTTCCAATAATTCAATCCGTTTTTCAATGGGAGGATGTGTCGCGAACATATTATCCCAGGAAGCGGAACGGTGGGCGGAGGGTTTGGGGTTGTCAATGAATAACTGTGCCACATCACGGCTCTCGACGGCTTCGATCAGCGGATCCCCGGATATTTTTCTCAGCGCATTGGCCAGTGCATAAGGCTTCTTGGTCATTTCCGCGCTGCCCGCGTCGGCCAGGTATTCTCTTTTTCGGCTGATACCGAAACGCAGCAGCATAGAAATGAAATAAGCCACCGCTGTAATAACGATCGCGATAAGAATAATGGCACCGCTTCCTTTGCTGTCCTTGCTTTTCTTACCCGAACCTGCAAACCGGAGACTCCGGAACGCTATTTCTGCCAAAAAAGAAAAGATGCCGACAAAGATGATCGATACGACCAGTAACCGTACATCACGGTTGCGGATATGGGTCAGCTCATGTGCCAGCACGCCTTCCAGTTCATCATCGTCCAGTTTGTTGATGATGCCTTTTGATAAAGAGATCGAATAACTCTTTGCGCTGATGCCGCTGGCAAATGCATTCAATGAATCGTCATCGATGATATAGATCTTCGGCATGGTCATTCCCTGCGAGATGCAAAGATTTTCGACCAGGTTGTACACCCGTTTATTTTCGACCCTGTCCAGCGGCTTGCTGCCCGTGGCCATACGGATAAAAGCGGAATGACCTGCCCAGGCAATGAGGAACCATATACCAACGGCTGCCAGCACGATCGGCATGGCCTGGAGAAAAAGAATGTTGGGGTCTTCCTTGTGTTCGCTTTGCAGGAAATAAACCAATGCATACAGCATCCCCAGCAGGAGGGCAGGGAATGCGACCAGCAACAGCAGGGAGTTGAAATTATTTTTCCGGATCTGTTTATCCAGGCCGATGTATTCCATCAAACTTAGAATTGAATTTTGGGAGGCTCTTCCATTTGTTTGCGGCTGTCAGTACCCAGGTCGAACATGATCTCTCTTTTGAACCCAAAATTCCTGGCGACAAGATTGCCGGGGAAGGATTCCACGGAGTTGTTGTATTCGGTAGTGGCGCCATTGAAGAAACGCCTGGACGCTGCCAGCTTATTCTCGATATCGCTGAGCTCCTCCTGCAGTTGGAGGAAATTTTGATTGGCCTTCAGGTCGGGATAAGCTTCCACCTGGACCTTTAATCCCTGCAGGGCAGCGGTCAATTGCTGTTCCGCGGCGATCTTGCCATCAATGCTTGTGGCCGCCATGGCCGCTGTCCTTGCTTCTGTTACTTTCAGCAGCAATTCCTTTTCATGCGATGCATAACCTTTCACGGTCTCGACCAGTTGGGGAACGAGATCATGCCGCTGACGAAGTTGTACATCGATATCGGCGAAAGCATTTTGCCTCCTGTTCCTCAAACGTACCAGTCCGTTGTAAAGACTGATGACCCAAAGGGCGATGACAACAAGGATTCCAACTACAATTAAAATTGCCATGGTTGTTTTGTTTAGGTATTGAAATTAGCGAAAAAAAAACACCGATGAAGCGGATAAAGCTGGATTAATGGATTCTTAGCTATTATAACTGACCTTTTCCCTGGTAAGAGTTGGGATACTGTTTGAGGACAAAGAAATCCATAAAATCCATTTCAAATCCTTTAATCCGTGATTCTTCTTATCTTCCCTTATCATAACCTGCTTATGCGTATTGTTCCATTTGCGATCTCCACCGTTGTCACTGCCGGGTTGATCTTTGCCCTCAACCGGCCGCTTGGCCCACTCCCGATGCCTGCCGGAAAATTTTTAAGTCCCCAGCATGGTTTCTGGCAAAATGCCGAACCCGCCGGGCAGGATTTTGATGCGGACCTGGAGTTTCCCGGTCTGAAAGGAAAGGCCGAGGTTTATTTTGACGAGCGACTGGTGCCGCACGTATTCGCCGAGAATGACGAGGACCTTTATTTTATCCAGGGTTATCTCCATGCCAAATTCCGTTTGTTCCAGATGGACCTGCAAACAAAAGCGGCGGAAGGAAGGGCCAGCGAGATCGCCGGGAAGAAAGCTATCAACTACGATAAGGAGCAACGGCGACTGGGAATGCGCTTTGCGGCGGAAAATGCGATGAAAGAAATTGAAAAAGACCCGACCAGCAAGGTCATGTTCGATGCATATACAAATGGTATCAACGCTTATATCGGCACGTTGAAAGAAAGCAGCTTGCCGCTTGAATACAAACTGCTCAATTTCAAACCGGAGAAATGGAGCAATATCCGTACGGCCTTATTATTAAAGATGATGGCCAAAATGCTTTCCTCCGGAACGGAGAATGACCTGGCCAATACCAATGCCCGTTCCATTTTTCTTCCCGATGAATTGAAAATGATCTATCCCCAGGTGCCTGATTCCCTGGTACCGATCGTACCAAAGGGAACGGTATTTGATAAACCGGGGATCGTTCCCGTACAACCTGCTTCGGCCGACTCTTTATATTTCGGGAACAAGCAGCCTATTGCTGATGCCGAGATCTCGAAACCCGATAAGAACAACGGGAGTAATAACTGGGTGGTCGCCGGTAGCAAAACGCAAAGTGGTTCACCGATTTTATGTAATGATCCCCACCTGGAATTATCACTGCCATCTATCTGGTATGAAATGCAACTGGAAACACCCACCAGTAATTCCTACGGTGTCTCTTTACCCGGCAGCCCTTTTATCATTATCGGTTTTAATGATAGCATCGCCTGGGGTGTTACCAATGCGCAACGGGACGTAAAGGATTATTACGAGATAAGGTTCAGGGACGCTTCGAAAAAAGAATACTGGTTCAATGGCAAATGGGAGCCTGCTACACAACGTATAGAAGAAATAAAGGTAAAAGGTGGCACGACGATCTATGATACGGTCTCATACACCGTTTTCGGACCGGTGATGTTTGATGAAAGTTTTTCCAATGAACTGTCCAGGAAAAGGAATCTCGCCGTTCGTTGGGTGGCCCATGATCCCAGTAACGAGGGGATGACCTTCTATCACCTGAACCGGGCGAAGAACTATGATGATTATGCCACGGCCATAAAGACCTTTGAATGTCCCGGTCAGAATTTTGTCTTTGCTTCCAAAGCCGGTGATATCGCCATCTGGCAGCAGGGAAAATTCCCCGCCCGCTGGGACCGGCAGGGATTGTATGTGATGCCGGGAGAGGACAGCAGTTACTTATGGCAGGGATTCATTCCCCAGGCTGAGAACCCGCATAGCAAGAATCCTGAACGCGGGTACCTTGAAAGCGCTAACCAGCGACCGGCCGATTCTACCTATCCGTATTTTATTCCTGGTAGCTATATCACGCCGAGGGCGATCACGATCGAGAAAAATCTTTCCGCGATGACAGGGATAACACCGGCTGATATGATGAAACTGCAAAACAATTACTTCAATTCACTGGCTGAAGATGCGAGAAGTACGTTGCTGCAGTATGTAAAGGAAGCAGACCTGAACGCCACAGAAAAAAAATACCTCGACCTCGTAAAGAACTGGGACCTGCTGGCTTCGCCGGATTCCAAAGGACAAACCGTTTACCAATGCTGGTGGGATAGTTTGGAAGTGGGTATATGGAAAGACGAGTTGTCAAAAACAGAACCCATGTCACCCTGGCCCGAAGAACAAACGACCATGGAGTTGTTGAAAAAAGATTCGGCACTTAAATTCATAGACAATATCAATACGCCTCAAAAAGAGACCTTGTATGATGTAGTCACGACTGCCCTGAAAAAAGCTTCTGTCGACCTGGCTAAAAAAGAAGCGGAGGGTAAACTCGAATGGACCAAATTCAAGGACCCTACGGTCTATCACCTCATCAAAGACCTCAAGGGATTTGCAAGACCGGGTTTGCATGTGGGCGGTAGCGGGAATATTGTGAATGCTGTCACGCATAGTCACGGCCCCAGTTGGCGAATGATCGTACAACTGAGTACGCCCACGGAAGCCTATGGAGTTTATCCCGGCGGGCAGAGCGGTAACCCCGGAAGTAAATTTTATGATGATTATATAGATAACTGGGTTGCGGGCAAGTATAATAAACTTTGGTTCATGCGGGAAGGCGACAGGACGGATAAGAATATCAGGTGGACAATGCGGTTTAGCCGAGAGCCATGAGCCATTAGCCATTAGCCTTGAGCCGAGAGCACAAGGCACAAAAAGAAATAACGAGTTAAATGAAAATCTACAATCTTAAATATTAAATCATCAATAATAGCTTAATGAAATTCTTTACAGCGGTCATCTTAACGGCATTACTGGCTTTTATCAGCGGGTTGTTCCTTCCCTGGTGGGGCATCGCGATCATTTCCTTGCTGGTCGCGGTATTGGTTCACCAAAAAGCAGGCAAAGCATTTCTTGCCGGCTTCTTAGGCGTTTTTCTTTTATGGGCCATCCTGGCCTGGTGGATCGATATGAAAAATAATGGAGTACTATCCAAAAAGATCGCTTCTGTTTTGCCCTTAGGTGGTAACAGTCTATTGCTGATCCTTGTAACAGGTCTCATCGGCGGACTGGTTGCCGGCATGGCAGCTATGAGCGGTAGCTATCTCCGGGCTTCCGCCAAATGATGTTAAATCTTTACAAACACGGGGATCACCATACTAAAAACGGGTGGCGGAACTTATCTTGTAGCACGCTGTATTATGAGACTGACCATCTTCTTTGTTTTTACTTTTTACTCGATCATCGCCTGTTCCCAAAAGATCAAAGGTGTCGTTACCGATATCAATGGTAAGCCATTGCCTTTCGCTTCGGTATTTATTAAAGAAAACAATAAGGGCACGAACGCCAACAGCGAAGGCAAGTACTCATTCAAGACCGCTGCCGGTCAATACACCCTTGTTTGCCAATACGTGGGGTATAAAAAGGAAGAACGAAAGATCACGCTGGCGGACGAGGATATCGAACTGAATTTTATCCTCAGCCTCCAGGAAATGACATTGGGTGAGGTCGTTATCAGGAACGGGGAGGACCCGGCTTATGCCATCATCCGCAATGCGATAAAGAAAAGAACCTATTATGATGCACAACTCGACAAGTTCCAGTGCGAAGTGTACACCAAGGGGCAGATGCGGATAAGAGCTTATCCCGCCAAATTCCTGGGAAAGAAAGTGGATTTCGAGGACGGGGATACCAGCAAACAAAAAATGCTGTACCTCTCCGAAACCGTTTCCAATTATTCAGTAGACAGGCCCAATAAAGAAAAGATCGAAGTTATCTCATCTAAGGTAAGCGGGCAGAATGACGGGTTCGGCCTCAGCGCCCCGCGGTTCTTTTCCCTGTACAAGAACAATGTATTCATCGGTAATAATTTGAATCCCCGCGGATTTGTCTCACCGATCGCGGCCTCCGCCCTGAATTTTTATAAATACAAGCTCGAAGGGACCTATTTCGAGGATGGCCGGGAGATCTCTCATATCAAAGTGATCCCTAAAAGAAAGTATGAACCCTTGTTCAGTGGTTATATTGATATCGTCGCGGATGACTGGAGGATCTACTCTTCCCAATTATTGCTGACCAAGGCATCGCAAATGGAGCTCGTTGATACCCTGCGTATCGAGCAAATATACCGCCCGCTCAATAAGGACGTATGGTATATTTCCAGCCAGGTCATTTATCCTGCTGTGAAGATCCTCGGTTTTGATGTCTACGGAAGTTTCGTGAACATCTATTCCAATTTCAATGTCGAACCCGATTTTAATAAAAAGAGTTTTGACAATACGATCCTGAAATACACGGACAGCGCCAATAAAAAGACGACCGACTATTGGGAAAAAACCAGGCCGGTACCCCTGATGGCGGACGAAGAAAAGGATTACAAACGGAAAGACAGCCTGGAACTGGCGAGAAAAGACCCGAAATACCTGGACTCGCTGGAAAAGCTCCGCAACAAGGTTACAACAACAGGTATTATCCTGACAGGACTGAATTTCCAATCGGAGCGGAAAAGAACTTCTACCAGTTTGCCTTCTTTACTTGAAGTTGTCAGTTTTAATCCTGCAGAAGGCCTGGTCATCAATCCTTCTTTTTCCTGGATCAAACGACTGGATACTACTTCAACTGGCCGGAGAAGTATTTTGGTTGCTCCAACCTTGCGGTATGGATTTTCGAATAAACATTTCAATGCACATCTTACGATTGGATATACCTATGGAAAAAAATATGCATCGACCATCACCCTTTCAGGCGGCAAAAGAGTTTTTCAATTCAACAATAACAGCCCCATCGGTCAGCGGGGTAATACCTGGTCCTGCCTGCTGAGTGAAAAGAACCGGATAAAAAGTTATGAGGCCGTTTATTTCAGGGGTAGTTTCCGAAAAGGAGTGGGAAGCGGATTCTCCGTGGTTAGCGGTTTTCAATTCCAACACAGGATGCCACTGGATAATACCACGGATTATACCTGGAGGGACAAAGCGGACCGCGCCTATACTCCGAATTATCCTAATGAACTGATCTCATCCAATATAAAACCTCACCAGGTCTTCATGCTCATGGCAGGGTTTACCTGGCAACCGGGTGCCCGCTATGTTGAATTCCCCGGGAGAAAGGTCAATATCGGTTCGAAATACCCGGTCTTCTCAGTCAGCTATACACAAGGATTAAAAAACATACTGGGAAGTGATGAAAGCTTTAGTAAATGGAAGCTCAGCATTACCGATAATATCAACTTCAAACTGCAGGGACGTTTTCGTTATCGTATCGGCATTGGCGGCTTCATCGATACGGGTCGCCAGGTGCAGGCGCCCGATTATGATCATTTCAACGGGAATATCTCCACCCTCGCGACTGAATACCTGAACAGTTTCCAGTTATTGCCGCTATACCAGTTCAGTAATGTGTCCCGTTTCTATGCGCTGGCGCATGTAGAACATAATTTCAATGGCTTTTTAACGAATAAGATCCCGGGCCTGAAGAAGATGAATCTTTACCTGGTCGCCGGCGCCAATGCATTTTATATCAACCGGAATAAGAACTATTACGAGGTTTTTGCCGGGTTCGATAATATCTTCAAACAATTGCGGATCGATTATGTACAGTCCTTCCTGGACGGCAAGCCCTGGCAGCATGCTTTTCGTATCGGGTTTAGCAAACTGCAGGTGAGGAGAGGAGACGACTGGCCGTAACGAATGGCGAACAGATGAACAGATAAACAGACGAACAGATGAACAGACGAACAGATGAACAGATAAACAGATGAAGTTTGAAACGACACTTCATCATTCTTCATTCCTTGTTCTATTGTTCATAATTCTTTAGCTTCATTCCGCACCGGGAATCATGCTTTCCGGTTCGGTTTCAGTAAACTGAATGCGAGGAGAGGAGACGACTGGCCGTAACGAATGTCGAACAGATGAACAGATAAACAGACGAACAGATAAACAGACGAACAGATGAACAGATAAACAGACGAACAGATGAACAGATAAACAGACGAACAGATGAAGGTTGAAACGACACTTCAACATTCTTTATTCCTTGTTCTATTGTTCATAATTCTTTAGCTTCATTCCGCACCGGGAATCATGCTTTCCGGTTCGGTTTCAGTAAACTGAATGCGAGGAGAGGAGACGACTGGCCATAACGAATGTCGAACAGACGAACAAATAAACAGACGAACAGATGAAGGTTGAAACGACACTTCATCATTCTTCATTCCTTGTTCTATTGTTCATAATTCTTTAGCTTTGCCCTGCTTTAGGAATTTTGCCCAACCTGCAATTGGGATTCTGCAAGCACAGAATTAAAATTCAAAACAGATGGCACAACTACACAACCGTATCTCCCGCAAGGAGCTAAAGGAGCGTATACAGAACGACCCCACTCCAAGAACCACTCTTTCCTTTTACTGTTATTTCAAGATCGAAGATCCGCCGGTTTTCCGGGACGGGTTATACCAGCAACTGAAAGAGCTTGGTGTACTCGGGAGGATCTACCTTGCACAGGAAGGGATCAATGCACAGGTAAGCGTTCCAACCGAAAACCTGGGAGCTTTCCGTTCTTTTCTTTATTCGATAAAGCCATTAAATGGCATACGGTTGAATATAGCTGTTGATGATGACGGCAAGAGTTTTTATGTGCTGGATATAAAGGTCCGGAATAAGATCGTGGCGGATGGGATCACCGACCCGGGATTTGACATGGCCAACAGGGGAGGCTATGTTAACGCGGAAGAATTCAACCGGCTTACCAATGACCCGGGTACAGTGGTCATTGATATGCGGAATCATTACGAATATGAAGTGGGACATTTTGTCAACGCACTGGAGATACCGAGTGATACTTTCCGCGAACAATTGCCCATGGCCGTGGATATGATGAAGGATAAAAAGGACAGCACCATCATCATGTATTGCACGGGTGGTATCCGTTGCGAGAAAGCTTCGGCTTTTATGCTGCACCACGGGTTCAAGAAAGTGTTCCACCTGGAAGGGGGGATCATCAATTATGCACAGCAGGTCAGGGAGAAAGGAATGGAGAGCAAGTTCATCGGTAAGAACTTTGTCTTTGATGAACGGCTGGGGGAGCGGATCACAGAAGATATCATAGCTAAGTGCCATCAATGCGGGCAACCGGCCGACCTGCATACGAATTGTAAGAATGACGGCTGTCATTTACTTTTTATCCAGTGCCATGCCTGCCGGGATAAATATGAAGGCTGTTGCTCCGTCGAATGCCAGGCTGTTATCCATTTACCGGAAGAGGAACAGAAGAAGCTGCGGGAAGGGACCGACAAGGGGAGGAACGTATTCAATAAATCCAAAGCAAGACTGCGGCCCCGGCTCAAGCCGCCTGGCTCAGACAAATAATGCAGCGGTTATTGCTTGCTCTGAAATATTTCATTACTTTAGTGACCGCTAAGAACTGCTTTGAAAAAACTATTCGCCATATTACTGCTTATCAGCTTTTCCGTCCAGATATGGGGATACCATCTCTATTATAAGATCCAGCAACGACAGGTAAAGAACGAAGTGCGGAGCCGCTTGAGGAACCAGGAGGGAGATGAGAATGCTGCCAGGTTCGTGTTCAACACTTCCCTTGGCGAGGATAAGGCGCTGGATTGGGAAGAGGACCATGAGTTCAGGTATAACGGCACATTGTATGATGTAATTGAAAAGAAGTCGGTCGATGGTAAGTTATATATCCGTTGTATCAGTGATGAGAGAGAAACCACGCTGGTCAATAGTTACAAAGGAATGTTGAAAGATGATTTCGGCAATGATTCGCACAAGATGCCAAGCCCGCTCAAAAAACTCTTCTCCGCCCTTTTTGAAAATATCACGATCGCGGACCCTGTTGTTTTCCCGGATAATAAAACGTTATCCTTTTCTTTATATGACTCTCCTCTCTTAACAGTCTCCCAGGAGGTGATCACTCCTCCGCCACAGTCCGCCTCTTAGTCATGCTTATGGTATGGTCATGTTCAATTTTTTCTATTGTAGGTAGAAGAATGCTAGTGCATTATTAATGCCTTCCAAAATGAAAGAAGTTACCAGGATGCGGTCATGGTTTTTTGAAGATCGTTGTCTTCTGCAGTGCTCCCGTTCTTTTTGAACATTGACTTGTACAGCGGCTTCTTATAAGCCGGCATTAAAACTTTTTTGGTATCCAGGGAAAGCAGTTCATGTACCTGTTCTACACTGCATCTTCCCGGTGATCCATTGATCTTATTATAACTAAGCGTTATAAAAAATACTGATTGGTTGAGTAGTAAATACAGTCAGTTGGTTAACAAAACACGGCCGGGTGTTCTCACCTGGCCTTTTTCTTATGGCCCGTAAATGGCTTTTCCTGCGGCATTAAACATGCAAACAGCTGGGAAACAATTAGGAATAATGAGGGCAATGCTTGTTCAATCTGAAATATTCACTAATTTAGCGCCGGTTTTAGAACTGCTGTGAAGAAGATTTTCGCCATATTACTGCTGTTAAGTTTCTCTGTGCAGATCACAGGGTATCATCTTTTCTTTCATATCAAGCAAACAACTATCAAGAAGTCGGTCAGGAACAGGATCCGTCGTGCCATCGAAGAGGGCCGGGTAGAGCAGTTTGTATTTACCGGTGAGCAAGCAAAGACACTGGCCTGGGATGATGAGAAGGAATTCCATTTTAAAGGCGAAATGTATGATGTGATCGAGAAAAAAGAGGTGAATGGTATGGTTCATATCCGTTGCATCCGCGATAAAAAAGAGACGGAACTGGTCAGTGGTTACCATAAAATGACCAAGGATGATTTTAGCGGCTCCTCTAAAAAGCGGGCCTCGCTCTTACTGAAACTGATCTCAACTTTATATACACCCGTGAGCAACACCGGGATGGAAACTTTCCCCCGGTACGGTACATTAAACTGGGCTGTTTCAGCAAGCCCTCTTTTCTTCAGCAATACGGAGGTACTCACACCGCCGCCACAATTCGTGTAATCTTCTTATTTGTTATTCCAACGCACAGCAGCGATCACCTTGTTGCAGCTGTATCATTATTCAATTATTCAAATCAATAAGATCATGAAACGAATTCTATTATTCGCCGTATGTTCGGCATTTGTATTAATATCCCAGGCACAAACTATCAAAGGAAAGATAGTAGATGCATCAAAGAAAACCGGTCTTTCCGGCGCGACCATTTCTGTGGCCGGTAAGAATATCGCCACTTCCGATAACGATGGAAGCTTTTCTTTCAATTGTACGAAATCTGTTACGCTGACCATTTCTTTTGTCGGTTACGAAACGCAAAAAGTAACGGCTAACTGCAATGATAACCTGTCAATCAATCTTATCGCTTCAGCGGGTACGCTGGACAATGTCGACCTGACGGCCACTTCTGCCCAGAACAAATCATTGTTATACCAGCCTGTTTCCATTACCAAGCTCAACAACACTGAATTAAAAAGAGGCCAGGGTGTCTTTTTGGATGATGCCATCCAGACAAGTGTGCCCGGTGTTCAAATGAACAGGCGGTCCGTATCAGGCGGACAACAATTCAATATCCGCGGTTATGGTAATGGCTCAAGGGGTACAAGAGGTATCAGCAGCAATTTTGATGGCCAGGGTTATAAAGTTTACCTGAACGGCATTCCAGTAACGGATGCGGAAGGTGTAACGACCCTTGACGATATCGATTATGGTACCGTAGCGAATGTTGAAATAGTGAAGGGACCTGCCGGTACACTTTACGGACAAGCCATCGCAGGCGCCGTCCTCTTAAAGATCGTTTCCCCGGAAAAAGGCAGGACCTATATCGGCCAGAATGTAATGTTCGGTAATTATGGTCTGCAACGCTATACCACTTCCATACAGACAAGCGGCGAACGCAGTTCAATGCTCCTAACCTACGGCAAACAGAAATCAGATGGCTTCTCTATCCATAATGCTTCACACAAGGATTTTGTGAATTTTGTGGGTGAATTCCAGCCCAACGAAAGGCAAACGGTATCGACCTATGTGGGTTACACTGACAGTTACGACCAAAGGCTGGGTGAGCTGACGATACAGCAATATGACAATAATGATTACTCTGGTAATCCTGAATATATCAAGAGAAATGCACACAGCCATGTAAGCACATTCCGGGCTGGTTTAGGACATACTTATCGCTTCAGCAAGAACTTCTCCAATACCACTTCCGTTTTCGGAGTTGGTTTCAGGAGCGATGCGAGTTCTGCGGGTGGCTGGACAGATAAATCTACAGTCAACTATGGTTTCCGTACGTCCTTCGACACCAAATTCAGTGTAGGGACAGGTTCTACCCTGAGTGGTATCACCGGTATGGAAGTACAGCGCCAGGATGCACAGGTGGTGGGTTATAACTTGAAAGCCGATCCTAATGATCCCAATCCCGGTACTTATACTTATGGCGTGAGCCCTTATTGGGTTATCAACGCTAATACATCAAACACTGCCTTTGTAACAACACCTACTTCTTATTTCACAGAATGGACATTGGCCCTGCCACATGATCTTTCTTTCACTGCCGGTGTCGGTTTAAGCACACAGAGGATCGTCCTGGATGACCGATTTAATGCTGCTACTGCGACAAGACCTGCACATTTTGACACTTGTTATAAAGGAATGGTTTCTCCACATTTCGCTGTCAACAAAGTTTTCAATAAAGGATTTTCAGCTTATGCATCTTACAGCGTAGGTTATAAAGCGCCGGTAAGTTCTTATTTCTTTGTGGTAACGCCTGTAGCGCCTGTTACTGCTTATGTAAACCATGACCTGAAACCGGAGAGAGGCAGCCAGTTCGAAATAGGCTCCAAAGGTGTTGTATTGCATGACAGGTTGAACTACCAGCTCGCTTTCTTCCATATCAACTTTGATGATAAGATGACCGCGGTTGCCGTTCCTTTCAATGCTACGACGACGGCCTATAGCTATATGGTCAATGCCGGGGAACAGGACCATAAAGGTTTCGAGGCCCTTGTGAAATATTCGATCGTAAAAGATGGCAAGAGCGTGTTCACCAACGTGACCCCTTTTGTGAATTTCACTTATTCTGATTTTAAATATGGCAATAATTTCGTTTTAAAATCAGGAACGAACGCGTCTAACAGCGCTGCCAATAATATTGACACGGCCAATTACAGTGGTCTGAATGTGTTTGGTGTGCCGAAAATAATGGCTGCCTGGGGAATTGATGTAGCCACCAAGTATGGTATCTATGCCAACTTCTCTCATTTGTACAAGGATCCGATGAACATTTCTCTTGAAAGGATCACGCAGAATCCGGAAACATTCGTGGTCAGGAAAGCTACCAGCTATAATCTGCTGAACACAAAGATCGGCTGGAGAGGTAACCTGTCTTCTCATTTTGACCTCGACCTGTTCTTCGGTGTGAACAATATCACCGGTGTTAAATACCCGATCATGGTATTTGTGAACCAATTGCCGGATGCTTATATACCTGCTCCTTCCAAAGCAGTTGTATACGGCGGTTTGAACCTGAAGTATAACATTTTTAGGAAATAAGTCTCTGTAAGGGCAGTAGTTCAACTACTGCCCTTTTTAAATCAACGATATGAAAAAGATAAAATGGCTGGCTTTGCCGGCTATCGTAATGCTTGCTGCCTGTGGCCGTTTCAGCAATAAGGAAATGGACGGGACAAAGGACATGCGGATCGTCTGTCTTTCGAAACACCTGACCGAAATGGTGTTTGCGCTTGGAAAGGGACACAATATCGTAGCCGTAGACCTCAGCAGCACTTATCCCGACAGCGCCAAATTATTGAAGACCGTGGGTTATCACCGGGCGCTCAGCCCCGAGAGCATCATCTCGATGGAACCCGACCTGGTCATTCACAGTAATGATATCGGCCCGGAAAATGTGTTGCCGCAAATCGTTAAAGCGGGTCTGAATGTAAAAGTATTCGGCGGCGCCAACAGTATCGACAGCGCAAAACTGTTATTGAAGGAATTGGGTAAATTCTTCGGGGTGGATAATAAGGCCGATTCTATCATCAAAAAAATGGATGAAGGGATCGCAAAAGCTACCGACACCATCAAAGCGATGAATATCCATGATTCATTAAGGGTAATGATCATTCATTTCGGGTTACGCAACAATAATTATTTTGTCATGAGTGGAAGAAACGGTGTGGGAGATAAGATGCTCCGTCTTGCCGGTGCTTCCGTGGCCTTGTATGATGGAAAAGGTTCCCGCGAGATGAGCGCTGAAGCTGTTGCCCTGGCCAACCCGGACGTGATCGTTGCCACGGATTTTGGCTTCGACCGCATGGGAGGCATGGATAAATTCATTTCAGATGTGCCGGGTGTTTCGCTCACCAATGCAGGCAAGAACAAACGCATCGTCCGTTTTGAAGAACATGACCTGATCTATTTTGGTCCGCGGACAGGGGAGAACCTTCTTAAATTAGTTCATTTACTTTATCCGGGTCCCCAAAGTGCTGCGAAATAATAAATTCTTTTTCCCGGGGCTGATCGCATTCCTTGTGATCATGGTGCTTTGTGCCATCGCTTTCGGTACCGTGCACGTGAAGCTATCGGATATGTACGCGGAGGTGCAAAATCTTTTTGCCGGGCAAAAGCCGGGCAATATTCACCAGGCGGTTTTCATTCAACTGAGATTGCCGAGGGTGATACTCTGTTCGATCACCGGCGCGGTACTGGCCGTAAGCGGTGTGTTGATGCAGGGATTATTTCGCAACCCCATTGTTGAGCCCGGTTTGATCGGGACCAGCGCGGGGGCGTCTCTCGGCGCTGCGATCATTTTTGTAAAGGCCCCGCAGTTCAGCCCGGCATTAAAAGAACTGGCCGGTCCGCTGTTGATGCCGATCGCGGCTTTCCTGGGCGCCCTGGTCGCTACCATCGCCGTTTATTCCCTGGCAAAGAACGCGAAACGTATTTCCATCATGTCATTATTATTGGTGGGTATTGCCATCAACTCCGTTTGCCTGAGCGGTGTTGGGTTCATGAGTTATACCGCAAGGGACGCGCAGGCAAGAAGTATCACTTTCTGGAACCTCGGAAATTTCAATGGCGCTACCTGGCAGCAGGTAATCATCGTGGGTATCGTTTCCACGATCGTGTTCATCGTTTCATTTCGTTATTCCAAACAATTGAATGCCTTATTGCTCGGCGAAGAAGAAGCAACCTATTTAGGAGTCAGCCCGGATAAACTGAAAAGAAGGATATTATTGTTAAACACGATCATGGTATCTGTTGCTACGGCGTTTTGCGGGGTGATTACTTTTATGGGATTGATCGTACCGCATGTTTTACGTTTATTGATCGGGAGTGATAATAAGCGATTGCTTCCCGCCTCCATGATATTGGGCGCGGCGCTCCTGGTGCTGGCGGATCTTGTCGCAAGAACCGTTTTAGCGCCTGCCGAAGTGCCGATCGGTATTATTACCTCGCTTGTTGGGGCACCCTTGTTCATCATTTTGCTGAAACGCTTCAACCTGATGCAGCATAAAGGAGGATACAATGCTTAGAACAGAGAATATATCCTACCGTATTGGTAAAAAACAGATCCTCAGGAATATCAGTCTTGAATTTGCCCCCGGTGAATTCAATATGATACTGGGGCCCAATGGTTCGGGTAAATCAAGTTTCTTAAAGATATTCAGCGGCGAGATCAACGACTACGATGGCGATGTGTATTATGATGATAAAAAGATCGCTTCGATAAAAAAAGAAGAGCTGGCGAAAAAAAGAGCGGTGATGAGCCAGCAACCTGAATTAAACTTTCCCTTATCCGTAGAAGAAGTAGTGTTGATGGGGCGCTATCCGCATTTTGCATTCAGCCCCGGTAAAAAGGATGAAGATATCTGCGATCAGGTGATGGACAGGATGAACCTGCAGTCTTTCAGGGAAAGGAATTACCTGACCCTTAGCGGCGGGGAGAAACAACGGGTGCAATTCGCCCGAGTCCTGGCACAGGTTTGGGAAAAACCAGCCCTTCACAACCGTCATCTTTTTCTCGATGAACCTTTGGCCAGCCTCGATATAAACTACCAGCAGGAATTCCTCCAGGTGGCCCGGGAATTTGCAAAAGATACTATCCTGGTCGCCGTCATGCATGATCTCAACCTGGCCACCCAGTACGGTGATAAACTCTTCTTTCTGAAAGACGGCGAACTGGTGGCGAAAGGAAAGCCCGAAGAGATCCTTTCGGAAGAACTGATCAGGGACGTATTCAATGTACGAACCAGCATCATTAAGAACCCTGTTTCAGGCAATCCCCTGATCGTATATAACTGACCTTTATAAAAAATACTGATTCGTTGAGTAAATACAGTCAGTTTGGTTAACAAACAAAGGCCGGGTGTTCTCACCTGGCTTTTTTTATAAGATGGCGAACGTGGATTATCATGATGCTCATGATCGATATGATCAAGCAGGGAAGATCCCTGCAGATCATGATTACCTGCGTTCTTATCGCTTCAGCATGATCGATCATGATCTTACCCAGCGCAAATCTTATGGATCATAATGATCTGCGTTCTTTTCTCAATCAGCAGGTATCCATTTGATACAAACAGGTTTGCCAACCGGTATCCTGTTCCCTGAATCGCTGAGCAGGCCGGTTCCGGGGTCTCTTTTAAAGACAACGATCTCGTCGCTGTTCTGGTTCTCCGCCAGTAAGAACTTGCCGGAGGGATCCAGGCTGAAATTGCGCGGTGTTTTTCCCAGCGTCGATTGGTGGCCGATCAAACTAAGTGTTCCATCCTTTTTACTGACCTTGTATATAGCGATACTGTTAGCATCGCCACGGTTGGAAGCATAAACAAAATTCCCGTCAGGCGATACATGGATATCGGCGCTGCCCGCGAAACTCGTATCACCGGCCGGCATGGAACTAATGCGTTGCTGCGCCTCCAGTGAACCTTTGGTATATTTAAAGACAACCACTGTTCCCGTCAGTTCTTCGATAAGATAAGCCCACTTGTTATTGGGATGAAAAGTAAAAAGCCGGGGTCCTGAACCAGGTACCGATGCCGCGAAAGGCTGTTCTGCAGGGCTGAGTTTTCCCGTAGCCGCATCAAAAGAATAGATCAATACTTTATCTATGCCGAGATCGGTGACGAAAAGCCAGTGATTATCCGCCGAGATGATCGAGCCGTGTGTATGCGGACCCTTTTGCCGCTGGGGGTGTTTACCCGAACCACTGTGCTGGATGATGCTGGGAGCACCCAGGCTTCCATCCCCATTGATCGGGAGAAATGAAAGGCTTCCGCTGCTGTAATTGGAAACAAATAACCATTTCCCTGTCTTATCAACTTCCACATGGCAGGGATGATCGCCTCCCGATGGTTGCTTGTTGATCAGCGTTAACGTTCCGTTTTGTTTATTAAATGTGAAAGCCGCGATCTCGCCACCCTTGCCATCCTGCGGGGCTGTTTCATGGACCGCGAAAACAAATCGTCCATCCGGAGAAACGGCCACGAAAGAAGGATTGGAGGTCTTTACATGGCTTATTTCCTTAGCGGTTCCATCCACGCTGCTGAACTTAAAAACGTAGACCCCTTCACTCTTCGGGGAATCGTAGGTGCCCACGATCATATACTGTTCCTGCGCTGTTGCAAAGAGAAAACAAAATGATAAAAGAATTGAAAGAACAAATCTCATCTGGATGGTTTTAGAAAGTGAATATCCTGCTTTCAGGGGATTTTAACAAAACCTGAATCAACGCTGGCATGGTCTGGCACAATCTTATCATTGTTGTTACCAAACAACTTTTTTAAACAATTAAAACAAAAGTTATGAAAAGAATATTTACGCTCTCAGCAGTTGTACTCGCCGTCACACTTTTTCTCAGCAGTTGTGTCCGGGACAGTATACCTCCTAACAACCAGAATTACTGGCTTTCCAAGGAAAGGGGAGAAGTAGTATACAGCGACAGTTACTGTAATTACTTTGTGGTCGAAACCTATAACGGTTATACGATCGTAAGGGCTTACGGAAGCTACAAACCCTACGAAGGCGCTACGGTCTATGGTAATTTCAGCACCTCCGGAACAAAGGACATGTATGATTATTCATCCAATTATGTCTTTACCGGTACGGTCACCGATTACTGGCTGAGCTATGCCGAAGCCCAGGATGCACTGGATTATTATTGCCCGCTGTATGGTAAAGGAGCCACCAGGGTCTTCAAAAAGTCAACCATCAAAGAGCAACAGAAATAAAAACCAGTTCAGTGAAATAATATAGTCACCGTAGCAATGCGGTGACTTTTTTTTATCTACCCTGAAAGATCACCGGGAAAGTTTTTCCAGCGATGCGGTAATAGCTTGTTCTGTTTCTTTGTCGCTTAAGGAAAGAGGCCGGAACGCCTGCCCGATCACTTTTTCATAGAGTTCTATATATCTTTTGGAGATCGTGTTCACCCATTCATCACTCATTGCCGGTACCTGCTGTCCCTCTTTTCCCATGAAACCATTAGCGATCAGCCATTCCCTGACAAATTCCTTACTCAGTTGTTTTTGTCTTTCGCCGGCTAATTGCCGTTCTTCAAAACCATCTGCATAGAAATACCGGGAACTGTCGGGTGTGTGGATCTCATCCATCAGGTATATCGTATCGCCGATCTTTCCAAACTCATATTTTGTATCCACGAGTATCAACCCTCTTTTCGCGGCTATCTGTTTTCCTCTTTCGAATAATTGACGGGTATGATCTTCCAGTATCTTCCATTCTTCCTCAGTGGCAAGACCCCTTGCAATGATCTCTTCTTTGCTGATATCCTCATCATGGCCTTCGGTGGCTTTGGTACTGGGGGTGATGATCGGCCGGGGAAAAGGATCGTTTTCCTTCATGCCGTCGGGCATCCTTGCCCCGCAAAGCTCTTTTTTGCCGGCGGAATAGGTCCTCCAGGCATGGCCTGTCAGGTTCCCCCTGATCACCATCTCGATCCGGAAGGGTTCGCAACGTCGGCCGATGGAAACATGGGGAGCGGGGACATCTTCCAGCCAATTGGGACAGATATCCTTTGTGGCATCGAGCATATAGGCCGCGATCTGGTTCAGCACCTGTCCCTTAAAAGGGATCGGGCGGGGCAGGATCACATCAAAGGCTGATATCCGGTCAGAAGCGATCATGACCAGCCAACGGTCACCGATACTGTACACATCACGCACCTTACCACGATAGAAAGCCGTTTGGTCGGGGAATAGAAAATCAGCCATGTTCCGAAAGTAAGAAGGGGGCAAAAACCAGCCAATCTGAGCCCCTCCAAGATTTCAACATTTTATCCCTTTCCCCTTAAAAATTAAATTTTTAGATAAAGTTTACAATGCTTATTTTTCCATCAAATTCCAAAACTAAAATCTCCCTATTATGAGAAAAAGCTATAGCTTTTTAGCTGCCTGGCTGATGGCTTGCCTGTTTTCGATTACTGCTAATGCCCAATCAGTTACGGTTTCCGGTACTGTTATGAATGGCTCCACCAAAGAAAATGTTCCCGCTGTTTCAATTCGCGTAAAAGGTACAGAACAGGGCACTTATACAAATTCTGATGGAGTATTTATTCTCAGGGTCGCTAAACTCCCCGTGGTACTTGTTTTCACCTCGGTGGGATACGAAGACCAGGAAGTGACAGTCTCGGATGCTTCCAAACCCGTTAATATCGATTTCAAGGTCAATAATACACTTGGACAGGAAGTAGTTGTAGCGGCAGCACGTGCCCCGCAACGTTTATTAGAATCCCCTGTTACAGTTGAGCGTTTAAACAGGGCCAAATTACTGGCATCCGCCGCTCCAACAGCCTACGAAGCAATGACCAATGAAAAAGGGGTTGATGTTCATACTGCCAGTTTGACTTTCCGCACCGTCACTACCCGCGGCTTTGTAAGCAGTGGTAATACCAGGCTGAACCAGTTGATCGATGGAATGGACAACCAGGCGCCCGGGCTTAATTTCTCCGTGAGCAGCATTGTTGGGTTGACCGACCTTGATGTGGACAATATCGAAATACTTTCCGGTGCCTCTTCTGCTCTGTATGGATCGGGTGGTATGAACGGAACAGTATTGATGACAAGCAAGAGTCCCTTTAAATATGAGGGTTTTAGTTTTAATATCAAACAGGGTATCATGCACGTGGATCATAAACAACGTGCACAAGCGCCTTATTATAACTGGAGTTTCCGCTGGGCCAAGAATTTCAAGAACAAGTTCGCCTTCAAGATCGGGGCCGAACTGCTTAAAGGAAGCGATTGGGAAGCGGAAGATTACCGCAACAAGCAACAGATCGGTGTGTTGAGCAAAGTGGTGGGTGGTAACAGGAGCAGCGACCCGAACTATAATGGGGTGAATGTATACGGTGATGAGACCAGCGCAGATATGAACGGGTTTGCTTTTTATGTACAGGACCAGACAAGAAGAGGGATCTTGGCCCAGACTGGTGGCGCTTTTGATGTGATCAACAATCCCCTGCTGGGAACGAATGCTTATTTCAATGCGATCGGTAATCCACAATATCCCACCGACGCGCAGCTTAATAATTATTACAACCTGCTGACGGCAAATGGTCTCGGCGCAGCCGTTCCGACCGTAAAAACGATGATGCCTTTCTACATCGGTTTCAAGAACAATTATTTCCATGGAGCAAGCATCTCAAGACAAGGATACGAGGAAGACAAGCTGGTTGATTACAATACGCTGAACGTAAAACTTACCGGCGGTGTTTTCTACAAGATCACGGATAAGATAGAAGCTTCGATCAATACTTATTTCGGAACCGGTACCACTGTTTATACCGGTGCCGAGCGCTATTCACTGCGCAATTTCAAGATGGCACAGCACAAAGCTGAGGTCAAAGGCAAGAACTGGATGATCCGCGGTTATACAACACAGGAAAACGCGGGTGAGTCTTATATCTCCGGTGCCCTGGGTGCTTTCTTAAATGAATCTTACAATCCCAGTTCAGTTTGGTTCCCGACCTATATTACAACCTATTCTGAGACCCGCCGCCTGAACGCCAACGCGGGTATTCTCCTGAGCGATGACTCCCTGCACCGGCTCTCCCGTCGTGCAGTAGAGGTCAACAGGCTCCAACCCGGAACCCCTGCCTTTGATGCAGCCGCCAAAAAGATCAAAACAACGCCGGTCAACAAACCATTTGGTGCGTTATTCCTTGATAAATCTGACCTGTATGCTGCAGAAGCACAGGTGAATGTTTCTGATATGGCTCATTTCTCTGATAAGGTAGAAGTGATCGCCGGTGTATCCTGGAAACAGTGGGCGATGAATTCACAGGGAACGATCTTCTCAGATACCACCCAGGTGATCCGTGTGAATGAATACGGTGCTTATGCACAATTGAAGAAAAAATTCCTGAATGATGTCCTCACGCTAAGTGCTTCAGGTCGTTATGACAAACAGACCAATTTCCAGGGTAAGTTCACTCCTAGGCTTACAGCAGTTATCAAGGTTGCCAAAGAGAATTTCGTTCGCCTTTCTTACCAGAGCGCTTACAGGTTCCCTTCTAACCAGAACCAGTATATCAGCCTCAGGCTGGGTGGCGGAAGCAGCTACCTGATCGGGTGCCTGCCTGAATTCCAGACCTACTATAAACTGAACTCTACTTTGCCCGGTTACCTGGCTTCCAGTGTATTCAATACGAACGGAACAGGGTACAGGAACGGAACGATTGCTGACTCCGGTCGCCTGGTACAGGCCGTTTACAAAGAAGTTAAGCCTGAAACAGTGAAATCTTACGAGATCGGTTACAAAGGCGTAGTGGGTAAGAAATTATTGCTGGATGCTTATTTCTATTACAGCAGGTATAATGATTTCCTCGTGAATGAAGCCGTTGTACAGTCGAAGACGGGCAACAAATTCGAGGTTTATTCACCTTACACCAGCAACAACCTCTCATACGTAAAGAATTCAGAAGATATCGTGAAATCATATGGATGGGCCCTGGGTATCGAATACCAGCTGATGAAAAAATATGTACTGTATGGTAATATCTTCTCCGATAAACTGACAGGCGTTGATCCCAACGTGATCTCTTTCTTCAATGCGCCTAAATACCGTTATAATATCGGTTTGAAGAATGAGAATGTGTGCCACAATATCGGCTTCAACGTGGTGTTCAAATGGCAGGATAACAACTATTATGAAGGTACCTTTATCTCCGGCACCCTGCCTTATTTCGGATGGTGGGATGCGCAGGTCACTTATCGTCCTTCAGGTTCCAAGAGTACCTTCCGTGTAGGTGGTACCAACCTGGGTAACCAATACCAGCGCACTGGTTATGGCAGCCCGTCTGTAGGTGGTTTGTACTACTTCAGCTATGGTTACAACCTGTTCTGATCAAATTGAAAATTGGGTTTTAAGTATAGGGTCCCGGCTAGCCGGGACCTTTCTTTTTATAATGAATATTGATTATTGAAGATTGAATATTGAGCGTTCATTTGCCCCAACGGCGCCCCCGGGATTTTCTTCCGCCCCGGGTCTCCCATACAAAACGCTTCCGCGGCGATGCCCCGCCCGGCCAAAAGATCGCATAAATGCAATCAGCGGGCGGTCTCGCCGCCTCCCCGCAGACGGGAGTAAACCATGTGTCAACCATGTGTCAACCATGTACTATCCATGTACTATCCATGTACTGCTAAGGCGGGGAATACATGTTTGACACATGGTTAGTACATGGTTGACACATGGTTGATGAAAATTTGTCCGGGGGAGTCCACAGTTAAGTTATTGATTTTCAGCAAAACACTGGCCAACCAGTGCGTTTAGTCTCTTTTTCTGGCCGATCAGTCCCTTTTAGCCCCTTTTAGGGCCGATCAGAGCCTATCAGTTCCCAAAGGGGAAAGTGACTGGTCCGGTTTCCTTCCGTGTTGCATTCTGTATTGAGCATTCTCAAAAAACACTCAATACACAATGTTCAATAAACAATATTCAATAAATACTTACTGGAGATTCTTCATCACCTGCCCGATCATATAGCCATTATGATAGACCTGGAGCGTATAAGTGCCTTTCATGAATTCATCGGGATTCATGGAGAACAAAAGAGGCTTTGATTCTCCTTTATGGTATTCAAGACGCATTTTCAGGGAATAGGGCTTTCTCCCGTTATTATAGGTATCCATGGAAGACGATTCCCAGACATCGTTCTTCAGCACTTTCCCGTCGGGCTGGGTCACTACGATGTAAACATCGGTGGCGTCATAATCATTTACATTATTCTGTAATACAAATGATATAACAAGTTTGCTTGCCTTCCGGACGAGGTTTGTCTCGACCTCTTTGTCATTTTTCAGGGTAACAGGGGAGAATTTAATTTCAGAGGCAACAAAGACCGATGCCAGGTTGACCTTTTCCGTAAGCACTTTGTTCTCCTTATCAAGTTGCTGCACATTTGTTTCCAGTGACTTTACCTGCACATTCACTTTGTCGAGCACATCGGTGATCTGTTTTTTCTCTTCTTCGATCGTGGCGTTCTTGTTTTGCAGGTCCGTAACAAGGAACTGTAATTCGGCCGTCTTCCTGCGGGCCAGGTCAATATCCTCTTTTTTGATATTGTTCTTTTTGAGAATGCTGGCGATCTCCTGCCGCAGCCGGTAGATCTCGGCCAGTTTGGTGTTCAGTTCGCCCTTGAGCTGTCCGGCCGTGGCTTTGGTAGAATCGAGTTTCGTATCAAGATCAGTAATGGCAACGGAATAGAGCTTTTGCAGGGAGTCGCTGATGCCTTGCGCTACGGCTACGGAATCCTTGATATAGATTTCCGTTCTGCGTTTACTGTATTGTGTTTTGTCGTAGAGATGATAAACCCATGTCCCGGTGAGACCAGCCGACAACATCATCAGTAAAAGGGTTTTTGTGTCTTTCATCAGCCCAAGCTAAGTAATTGCGATTGTCGCCGCTCAAAAAAAAGTGCACAATGTGGAAAACAGCCCGCTTATTTATCGATGGCCTGGTCCACATAAGCAGAAACCCAACCGACCTGGCCGTTCTTGACCAGGTAGAACTGTTTGGTTTCAAAAGCAGAGGAGAACTGGCGCATGATCTTCAATAAAAGACCGGTACCGGCCATCAGCGCTTTCTGGTCAAACACCTGCTGCACTCTTTTTACTTCTTTCATGATGGCTTCTTTATCATCCGCCCGGTTGATATTGACCGAAAGAAAAGAGGGGGATAACGCATCATAGTTCTTATATAATTTTTCGTTGAATTTCGCGATCTCGTCATAGCTGACCGATATCACTGAATTGTCAAGGAGTTCGGGGTGGGTCAGGGTGGCAACAGCCCAGGCAATACCACCGCTGACAGCTATATTATCGCTGACAGGATAGGCCCCGCTTGAATTGACAGCATAAATGATCTCGGAGTTCTCGGCGCCTGCCAGCACCCGGTAAAGCTGTTTGTTATAATTGGGCAGGCTTTTGTCGTCCGCGCAGTTCTTTTCGGTAGCGTTCGCCGTACTCTTGGTACCCCAGTTGAGCTGGAAAAGTTTGAAATCGGTGGTATTCCCATAAGGGAAAAAGCCTCCCTTGGTATTACCGCTGCCGATATCGATCAGGAAGGTCGTAAAACGTCTTGTTTCCGGAACGATACCCAGGTGGGAGAGAAGGGCTTCTTTCATTACATCCACCACTTCCACCTGCCTTTTCGGTTCATCGATCTTGATGCGGAATGAATCAATAAGACTGTTGACCCAGGCATATTTTGTTTCTTTCTCGGCCTGCATTTTCACGCCACTGCTTATCACGGTAAACACCCGTTTGCCGGGTATCTTGTAATCTTTGGTGGCTGTTGTATAGAAACCGTACAAACCATTGAGGGTAGCCTGGAATGATGATTCGGTAAAGCTGATAAAATCCGTATTCACCGAAGTATCCTTCAGGATATTGAATGCACCATTGCTCTGTGCATTCTTACCGATCTCGATGACACTCATCTTAACGCCCTTCGACCCGACCTCGATACCCGTATAGATCGTCGAGTTATTGTACTTGGGTTTGAAATTGGTCTGCGAAACGGATACCAGGCTAAACGATACCAGGGCCAGCAGTAAGGCCGGCAGGCGAAGGGATTGATTGGACATGGGTTCAGTAATTTACTTGCGGGTAAAATTACTGTAATGGGCCACAGTTTTTGCCCCTGTTCGGCGGAAGGGGGCAATATGTGTAAAAGATGTGTTTAAGCATAAAAAAACCGTCCCGTTGGAAACGAGACGGCTTTAGCAGGAGTTAATCTGCTTTTAACCGAATAAACCACCTTTTTTAAGACTTCTTACGCCTTCGCCGATCTTGAAGCCGTTATGATAAACTTCAATCTTATAGTTACCAGTCGTGAAATCATTTTGCTGGATCGGGAACTGTACCGATTTGCGGGTACCTTGTTCATAGTTCACCGGGATCTTGGCAGTAAAATTTTTATCACCTTCTGTTCTTGTATTCAAAACATTGCCTTCTGTTGAGATGACCTTTCCGTCAGGAGCCGTTACGATCAGGTACATATCAGCAGGACCTGATTTAGCGATACGGTTCTCGACATCAAAAGAAACGACCAGTTTGTCCACTTTCTTAGCGGTAGTGGTACTCTTTTCCTTACCGTTGTTCTTTTGGTTGATCGGGGTCACCTGTATATTGGAAGCGCTGAATGTTGAGGCTACATCCACTGTTTTTGCCAGTTCTTCTTTTTCAGAATTCGTAGTGGCAAGATTGGTTTCCAGGTCTGTTTTTTCCTGCGTCAGCGTTGTGTTAGCCACTGTCAGTTCCTGGTTCTCACCGGTAAGACGGGCCACATCAGCTTCCAGGCTGCTGATCTTTTCATTCAGGTCACTGATCATAGTTCTTGCTTTGGCAAGTTGTGCCTGTGTTGCATTCTTATCGTTCAGGATCTTGCGGATCTCTGCTTTTTTCGCATCGATCTCTTTTTGCCTGTCTGTCAACTGGCCCTGCAGGTTGTTATTGGAACCTGTTACGGAATCCAGTCTTGCCAGGGCGTTATCGAATTCACGCTGTATATCTGTTTTGGCAGAATCGAGGGTCGTGATCTGCGTTTGCTGCGCTTCGATCTTTTCACCTGACTGGTTCTTGTCATACAGTAAATAACCCCAGGTGCCGAGCAGACCTGCTGCCAGCAGTCCAATCACCAGGTTTTTATTGTTATTCTTTTTTGGTGGCTGACTTTGGGGAGTCGTTGAGGCCGAAGGATAATTAGTGTTTGTCATACAAAAGGATTTGAGATTTGATGTTAAATTAATAAATGATCGGCGGAATTAAAAACGGCCACAAGGTATTTCGCTGGTTGCATCCTTCCTGGCTTATTCGTGTTAAAAGTTCCGTCCGGCACACAATTTTCGAAAACCGTGCCAGAAAGCCCCTTTTGCTACGCACACCCGTGGATTTTTTTATAGGATGGGGATGATGAAAGCCTGTATCTTAGCGTCTTATGAGTGTGGAAAAGATAATCTCCGATTGGAAAAAGAAGAGCTTTAAGCCGGTCTACTGGCTTGAAGGAGAGGAGGAGTATTTTATCGATAAAGCCGTAAAATATGCAGAAGACCATATTTTGAATGAAAGTGAAGCCTCCTTCAATCTCAGTATTTTTTACGGGAAGGATGCGAACTGGGCAGATGTGATCAATGCCTGCCGCCGTTACCCGATGTTCGCAGAAAGACAGGTGGTCCTGCTGAAAGAGGCCCAGCAAATGAGAGAAGTGGAAAAACTGGAATCCTATATTGAGAACCCGCTCAGCTCAACTGTCTTCGTGGTTTCGTACAAGGAAAAAAAACTGGACGCACGGAAGAAATTTGCCAAACTGGTGAAAGAGAAAGGTGTCCTGGTCACGACCAAAAAAATGTATGATAAGGAATTGCCGGAATGGACCCAGCAATTACTCCACTCGAAAGGTTTATCCATTACACCAAAAGGATTGGCCCTGCTCGTGGATCATATCGGCAATGACCTCGTAAGGATCGAGAACGAGATCGATAAATTATCCGTGAACCTCGGCAAGCGAACCGCTATCACCGAAGATGATATCGAGCAGTATATCGGTGTCAGCAAAGACTATAATGTATTTGAACTCCAGGCAGCGTTGGCTGCCAGGGACCTTGCGAGAAGCATTCGTATCATCCAGTATTTTGAAGCGAATCCCAAGGCCGGGCCGATCCAGTTGATATTGCCCTCCCTCTATAGTTTTTTCAGTAAGGTGTTCATGGTCTTTGGGGCGGGTACACAGGATGAAAAGACCATTGCGGCCAGTATCGGCGTGAATCCTTATTTTATGAAGGATTATATGCAGGCGGCCCGCCTTTATACCTATCCCGGGGTGGAAAAAACACTGCTGCTGCTCCATCATTATAACCTTAAGAGTGTTGGCGTGGGAAGTACCAATACGGATGATGCCTCTCTCCTGAAGGAATTGGTGGTGAAAATGATGAGCTGAACATTCTGGCCCCGTTTGTCCCATATTCCGATACCGGGTCTCCCGATAGCTATCGGTTTTGAAAAAAGGGATTAAACCGCGAAGAAAAGAGGACGCAAAGATTACACAGAGATCCCTGCGTAATCTTTGCGTCCTCCGGGCCTCTGCGGTGAAATTAATCAAACTGACCCACTACGATATTCCCGCAAATCCCTTTTCTTTGTGCAACTTTTAAGTACAGGGATTCATCATTTTGTCCATAATATTAAATGACATGAAGAAATTAATAGCATCAGTTCTAGTGAGCGCCAGTTTATTATTGGCCGGTTGTTTTGAAAGTACACAGGAGATCACCCTGAACGAGGATGGAAGCGGTACGATCAGTAATACCAACGACCTGAGCGCCCTGATCGGGCTTGCCAAACAAATGGGAGGAGCCGCGGAGATCGAGAAAGCCCCCCAACAGTCACTTGATTCGACCGTGTCCATGGAAAAAGGAGCCGACAGCATCCCTAACCTGACCCCGGCCGAAAGAGAAATGGCAAGAAAAGGTACCCTGCATATTAAGATGAATTTAAAGGAAGAGAAATTTGTGACCAATATGGCTTTCCCTTTTGCCTCACCGGCAGATATCCCTGCTTATAATAAACTGTCCGGGAAGATCATGGCGGAGACCATGAAAGGTAAATCAGGTGAGATGGGGGCAGGCGGTGGTGCCGACCAGATGCCGGAACCTTCTTCCATCGATGACTATTATACCTATGATTATTCCAATGGGGAGCTGAAGAGAAAATTAAATAAGGAAAAGTTCGCTACGGTAGAAAGCGATGAATACCTCAAAGGTATCAAAGAAGCATCGGGTATGGGTCTCGTGATGAAAGCGAATTACGTGATCAATCTCCCTCGTCCTGCCAAAGAGGTAGAAGGAAAAGGGATTAAGCTTTCCGATGATAAAAAGAAAGTGACGATCTCGGTTGGCATTGATGATTTCTTCGACAATCCTGCTTTGCTTGAGTTCAAAATAAAATATTAGAATCGTTTATAGTTCATGGTTAATCAACCATGAACTATAAACACCTACAATATTTTCAGGCTCTCAAGTTTGTCGTTATCTATTTGTTTGACGAGCGCTTCCAGCCCGTCAAATTTTATTTCTTCCCGCAGGTATTTCTTTACATAGACCTTCAGGGACTGGTCATAGATCTCTTTATCAAAATCAAAGATATTTACTTCGATCACTCTTTTCTTCCCGTCCACGGTTGGCCGGAAACCGATGCTCATCATGCCTTTGTATCGTGAATGGTCAATAGTCAATAGTGAATCTGTGCCAGGCGGAGTTTTCTTATTGACCATTGACAATTCACTATTCACCACTTCGGCATACACGGCATAGATACCGTTGCCGGGAACTATTTTTTCAGGATCCTCAACCCTTAGGTTGGCAGTAGGATAACCCAGTTGCCGTCCCAGCTTATCGCCGTGGACCACCGTTCCCGTAAAAAAGAATTCATAACCCAGCAATTTATCCGCCGTAGCGATATCGCCATGCAGGATCGCTTCCCGGATATTGGTAGAGCTGATGGAGATATTCTCCAGGATATGCTTGGGTATCTCTTTTAGCTGGTAATTGTATTTGCCGGCCTCTTTTTCGAGGAGGTGGTAATCGCCCAGCCTGTCGCGGCCGAAATGATGATCATAACCGATAATAATGGTGTGGGGATGAAATTTATCGATCAGGAAGTTTTGAATATACTCGGAAGCAGGTTGATTGGCAAAAGCGTCGGTGAAAGGAACTACGACAGTATGGTCAATGCCTAATTGTTCCAGCAGCTCGATCTTTTCCTCCAGTGTATTGATCAGGCGGATGCCCAGGATGGTGGAGGAAACTACTTTACGGGGATGGGGGTGGAACGTGATGATCACGGTTTCTCCATTGACGGCTTTCGCTTCCTGTTTCAGTTTTTCGATCACCTGGCGATGACCCATGTGCACGCCATCAAAAGTGCCGATGGTGACCACCGCATTGCGGAAAACTGGTAAAGCATCTATATCCCTGTGTACTTTCATGGCTGGCAAAACTAATTGATAATTAATAATCGGGAAACGAAAATTCATGGTTGCCAACGCCCCGGAACTGCTAAATTTGCCGGGTAATAATCCTGAATGAGTCTTTACAGCAAAAGAGGCGTATCCGCCCAGAAAGAAGAAGTGCATGCGGCCACTAAACATCTTGACCAGGGCCTTTATCCCAATGCTTTTTGCAAGATCTATCCTGATTCACTCGGCGCCGATGCCGGTTGGGTGAACGTGATGCATGCCGATGGCGCCGGCACCAAGAGCATACTAGCTTATTTATACTGGAAAGAAACAGGAGACAGTTCGGTGTGGAGAGGAATTGCACAGGACGCAATCGTTATGAATCTTGACGACCTGCTTTGCGTAGGGATCTATGATAATATATTGTTCTCTTCCACGATCGATCGTAATAAACGTCTTATTCCCGCGGAAGTATTCGAAGCCGTGATCAATGGAACGCAGGATTTTTTCAACAGCATGAAGGCGTTTGGCGTGAACATTCATTTTATGGGCGGTGAGACCGCGGATGTGGGTGATGTAGTAAGGACCATCGCGGTGAACGGAACGATGACGGCAAGATGGCCCAAAGCAAAACTGGTCACGAATGAAAAGATAAAAGCCGGTGATGTGATAGTGGGGCTGGCAGCTTATGGGCAGGCGAGCTATGAAACGGCGTACAACAGCGGTTTGGCAAGTAATGGACTGACTTCTGCACGCCACGACGTACTCCATAAAACATACGGGGCAAGATTCCCTGAATCCTATGATAACAGCCTGGATGAATCGGTCGTATATATCGGGCCGCACAGAATGACCGATACGGTCATGGATAACGGGCAACAGTATGAGATCGGTAAATTATTGCTGAGTCCTACCCGGACCTTTGCGCCCGTTATGAAAAAATTACTGGAAGAACATTTTGAAGCGATCCATGGTTTGATCCATTGCAGCGGTGGCGGACAGACCAAATGTTTGAAATACGTCCCGGCTGATGTCCGCATTATAAAAGATAATTTATTTGAACCTCCCGTTATTTTCAAATTGATCCAGCAGGCCAGCAGGTCGGATGACAGGGAAATGTACCAGGTCTTTAATATGGGAACACGGATGGAGATCTATACAAATGAAAAAGACGCTGACAATATCATCAGCGTCGCCAAAAGTTTTGGTATCGATGCACAGGTGATCGGCAGGGTAGAAGCCTCCGGTAAAAAGCAATTGATCCTGCATACTTCTTCGGGGGCACTGGAATATTAATAGAAATAACGTTCTTTTCCTACAACGAAGGTGATCAGTTGTTTTTTGTACGATGTTACCGGGTTTCCTTTTTCAAAAGCGGGAGACCATTTTGGGCCTTTGGCTATCATCCGGACCGCTTCTTCTTCCATGCCATATCCAAATTTTGTCAGGGGCCTGATATCAGAAATATCTCCCCTGTCGTCCACGATGAATTGGATGACCACGGTATAATCTCCCTTAGGGATCTTGGGGTCGTTCAAAACCGATTTGTTGAAATTATATTCCAGGTATTGTTTCCATTTCGTTTCCCCGCCCGGGAACCTGGCTTCGCTTTCAACCTTCTCGAGGGGACGGGTAGTGACAACTGACTTTGTTTTGCCGGCTTCTTCTGATACTTCAAAGGTCACCAGTTGTTTTTTGTAGGCGGCCAAGTATTTACCATCGATCATCACGGGTTCCCAACGGGGACCTTTTGAGATGAGTCTCACTACTTCCTGTTCCATGCCATAACCATGATTCGTCAAGGGCTTTATATCAGAAAGGCTGCCGTCTTTACTAACAAGGAATTGTATCGCAACTGTATAACTGCCGGCAGGGGCCCCCTTATCTACCGGCACCAATGCGTTGATGTTTTGTTGTAAGTATTTCTTCCAGTTCTTTTCGCCACCGGGGAAATAAGGTTCGATGGTTAACTTGCCTGGCACAATAGCGGTATCGAGGTCAGGGCGTATTTCCTGTAATTTCATTTCTGAGTTGCCAGGGGAGGCCTTTTTGGTATTGATCACAACAACGCCATTCCTGCCTTTTGCGCCGTATGCATCGATCGCTGTCCTGCCTTTCAATACATTCACTGAATAAATATCAACTGCTTTCAGGAGCTTATCGACTTCCGCGATAGTGATACCCGGTCGTTCGACGCCGTCAATGATGATGAGGTTATTTTCGGCAGCCCATGGTGCATTCACAATATTATCGGGCTTTATCTCCTGCAGTCTTAAAGTATCCCGCAGAGGCCGGGTGCCTGTGTCGGCCAGCAATTGGCGGACAACAACCGGATCATTGTTCCTGGCCATGGCTGTTTTGTTCTTTACCTTATAGCTGAACGCGAAAAGGAAAACGACAAGAGCGGTTACAGGCAGTACCATCAGCTTGCGCAGGTACTGGTAGCTGGGTTTTGTTGAATTGGTGATCATGGCTATACGTCTTTTAATATACGTGTTAAAAAAAGGATTAACGAGTTGTTGATTTGTCTGGAATGCCTGCATCAGTAATAGTTCTGCATATTCCCATTTTTTATTTTCACCGATAGCGAAACGGTCCGCCAGGAATTCATGAATGGCCCTGATCTCTTTTTTGATAAGATGAAAAAAGGGATTGATCCAGAAAACGACGGTCAATAGTTCCATGTAAATGATGTCCCGGCTATGTTTCTGTTCGATATGGAACAGTTCGTGACGGAACAATTGTTCTCCTTTACCGGAATTCAGTTCGATCCTTTTATTCCAGAACAGCCAGCGGAAAAAGGAGAAGGGGGCGCTTGGTTCATCCGTGTTCACAAAATAGACGGCATCCAGTTTTTTAACAGGGTTGGATCTTTTGATCCGCCAGATCTTTACCAGCGAGAAGAGAATACGGGAAAAAAGGAGGGTGCCAATAATGGCATAGAGCAGGTAGAAAATATTCTGTAAACTGAACCAAGAGGAACCTTCTGTAACAGGGACCACCGGGGACAGGCCTGATCCTTTTCCCTGGAAAGAGATACTCGATAATGTCTGAATGACCAATGACTCCTTTTCACTTTCTGTAAAATAGAGGGGAATATTCAGGAAGGGAATGACCAGGCTCATTACGGTAGCTGCCAGCAGGTAAAAACGATTATAATGATGGAACCGCTTATTACGGAGAATGAAATGGTAATAACCATACAGTAAACCCGAACTGATGAATACCTGTAAGAGGTAGAATAGCAGGGATCTCATTTTTGCTGGTTTTGTTGTTTTTTAATTTGTTTCAGGAGAGTTTCCAGTTCTTCCACCGAGATGTTGTTCTCTTTGACCATGAAGGAAACAACATTATTAAAAGAACCTTCAAAATATCCTTTCACCAGTTGCTTCATACTTTTTTTAGAATACTCATCTTTTGTAACCGCAGGAGAATATTGGTGATTACGGCCCATGACGGCGATGGTCACGAATTCCTTTTCAACAAGGATCTTCAACAGGGTGGCCACCGTGTTCTGGTGCGGCCTGGGAACCGGCATAGCTTCTACTATTTCCCGCAGGAAAGCTTTGTCAAGCTTCCACAAAACCTGCATGACCTGTTCTTCTGCTTTTGTAAGTGATTTCATTTTTGAATGATTGTGAGCTAAAGTTAAAACTAAGTTTTTAGTTGAACAACTATTTTTTTAGTTATAGCAAATTTTTTGGCTTGTCATCAACATTCTTTGCTTTATTTTGCAGGAAATCAACCAGTAATGTCTGAGCCCATCATTGAACTGAGGAATGTCAATATCTACCAGGGTAATAACCTGATCCTCCAGGATGTGAACCTGACCGTTAATAAGGGTGAGTTTGTGTACCTGGTCGGTAAGACCGGTACCGGTAAATCCAGTCTTTTGAAGACCTTGTACGGTGAGTTGGAATTGACAGAAGGAGAGGGAACCGTGGCAGGATTTGCGCTTCGTGGCCTCGACTGGAAAAAAGTGCCTTATCTCCGTCGCAACCTCGGGGTGGTTTTCCAGGATTTTCAATTGCTCACCGACCGCAACGTCAATAATAATCTCAAGTTCGTATTGAGGGCCACCGGCTGGACCGATGAGAAACTCATGGATGAAAAGATCCAGGATGTGCTGGACAAAGTGGGACTGAAAGCCAAAGGATTTAAAATGCCTTTTGAATTAAGCGGGGGAGAGCAGCAAAGGGTGGATGTGGCCAGGGCATTGCTGAATTCACCAAAACTGATCCTGGCTGATGAACCTACCGGTAACCTTGATCCCGAAACTTCCGATGAGATCATGAGTCTTCTTTTCAGCATCTGTAAGGATTACAATACCGCCATCGTGATGGCCTCGCATGACTATATCGTAGTGCAGAAATTTCCCGCCCGGATGATCCGTACGGAAAGAGGAAGAGTGATCGACAATGCTAGTATAAGTATTGAATAAGTTCCCGGGTATTCTTCTCATTATTATAAGTATCTCCCAGTATTCTTTTCCGGAGCAATATTTCTTCCCCTGTAAATGGTTGATGATATAATTGCGCGATGATGGACGCGAAAGCATTGGCTGTCGTCCCTGTATGACAAGCGGATTCCAGGCCTGTTCCCTTTACCATCGGTTCATTGACGATACAATGCCGTCCTTCAAACAGGGCATGGAGCAGTTTTAAGCGGATACCGGTAACCTGTTTATTGAAACAGGGAAGCACATTGATATGCGCCTTGCGCACCAGGTCATTCATTTCCGTTTCCGAAGGATTGGCCACCAGGCAGGTATGCTGGCAGAGATGTGCTATTTTTTGCAGGCGGCGGGTGGGATTCTTCCCGGCGATCACAAAAGGTTTTCTTATCCTGGTAAAGACGTGTTGCAACAACCAGATCGCCGCTTTCTCATTCTCGGGAACAGAAAGATTACCGTGGTAAAGACAAAGATTCCCGATGCCTTCCTGGCTTTTCACTTCCTGCCAGGAAGGAAAGATGGGGATCTTTCTTACATCGGGCAGGTGGTACTCATTCTTAAACGCCCCGATATCTTCTTCAGAAAGACAGGCATACATGCATTGACCCGGCAAATGCTGTGAATATTTCCGGATCAGCCGGCTCTCCCGGAGAAAATATATTTTTTTGAACAGGGAGCTTTCTGCCCTGGCCAGTTCCCTGTAATAAACACTCTCTTCATTGTGCATCCGCACCACCACTTTCCTGTTGCTGAGGTCAAGCTGTGAAAGCAGGCCCGTGCAATGAAGCCCTTCCAGCAGGATAGGGGCCTTATCCGCCTGTAAGGCTTGCAACAACTCATCATTTATCCTTGAAGCAACGATATAAGGAAGCTTCGCGGAAAGACCCCTGCTTCCTTTTTTTCTTTCATATACGCGGATGCTCTCGCAAAACTGGTTGAGTTCATTGGGAGTGCCTCTTTCATTATAACTGAAGTAATGAAGATGGATAGCGATCCCCAGTTTCTTGAACATCATGATGCGGTTCATCATATCAATGGCACCGCCATAATCGGCCGGCCAAGGGGTATCAAGACATACTATGTGGAGATGATCGCTCAAGTTGAAAAAACGGATTGATAGAAAGCTAGTAATTTTTTTTCTTCCTGTTGCCAGTTCAATTGCAGCCGGGCTTTCCCGCAATGCTGCTTCAACCGCTGATATAGAACATCATCGGCGAGCAAATTGTTCAGGGCAGCGGCAATTCTTTCGGGAGCATGACTGTCGATCAGCACAGCTACTTCATATTGCTTGTTGATCGCCTGGTATTCCGGGTAATTCATTGTTACCTGCGGCAGTTCCGCATGTATATAATCAAAGAATTTATTAGGGAGCGCCAGCCATTGATTGAGCCCTTCTTTTTCGGGTACCGCTACGCCGATATACGCCTGCTGTGATACCTTCCTGAGCTGTTCGGGAGCCAGCATCCCGGTCAATTCGATCTTTGTTTCCAGCCGGTATTCCCGGATCAGTTTTTTGGTTTGCTCCATGTAATTACCATCGCCGCAGATCAATAGTTTACTGTTGACCCATTGCATGGCAGGAATAAGGTATTCAAGTCCCCTTGCTTCATTTACGGCGCCCTGGTAAAGAATGAACCTCTCGCTTTTTATCGCGGGTACGGCCTCCTGCAACAGGGGCATATTGCGTATCGTCGCGTATTCCACTCCGTACCTGCGGTTGAATTCTTTCGCGATGCCATCGCTGACGGTATAGCCCCATTTGAATTTTGGTACTGTTTTCTTTTCGATCCTTAACCAGGCCCTTTGTACCCGCGGCCGGCTGAGCACTTCTTTTAACTCGGTGAATAATTCATGCGCATCATAGATACGGGGTATCTTTTTCCATTGTGCTATACGCAGGCAGGGGAGTATCGTATCAAGATCGATAGCACAAATCGCGTCCATCTTTTTAAATAACAGGTAAAAGAAAAGGCGGATATTATATTCTGCATAGAACCACCGGGAACGGTTGAACCAGCAACGGATCCTTTTTTGCCGGTATGGCTGTGCAGCAAGCGGGAGTGAAGCAGGGAGTTTTCTCCCGACAAGTGTGACGGAATAACCATTCTCCGCCAGGGAAGTGCAAATACGATGCATCCGCTGGTCGTAGCTGAGGTCATTGGTGACGGTAAAATAAATTCTCTTCAAAATATGGCGAATAAACAAAAGAAAAAGGCTTTGCAAATATGCAAAACCTTTTCTTTTAAACTATTTATTCTTTTACTGACCCATATTCATATTATCGATCCCCTCTGTCCCCTGGTTCTTGTTGTTCTTGCGTTTGAAGAGGTTAGCATCAAACTTACCAAAACGCCAGTTGAAGCTAAGCCTCACAACCTGCGGGTCACGGCGGCGCAAAACATCCTGGTTAAAATAAGGTGATTCTGAATGTATGTCTGAACGACGGGTCTTGAAGATATCATTGATATTAAGTGAAACAGAAGCCTGTTTATTCTTCAGGAACTCATAACGGAGACCGGCATCCACAAAATAATTCGCCCTGACAAAGCCCTGGGAAGAAGTGGACTGGCCAAACATACCACCACCGCCGCTGCCACCGGGAGGAAGGATGCTTTTCGACTGGTATTCACCGGATACCTGCATGGTGAAATTCTTGAAGAGCTTGAATGTATTGTTCAGTTTTCCGAACCAACTGGCAAACTGTTCCTGCTCAGGCTGGCCGGCAATACCGGTATTGATCTTCGAAGTGAACAGGTTCATGTTCGTGGTCATGTCCCACCACTTGGTCATTTTTGTTTTCAGGGTCAGCTCCAATCCTGTTACATAACTGGAAGCTGCATTGATATAAGTGTTTACCAGGACCGTATCGGGGATGATCTCCTGCACCTGGAAACGGGTGATCAGGTCATTGGTATTCTTATAATATACAGAACCCAGGAAACTGTCCTTGTTCTTCTTGAATGTTTTTTGATAAGAGAATTCAATGGAATTGGTGAACTCCGGTTTCAGGTCAGGATTACCGCGACTGATATTCAGTGAATCCGAATAATCCGTGAAAGGATATAACTGGAAGAAATTGGGACGGTTGATCTTCCGGGTATAGTTCAACTGCATTTCCTGGTCATTCTTCAGCTTCTGGCTGAGGAACACGCTGGGGAAAAGACTTACAGGAAATTTGATATTGAATTCCTGCCCTTTATCCGGCAACCTTCCCTGGTAATTGGAACTTTCCACTCTTAATCCGAGTTGATAACCAAAACTCTTGACCTGGTTTGAATAGGTCGAGTAAGCAGCATATACTTTATCCGTACTATTATAATTGACCGAAGAAAGAGGATTATAAATAGCAACGCCCGAAGGATCTATAAAAAAGAAATTGTTTTTGTTATCCACTTTCCGGACGGTCACCCTCGCACCCATTTCGATCTTTGATTTTTCAGTCAGCGGGTTGGTATAATCCGTCTGGAAAATAAAATTCTCATTGGTCCCTTTGCCATCCTGCCGCTGCGAAGATGTTTTCACCACATTCTTGGTTGAATAATCCAGCGAATCTGTTTTGATCAGGTTAGTACTGTTGTTCCTGCTGGTATTATATGTGATGTCGGCCGTAAGTTCCTGCCCGGCTTTGGGGAAGTTCCTTTTATAGCTCAGCATCGTACCCGTGTTGCGGAAATCGCTCTTTGAATTGGAGAGCCGTTCAGCAAGGGAAAGGCTTGGCGGGATGCCAAGCAAGGTCGTTTCCATGCTGCTTGAACTGGAAGGTTTAAAGCTTCCTTTTGCCATGCTGCCGGAAAGAGAGATCGTATTGCGGTTGTCAATGAAATAATCAAAACCGGCGCGGCCAAAACCAAAATTACCCAGCATAGTGCTTTTATCGGTTTGGTATAACTGGCTATTGGGATTGCCATAGGTAAGACGGTCGGTCGTTCCCCGGCTGATGGACTTGCGCTGGTTGAAATTACCGCTGACAAAGAAATTTATTTTTTCCTGGCGGACATTGATATCGGTGCCCAGCCCGAATCTTCCCCTGGAATCGATATTCGTACGGACGCTGCCGTTATATCCAACTTTTTTATTCTTTTTCAATACGACGTTGATGATACCAGAAGTTCCCCCGGAAGCATCAAATTTTGCGGAAGGATTGGTGATGATCTCTACGCTTTCAATCGCATCGGCCGGTATCTGGTCAAGACTCATGGTTGTAGGACGGCCATCCACGAATACCTGAGGGGCATTATTTCGCATGGTTACATTCCCGTCGATATCAACGCTGACAGAAGGAACATTCTTCATCACGTCAACGGCAGTGCCTCCCGCGGAAACAATATTCTTATCTACATTAAAGACCTTACGGTCGATCCCTAATCGCAAGCCGGGATTCGAAGCAGCGGTGACCGTTACGTTTTCCAGTAATTTCTCTTCAAATTCGATCTTAACATTGCCGAGGTCCTTATCAAGGGCGCCGAGCATCGCTGACATATCACCGCCCGGTTTAAAATCAAAAGAGACAGCTTGTTCGTAGGATTTAAAACCAACTACCGTGATCCTTAATTTGGATTGACCCATTACTGGTACATTCTCGAGACTGAATTCACCGTTTGCTTTGGTGAGCATACCGCTAACGATCGTTTCTTTTCTTTTTTTGGTCGCCGTATCCATTTTATTCTGGATCAGCTGAACAGAAGCGTATTCGATGGGTTTACCCGATTTGGCTTCCACTACTTTTCCATAGAAACGGCCGGTTGGCATCTGGCCACCGCCTGGCCGCCCTCCCCCGGGCTGTGAAAATGCCATAAGTGACAGAAGGACAAGGGATAGTAGCAGTACCGGTTTTTTCATGTATCAAAATTTAAACATTAGACGGGCAAAGCTGCCCGAACTTGCTGACAACGTGATGACAACTTGATGAATGGCATAAGACAATCATGCGGGTAAAAAGTTCCTTTTGTTGCTGTATGTTGATAAAAAATCAGGCGATTAATTGCAGGAGTACGACCTGTAGAAGACCTACCAGGAACCCGATCGCCGCGGCCACGATCCCAGCCAGCCTGAATTCCCGCGAAAACTGCTGCCAGAGCATTTTTTCCAGTTTTTCACCCTGCTGCTCTGCGATCTTTTTTGTTACAAGCTGACCTATATCAAGGTCCCGCTTCAGGTTGGAAGCATATTCCTTCATCACCTGGGGAAACATGGCAGCGATCTCTTTCATAAAAGCTTCTTTGAGTTTGCTGATGGTCTTATCACCAATGAACATACTGATCATCGGCATCTCCTTGCCTAAACGGTTTCGCAAAAAATCATCGATATGGTTCTCTACGACCGGTAATATCTTCTCCAGGTTCGCTGGATCACTGATCTTTTGTTCAATGCCGTCAAATGAAAGAAACCCTGCACTTGCCTGCTTTCCGATACTTTCTGCTATTTGCTGCTGTCGTTTGGGAAATACTCCCTGGAACCGGAACCCGAATATGTTTTTGGGTTCACGGGGATGGAAGAGAAACTTTAAAAGGATACGGATGCTGATCCAGCCGGTAAAAGCAGCACCCAGGGGGATAATTATCAGGAGCCAGTAATTCATGGTTTTTAAAAAGATGTGCAAAGAAACTGAAAGCCGTTCCCGATTCAAAATCTGCTTTTGGTATAAGGCATGATTTTCTATATTTTTGTCACCCGATAATGGTAGCCATAGCTCAGTTGGTTAGAGCATCAGATTGTGGTTCTGAGGGTCGTGGGTTCGAGCCCCATTGGTTACCCGGTAACTCCATCCAAATAAGGATGGAGTTTTTATTTGGGGGATTCCCTGGGAATGAGAAATAAGAAATGAGGAATAAGGAATGAGAAAATCGACACTCAAGTTTAAGCCCGGAGGATAAAATCAGGGTAAGACTCTATTCTCAGGGTAGTTCCTGTGTCCCGGATCCCTGCTACTGTGTCCGGGCCCTGGGCTCCCAGCTCCTGGCTATCGGCTCCCGGCTATTTCGCTCAAGGCTCGTATTTTTCCTTCCACTCATCAAAAACCCTTGTTAAAAGCCTATAAAGGCAAGAAAAACAGGCTTTTTGCGTTAATTTTGGATCATGTCTGATACACTTAAATACCTTTTGAATATGAAAAGACTTCCAATTGTGATCATGATGGTGGTAGCAGGTTCCTTTTTGGCTTTTAAGACCATGGGAACGGGAACTAAGATCAACTCCGCACCCCCCTCCAAGTACGAACAGATCCTGAAGCTGGTTGGCGAGATGCTCAGCCAGGCACATTACAGCCCTCAAAACATCAACGATGCTTTCTCCCAGAAGATCTTCAAAAAATACATTGATGACCTGGACCGGGAAAAGAACATGTACCTGAAAAGCGACCTGGATGCGCTGAAAAAGAAATATGAATTAAGGGTCGATGACGAGATAAAAGGCGCGCCTGTTGAATTCTTCCTCGAAGCAGGAAAGGTCTTCAACACAAGAATGGAAGAAGCCGGCAAAATGTACACGGATATCCTTTCTAAACCTTTTGATTTTACCGTAGATGAAGATGTGGTCCTCGATGGTGATAAATTGGATTTCCCTGCGACCGAAGCAGAAAGAAAAGACCGCTGGAGAAAGAAAATGAAATTCATGACACTCGAGCGTTATACCGATCTGCTGGATACCCGCGAAAAGAACAAGGGAAAAGAAGGCTTTGTCGCGAAATCAGACGCCGAACTGGAAAAGGATGCCCGTGAAAAAGTAAAAAGAGTATTGGACAGGACCTTTGAACGTTACCGTTTTAAATTCACGGATGATGATAAGTTCAATCTTTTTGTGAATGCCATCACGACCACGATGGACCCGCATACAGAATTCTTTCCCCCGGTTGATAAAAGATATTTTGATGAAGAGATGAGCGGCCGTTTTTATGGTATCGGCGCTTCCCTGCAATACGATGATGGAAATATCAAAGTAAGCAGCGTCCTGACCGGCAGCCCTGCTTCCAAATCAGGCGAGATACAACCCGGTGATGTGATCATGAAAGTCGCCCAGGGAAAAGAAGAACCCGTGGACCTTACCGGTTATGTAGTGACCGATGCGGTGAAGATCATCCGTGGTAAAAAAGGAACTGAAGTACGCCTGACCATTAAAAAGATGGACGGAACAATGAAAGTGGTCACCCTTATCCGCGATGAGATCGTACAGGATGAGACCTTTGCCCGCAGCGCTATCGTAAAGAATGGCGGTTCCAAGATCGGTTATATTTTCCTTCCTGAATTCTATGCCGACTTCGATCATCCCAATGGTGCCCGGAGTTATATTGATGTCGCTAAAGAAGTGACCAAATTGAAAGAAGAGAAAGTGGACGGGATCGTGATCGATCTTCGTAATAATGGGGGCGGTTCTTTGTACGATGTGGTACAGATGGCCGGTCTTTTTATTGATGAAGGCCCCATCGTACAGGTCAAGGACAGGGATAACAAACCAAGTGTTTTAAAAGATAAGGACCGTTCTGTATTATATTCCGGCCCGCTGGCGGTCATGGTGAATGAATTCAGTGCTTCGGCCTCTGAGATCTTCGCCGCAGCCATCCAGGACTATAACCGGGGTGTCATCATCGGAAGTACGTCAACCTATGGTAAAGGAACGGTTCAGCGTAATATCGGGCTGGATGAGAATGGATTTTCCTTATCCAATTCTGATCTCGGAACCGTAAAACTGACTTTGCAGAAATTCTACCGTATCAATGGCGGATCAACACAATTGAAAGGCGTTTATTCGGATATCGTTTTACCGGATAACCTTGAATACCTTAAAGTACGCGAGAAAGATGATCCCGATGCGTTGCCCTGGGATGAACTGAATAAGGCCACTTATACCAACTGGACCGCGGGGTATGACCTGAAAACGATCCAGCAACTGGCCAGCCAGCGATTGGAAAATGATAACACGTTCAAACTGATCAAGGAAAGCACGGAGTGGTTGTCCAAGCAGAATGATAAAGAGTATTCCCTCCAGATCGATAAATACAGGGCGGAACAGAAAATGATCCGTACTACGATAAAGCAACTGGAATCATTATTGAAACTTAGCCAGGCCAACCAGATCGATGTCAGCGCACTGCCTGCGGAGACCAACCGTTGGGCCGATGACAAGAACAAACAGGACCGCTTTACACAATGGTTGAAAGGGCTCCGGGAAGATATCTATCTCGACCAGGCCGTCAAAGTAATGAATGACATGATCGGTCAGCAAAATCTCGTAAAAGCAAAAACAGGCGAAGAGCCGGTGAAAAAAGCTTTTTAAATAAAATAGTCTATTTGTAAAAGGCCCGCTTCCATGGAAGCGGGCCTTTTTATTGAAACTTTATAATTCTCCGTTCGGTGATTTGCCGGCAGCCTGCTTATTTTGCAGGAAACTACCAGCTATGAAATCAAAAATCATCCTGCTCTCACTTGCCTTTTATTTTATTACCGGTATTGCCGGCGCCCAGACCAAGGAGATCTATACCAACCCCCGTTTTGACTCAATTGCAGCACATCATGATCTGTTGGCGATCGTTCCATTTGATGTATCGCTGAACCTGCGCCCCAAGGAAAAAGAAAGGTTGAAGCCCGGGGAATTAGAGGGCCTGCAAAAGAAAGAAGGAGATGCTGTTCAAAGCGCTATCCAGACCTATTTTCTTAAAAAGAAAGAAAAGGAGGATTTCCGGGTGAATTTCCAGGACATCAGCAAGACCAATGCATTGCTGGCGAAGAATGGCTGGAATGCTGATACCTTGCGGACCAAAACCAAAGAAGAACTATGTTCCCTGCTGGGAGTGGATGGCGTGATCTCGGGTACTTTGTTCACCGATAAACCTATGTCACAGGAAGCATCCGTAGCGATCGGCGTCGTCTTTGGCGTATGGACACCTACCAATTCAGGGAAATGCACGATCAATGTACATGATGGAAAAGGCGGCGAGCTTTTATGGAAATATGAAAAAACACTTTCGAGGAGCCTGGGCAGTGATGTCAATACCGTTATTAACACGATGATGCGGAAAGCGTCTAAGCGATTTCCTTACGAGGACATTAAATGAAAAGGGAATTGAAGTAAATAGGGTATATGAAGTAAATAGGGTATATAGAGTATATAAAGTATATAAAGTGTCTGCTGACCTTATATACCCTATTTACTTTATATACCTTTTATATACTTTACAAGTATCTTTCCTTCAATACACGCAGGTGGTGGTTGACATGCCCAACAAGGATAAAACCGATGCCCAGTACATAAACCGGTTTACCACTGGCGACACCGGTAGCATCGTACTGGTTTTTATCAAAGGACCCGAAAAGTATTTCGTTTGATTGGCGTACGAGTTTAAATTCCTGTACCAGTTCATCCCAGTCTCTTTTTGCTGCCTTCGAATTATCCGCGTAGTCATTCTCGTCAAAGCCAGGCAGGGGAGTAGCGTCCTTGCGGGCGAAGCAAAGCGCCCGGTAAGCAAATATCCTTTCCGCGTCGATGATATGCTGGAGCATTTCCTTGATGGTCCATTTTCCTTTGGCATAGCGGTAGTTCCGTTTTTCAACGGGCAGTTTTTTCAGGAATTTATGAAAAGAGGAAGTCTGGTCCTTCATGGCTTTCATAAGGTCATTTCCTGGAACCTGGTTGATATAAACATGGTACCATTCGGGTACCCGGGAGAGATCGGGGCGAGGCATAAGTTGCTGGTTTGTTATTTTATTGTTTTGGTAACGGGGCTCCTACGGCGATATCACAACGATGACCCGGCTGTCCATGTGAAGGATTCATACCCGGGGCTACTTTTGCAGGGGCTGTATTTACAACAACAGGCGTATTGGTTCCATCCGCCGGTTTCATGGGAACCTCTATCACTTCAGGTTTACTGTCGAGGGGAACACCTACTGCAAGATCACAGCGATGGCCTGGTTGCCCGTGGGCAGGATTGAGTTTAACGCCAGTCTTCGTTGAATTGGTTGTGTTAACGACAGTGCTGGTGGAAACAGCAGGAGTTGGGGCTGGTTTGCTATCCAGCGGAGCTCCTACGGCGATATCACAACGATGACCGGGCTGGCCATGCGCGGGGTTAAGCCCGCTGGCGGAAGTTGCGGCCTGTTGTGTGCCCCCGATATCTACTACTTTTACCGCCTGGTTGGGAGTTGTTGTCGTTACAGGACTGGCAGTCGGCACTGCCGGCGCTGTCAATGTTACGGGTGCTGTTTTTTGACCTTCATTGCTGGCCCGGTCCGCAGACCCTGTTCCGCATCCTGTTATTAAAGCGATGGCGGTAAGACCGATTATACTGCTGAGATACTTCATATACTTGAATTCCTTTAGAAAATGTGGAACTGCAAAATACTCAAATTCCGGGAAAGAAATTCCGGGTAAATGATGCGCGGTCCTTAACTAAAAACCCCGTCTGCCTACTGGCGGACGGGGTTTTTTATCTTTTGTGGATGTTTATCCCTTTACTTTTGGTTTAACCGTAGTGGTAGGCGTCACGCTGGCGGGTTTTCTCTCGCCTTTGATCGTTGAAGCCAATTTAATAGCATCATACGCATTTACAAGACCACCTGATTTGCTGATATCGGAAAGAGATACCATTTCACCTGTCTCAGGGTTCTTTACTTTCTCCTCGAGTTTTCCGGCTGATTTTTCGATCACCATCTTCACCTGTGCTGCGCTCAGGTTGGGATAATATTCCAGGATGAACGCCGCCAAACCAGCTACTACCGGGGAAGCCATGCTGGTTCCCTGCAGGTTCTGGTAAGTATTGCCACCCGGAACGGTAGAGTAGATCCTTACGCCCGGTGCGAATACATCCACTTCTTTTTTGCCATAGTTGGAGAAATTGGCTGTTATACCGCCTGCTTTGGGATCGCCGCTGGCACCCACCGTAATCCAGTTATTAGGTCTTTTATTATCGAGGAAGAGGGGAGTAGGATAGTTGAAGGTCGTATCAATGTTCTTCGCATCATTACCGGCAGCGTGGACCAGCAATACACCTTTGCTTTCTGCATATCTCACGGCATCATCCACCCATTTTTTTTCCGGGGAAAAGCCTTTCCCGAAACTCATATTGATCACCTGTGCACCATTGTCTGCCGCATAGCGGATCGCAAGCGCAATATCCTTATCATGCTCATCACCATCGGGAACGGCCCGCAGCATCATGATCTTTACATTATCGGCGATCCCGTCCATACCAACACCATTATTTCTTGAAGCGGCGATGATACCGGATACGTGTGTACCGTGCAGGGCCGATTTATTGCTGGCCATTACATCGGGGTTGCCATAGAACTTATCATTGAAATCGTTGTAATTGTCCTTTACAATATTTCCCCTGTAATCTTCCGGGGCATTATTGGAGGCTTCCGCTTTTTTCTCTTCACCGCTTACATAGTCACCGAAACCTTCCATGAATTCCTGGTTGGAGGTTTCCATAGCGTCATTGCGTGACATCAGGTCATATAAACTGGCCTTGGCCTTTTTAACTTCAGGATCAGTAGGATTGAACTCGCCCAGTTCTTTACCGGTGAATTTCTCCTTACCCATTGCTTTACGCAGGATACTGTCGCTTTTCAGGCAACTGCTATAGGCTCTTTTCAGGAAAATGAGTTCCAGCGCACTTGTTTTGGAATCGCCACCGGCTACTTCGGTTTCAGAACGTTTCCACATCTGGTATTGGAAAGCCTCATCCGGGGACATGGTTTTGGGATCCAGTTCCTTTCCATCGTATTTGGCTTTCAGGCTATGGTAAACCCGGGCAGCTTCATAAGAATCCTGCTCCACGTTACGTCCATCGCGGCCACCGATAAAGTTCCATCCATAGATATCATCTACATAACCATTCTTATCATCATCGATACCGTTACCGGGTATCTCTTTTGGATTTTTCCAGAGTACGGACCGGAGGTCCTCGTGGGTGGTATCGATACCGGAATCAATCACGGCGACAATAACTGTTTTGCTCTTTATATTCTTTGCTCTTACAAACTCGTAGGCTTTGTCCACGCTGAGACCGTAATAGCCAGAGCTTGCTTTATCCATGGTGTGCCACCCTTTGGGTACCTCATCTTTTTGGGCAAAAAGGGCAGAAGAAACCAGGGCACAGATGGCAAGCAGGGAAACTCGTTTCATTGAACTATTCATGTATTTGATTTTATACTACAAAATTGGTATAGGCGTAAAAATACTGATTACCATTCATACATTTTGCATAAGAAAGCCCATTAAACAGGAGCTTTTTAGGCTTTTTTTGACGGATGGTAAGTCTTTTAAGTTGCGTTCAAAGAGTTTATGGGTCTTTTTTGTGATTTTATACATGAAATTTAATTCCCTGGGCAAGGGGCAGGGAAGTGCTGTAATTGATGGTATTGGTCTGCCTCCGCATGTAGGCTTTCCAGGCATCGCTCCCGCTTTCACGGCCACCCCCGGTTTCTTTTTCACCCCCGAAAGCGCCGCCGATCTCGGCACCCGAGGTGCCGATGTTCACATTGGCAATGCCACAATCGCTGCCCGCATGTGAGAGGAATTGTTCAGCCTCCCGCAGGTTCAGGGTCATAATGGAGGAAGACAGGCCCTGCGGCACTTCGTTCTGAATGGCAATGGCCTCCTCCATGGTCTTATATTTCAATAAATAAAGAATGGGCGCGAACGTTTCATGCTGGACGATCTTATAACCCGGTTTGGCTTCGGCGATACAGGGTTTCACATAGCAACCGCTTTCATAACCTGCTCCCTTAAGTTCGCCGCCTTCGACGATGAACTTGCCGCCTTCTGCTTTACATTTTTCGATCGCTTCGAGGTACATTCTCACGGCATCTTTGTCGATCAGCGGGCCGACATGATTCTTCTGGTCCAACGGATCGCCGATGCGGAGCTGCTGGTAAGCCGTTGTCAATTTATTTTTCACATTATCATAAACATCTTCATGAATGATCAGTCTCCTGGTGGAAGTGCATCGCTGGCCGGCTGTACCCACTGCGCCAAACAAAGAACCAAGGATCGCTATATCCAGGTCCGCGTCTTTGGAAATGATGATGGCATTGTTGCCACCTAATTCCAATAAAGCTCTGCCGAGTCTTGCTCCTATGGTCGCACCCACCGCTTTTCCCATCCGGGTAGAACCCGTTGCGGATACCAGCGGGATCCTTGTATCTGCTGCCATCCATTCACCTGTTTCACGGCCACCTACGATAAGACCACAAACACCCTCTGGGATATCATTCTTTTTAAATACTTCCGCGATAATGTTCTGGCAGGCGATAGCACATAGAGGCGTTTTTTCGGAAGGTTTCCATACACATACATTCCCGCATACCCATGCAAGCATGCTGTTCCAGCTCCAGACAGCTACAGGAAAATTGAAAGCTGAAATGATCCCCACGATTCCCAGGGGATGGTATTGCTCATACATCCTGTGACCGGGTCTTTCACTGTGCATGGTAAAGCCATGTAATTGGCGGGAGAGACCTACTGCGAAATCACAGATATCGATCATTTCCTGTACTTCACCATAACCTTCCTGGAGACTTTTGCCCATTTCGTAAGAGACCAGTTTTCCCAGGGGTTCTTTCTGTTCACGTAATGCTTCACCTATTTGTCTCACTATTTCACCCCTTTTGGGTGCCGGCATCATCCGCCATATGGGAAAAGCTTCTTCTGCTTTTTTAATAACACTTTCATAACCTTCTTTGTCGGCCGATAGTACAGAGCCGATCTTTTTACCATCCACAGGAGAGAAGGAATCGATAGCAGCTCCTTTTGAATCGAGCCATTGCGTGCCCGTACTTATGCCTTTATTGATCGCATTGACCCCGAGCGTTTTGAGAAAATCCATATAAGATAAATTGAGGGTGCAAAGGTAGGAAAGAGAGATGATAGATAACAGATGATAGATGATAGTTGGGCTTGATGCCACAGGCTGTATCAAAGCAGAGATGTAGTCATCGATTTGAAGGAACTATCATCTATTATCTATCAGTTATCATCTGATCAGTATTGTTCTGTCTCATTAGGAAAGTCCTTCTTCTTGACATCAGTAATGTATTGCTGAACTGCTTTTGTTGCTTGTTCGTGGATATTTAGATACTGGCGCAAGAAACGTGGTTTGAACTCTGTATTGATACCCAGCATATCGTGCATCACCAGCACCTGGCCGTCGCAGTTACCGCCTGCGCCGATACCGATAGTGGGGATCGATAAACTTTCTGAAACTTCTTTGGCGAGTGCGGCGGGGATCTTTTCCAGCACGATGGCGAAACAACCTGCTTTCTGCAGGAGCTTGGCATCCCGTTTTAATTTATTGGCTTCTTCTTCTTCTTTTGCGCGAACAGTATACGTTCCGAATTTATAAATGGACTGCGGTGTTAATCCCAGGTGTCCCATGACCGGGATACCTGCGGACACGATCTTTTTGATACTGTCCAGCACTTCTTCACCGCCTTCCAGTTTTATCGAATGTCCCCCCGTTTCCTTCATGATCCGGATCGCGCTTTCCAGCACATTGGGATCCTAAGCTTAGAATTCCACGTGGACAAGTTGTCGCG
>JADMIO011826993.1_pt1 | contig 60295 bp, 44 predicted proteins | sample 8958161 | NCBI WGS metagenome assembly JADMIO01 (sample SAMN16585339, study PRJNA669376) | soil metagenome | isolation source: Crop rotation soil | place: USA: Cullars Rotation, Alabama | collected 2011
ACCAACGGAACCCATTCTACAATAACAACATCGGCCTGTGGATCCTATACCTGGATCTCAGGAGATGGCAACACGTACACTACAAGTGGAAGCTATGATTACATAACAACAAATACCAATGGCTGCCAGGATACTGTTACGCTTCGATTAACCATTAAGAATGGCACTCATACTATTCAAACGCAGACTTCATGTAGCTCATTTACCTGGGCGGCAGGAACAGGATTGACTTATACAACAAGCGGTTCGTATGATTACACCACTACAAATGCCGACGGATGCCAGGATACTCTGACTTTGAATTTAACAGTCGGAGCAGGTGGACATTCTACTGTACTCGTCTCCGCATGCAGTTCCTACACATGGATCTCAGGAGATGGCAACACTTACACTACAAGTGGTTTCCACGACTATATTACCACCAATGCCAGTGGATGTTCAGACACGCTGACTCTTGATCTGACCATTACCAACGGAACCCATTCTACAATAACAACATCGGCCTGTGGATCCTATACCTGGACCTCAGGAGAGGGCAACACCTATACTACAAGCGGAAGCTATGACTACATAACAACAAATGCAAATGGCTGCCAGGATACTGTTACCCTTCAATTAACCATTAACAACGGCACTCATACTATTCAAACGCAGACTTCATGTAGCTCATTTACGTGGACCGCAGGAACAGGATTGACTTATACAACAAGCGGTTCGTATGATTATATCACAACAAATGCAAATGGTTGTCCCGACACAGTTACGATGCAGCTAACAATTAACAATGGTACTCATACTGTTCAAACACAGACTTCATGTAACTCATTTACTTGGACAACAGGAACGGGATTAACTTATACAACAAGCGGTTCCTATGATTACATCACAACAAATGTCAATGGTTGCCAGGATACCGTGACCTTGAATTTAACAGTCGGAGCAGGTGGACATTCTACCGTACTCGTCTCCGCATGCAGTTCCTACACATGGATCTCAGGAGATGGCAACACTTACACTACAAGTGGTTTCCACGACTATATTACCACCAATGCCAGTGGATGTTCAGACACGCTGACTCTTGATCTGACCATTACCAACGGAACCCATTCTACAATAACAACATCGGCCTGTGGATCCTATACCTGGACCTCAGGAGACGGCAACACCTATACTACAAGCGGAAGCTATGACTACATAACAACAAATTCAAATGGCTGCCAGGATACTGTTACCCTTCAATTAACCATTAACAACGGTACTCATACCGTTCAAACAAAGACTTCATGTAGCTCATTTACCTGGACATCAGGAACAGGGTTGACTTATGCAACAAGCGGTTCGTATGATTATATCACAACAAATGGAAATGGATGTCCCGATACGGTAACGCTGCAATTAACAATTAACAACGGCACTCATACTATTCAAACCCAGACTTCATGTAGCTCATTTACCTGGACATCAGGAACAGGATTGACTTATACAACAAGCGGTTCGCATGATTACATCACAACAAATGCAAATGGATGCCCCGATACAGTTACGCTGCAATTGACCATTAACAACGGTACTCATACTATCCAAACACAGACCTCATGTAGCTCATTTACGTGGACAGCAGGAACAGGATTGAATTATACAACAAGTGGTTCCTATGACTACATCGCTACAAATGCAAATGGATGTCCCGATACAGTAACGCTCCAATTAACTATTAACAACGGTACTCATGCTATTCAAACACAGACTTCATGTAGCTCATTTACGTGGACAGCAGGAACAGGGTTGACTTATACAACAAGTGGCTTTTATAATTATATTACTACAGGTGCGAGTGGATGTCTCGACACAGTTGTGCTGCAATTAAGCATTGGCAGCGGCTCGCGCAGAGATACGAATGTTATTGCCTGTACGTCCTTTACCTGGGACCGAAGCAACCAGACTTATACCTCGAGCGGAACTTATGACTATACATTTAGCAATGGAACATGTGTGGATACTATTAGACTGAACTTAACTCTTGGATCAGTACCGAACCTATTCGTCGTCGATCCCGCGCCTGTGTGCTATCCAGCGACAGTTGATCTCACCGATCCTGCCCTTGTTTCGGGAAGTGACCCGGGCCTAATCTATAGCTACTGGGCTGATTCGGCCAATACCCAGGCCCTAGCCAATCCTGCGGCAGTAGGCTTAAGCGGAACGTATTATATCACCGCTGTCTCGGGAGGAGGATGCACGTCAACGAGATCCGTACAGGTCGAAGTCAAGGTCAGTAAAGCGGCGTCCGGTGTGCGCTACCCAACCGTGACTGCAACGCCAAATATACCTGTTCAATTAAACGCACGCGACCTGGGCACCAACTATCGCTATTCCTGGGCGCCGCCCGTGGGACTGAATTTCACCGATATAAAGAACCCGACATTCAATTATAATCAACAAACTCAATATACCATTACTCTCACTCCTCTGGACAATAATTGTCCGACCGTCGACACACTGCTCATTCAACTGGAACAGCCAACACCCGGAGGATGTGTCTCAAAAATAGACGTGCCCAAGGCATGGTCTCCTAACGGTGATGGACACAATGATAAACTGTATCCCTTAACGATCTGCATCAAAGAGTTGAAGTACTTCAGGGTGTATGATCGCTGGGGGCAATTGATGTTCGCTTCAAGCACAATTGGCCAGGGCTGGGATGGAGTTTTCAACGGGGTACCCCAGGTAATGGATGTATACACATGGATACTTGAAGCAGATGGCGTGGATGGAGTTCATTACAAACTTTCTGGTAATTCGATATTACTGAGATAATAAATACCGATTGGCTTATGCAAAGAAATCTACTAATTATCCTGATTTTAATGGCCGTAAAATCTGCCCAGGCTCAGGATCCAAGCTTCTCGCAGTTTTTTTCTTCTCCGCTGAATGTGAATCCTGCCCTGACAGCAAGAATCAATTCAGACTGGAGAGTGATTTCAAATTTCCGCGACCAATGGATCGGGCCCGCAAGCCCGTACGCCACCGGAACTATTTCTTATGATACCAAAATTTTGCAGAATAAGATCCCGAATGTTCATGAAGAGAAAAATATTCTCGGCGTGGGGGCGATGCTCATGTATGATTATGCAATGAGTGGGATTATGAAGAGTACATATGCTTCGGCAAATTTGTGCTATAACGTCGTTCTCGCCGATGGCCTCACTGTACACAGGCTTGGTGCAGCTTTTTCAGCTGCATACGGCAAACGAACGGTCGACTTCAGCCGGCTCACCTGGGAGGAGCAATGGGTAGGATATTCGGGCTTCGATAAAAATCTTCCCGCCGGTGAAGCATCGCTGGCAAATATGAGAGGTTATTTTTCTGTAAACACTGGCTTAGTATACAGCGCTACCTCCGAAAGCAGCAATCTCGACATTGGAGGAGCAATTTTTCATGTCAATACGCCGAAGCAGACCTTTTTGCAAGACGCTAACCAGAAACTGGCAATGCGCAAAGTGGCTCATGCAAACTATGAGCATTACCTGAATAACTCAGTCGTCCTGAATGTAAATGCCATCTATCAATTTCAGGACCAAGCTCAATACTATTCGTTTGGAGCCGGGTTGGGTTATTATTTGCCGCAGGATCCCGATGTTATTCTCAACGCCGGTGTTTGGTATTGGTCAAAAAATGCGATGATCCCTTATGTAGGTCTTGCCTACAAAGATTTCCAGTTCGGCCTATCGTATGACGCGACGATCTCAAGACTCAACCGTGCCACAATCAAACCCAAAACCTTCGAGCTTTCCCTGATCATCCGCGGTACTAAAGAACCTACCCAAATAATTCCATGTCCATGGAAATAACAAAGATTGGAATTGGAACTGGCCTCCGTTGCTGCAAGGAGAAAGAGACGTCCGCGCACTAATTTGAAATTTCATACTCCGAAACAACTCTTCTTCGGAAGACCAATACTTCAGGAGAAATTTTGAACCCTTCTTCCCCGTAGCTTTTGTTGAATGTATTGATGCTGGCCGTATTGGAATACATGGCCGGCTCAAAGTCTGATTCGGTGTTTGTCAAATACAGTAGCTTTCCGAGCCTGACATTTGCCCTGTCACATAACTTATGAGCAGCCTTGAGCGCATCGTCGTAGGCCAGGAGGTCTGCTTCGCGCCATAAACTGTCGGCCTTTGAATGACCAAACTGAACCTGTGAAATACTGGTTATTTTGGTAGCCAGCAGTTTCGCTGTCAGGTCTGTAAATTTCGTGAGGTCATTCAGCACAAAGTCTATGCTCTGTTCCGCCTTGTACCCAACAAATACCGGTCGATCCCTGTTGTAATTATATTCTTTATTCGCCGAAATGCTGCTTGTCTTAACGTCGTTTTGTTTGCTACCAAATTTTGAAAGGATTTCAACGACGCTATCTACTGTTTGCTGAGAAAGGCGAACAGCATCAGCCATTCTTGGTTCAACGAAACTCACATCAATTGTTAAAATAACTAAATCAGGTTTTACGCGAATTTTTCCCTCCCCCGATACTTTGATGTTGGCCGGGTCTTTTTTTGAGTCATTGCATGACAGCAGAAAATTAAATGGCAGCAGAAGCCAGATGGTTTTGTTCATAACAGGTTTTTCTTTGGTGACGCAGCAGTTGAGCTTTTACATAACGGGCGCGGGTCTTTAAGAGAAAATTAAGAATTGACCGATGGGAAAAGTGACGAAGTCTCTTTTTCAGCTACAGCACCGGGAGTACGCTATGAAATTGCTGTATTTGCAGAGGTGGCGCACCGGAACAAAATAAAAAGCGACTGCCATTCCTTAGACGGTCGCTTGATCATTTTTACATCAATATCAAGTGGAGGTGACCGGAATCGAACCGGTGTCCAAACATATTCTTCAAAAGCTTTCTACATGCTTATTCTGTTTTGTGTTGGTCAGGAATCAACTGGGCAACAAACAACCGATCAATTCCCTAGCTGCATTCCCGATAGATCGGGATCTTTTGTTGTCATCACAGCCTTTGACAACAGCATCCTGTTTTGTTGTTGATTGGGCGGAGGAGCGGGCAACAGGACTGCCTTCTCTCTCGGCCATAATGACTACCTAATTACTAATTAAGCAGCCATGGCAAATTGTGTATTGCCATTTATAGTTTTCGTATTCAGATTATCGGGCTAATTACGCAACGCCCGGCATGCTTACACTTTCAAAGATCTACGCTGTCAAAACCAAACACCCCCGGGATTATTTAATATTTTCGATTGTCAATTTCTATTTATTCTAATGATCTGGATTCCCTTCTGATACATCATCAACTAGTCACCTCTATCGGCCATATCTATGGTCTCAATAATTTGACCAAATACATTTCGCTGTCAAAATTGCCGGACGAATCTTGCTACATCCCGCAACCGGCAACCAGCAACAAACAACCAGAGCGCAAGCAACCAGTAACGCGCAACCAGTACCTCTACCCTCGACTATCGACTACGAGACTATCGACTATCATTTTCCCCATCCAAACCAATCATTTCCGTTTGCATATAACATCAATGCGAGTAATAAAACCATTCCTACCATTTGCGCGTATTCCAAAAATTTGTCACTCGGCCGGCGACGTGTTACCATTTCATATAAGGTAAACATAACATGCCCCCCATCCAGAGCGGGTATCGGAAGTAAATTCATGAATGCAAGAACAATCGAAAGAAAAGCAGTTATTGTCCAAAACGCTTCCCAGTCCCAGCCATATTTTGGAAAAATGGATCCGATCGCTTTGAATCCGCCCAGTCCTTTATAACCACCCGTCTTGGGGTTCAGAATTTTTTTGAACTGATCTATGTAAAATGAAAGCTCCTGCCCTGCTTTCCTTACTCCCGCAGGAAAGGCAGCAAAAAAACCATACTTGGTTGTATTCAATTTTAGCCAGCCCAAACTATCCATCTGTTCCACATTGCCACCGGCACCATAAGGATAAAAGCCTAATCTTCCGAGGCTGTCAACCTGTGCAGGAAAATTCACAGTGTCTTTTCCGTTTCTTAATACAGTGAGCAAAACACCTTGATTTTTCCTGCTCATCAACTGGTTTTGCAACTCATCAAAATACTGAAATCGGTTTGTATCGACTCCAATAATTCTGTCATTCTTACGAAGACCTGCACGGTAGATCCTGGCAGTGTCAGCAACTAAAAACGCTATGGCGGGAGTTCTTGGCTCGACAAATCCTGCGATATTCTTATTCCTGTTCTCTACCAACTGACCGATCAGATCAACCGGCAAACTCAGTTCAACAGTTTTCCCATCACGTTCTATGGTCATATTATTTCCCAGCAGTATCTTCCGGCGAAGCCTGTCATAATCATCTATCGGTTCGCCATCGACAGAAAGAATTTTATCGCCATTTCGGATGCCCATTTTATACAAGGTGCTGTCCACGACGTGTACGCCATATTTCATGGAAGCAGTCGGAATTTTCTTTTCACCCCAGATCATTAATATGAACGCATAGATCACAAAAGCGACAAGCACATTCATAATGATTCCGCCAAGCATAATGATCAATCGCTGCCACGCCGGTTTACTTCTGAATTCCCAGTCCTTGGGAGGTTGTTTCATTTGCTCCTTATCCATACTTTCATCGATCATGCCCGCTATTTTTACGTAGCCACCAAGGGGCAGCCAGCCTATTCCGTAAACAGTATCACCAATTTTCTTTTTTACAAGCGCAAACCACGGATCAAAAAATAAAAAGAATTTTTCCACGCGGCATTTGAACCACCTTGCCGTTATATAATGACCAAATTCGTGCAGGATAATCAGAATGGATAAAGCCAGTATGAGCTGCCCTACCTGCAAGCCAACCTGTGACCAGTTAATAGCTAATAAATTCATGGCGCAAATGTAGAGGAAATAAGATATATCAGGGGGCCGGGTGTCCTTATAAACTGTATATTAACACCCGTTTTTACAGAAGCATGAGATCAGCTGCATAGTTTCTCGCTTCACCATCGCTTTCAAAATAGTCGTCGAGCGTTGGTTTGCTGATAAAGGCGACCTTTTCCATGGTCTTTTCAATAACATCAGTGATATCCAGAAAGCCAATCCGATTGTGAAGAAACGCATAGACAGCCAACTCATTAGCCGCATTCATAATGCACGGCAGGTTGCCTCCTTTAAATAAGGCATCTTTGGCGAGGGCAAGGTTTCGGAATGTTCTTATATCGGGCTCTTCAAAACTGAGAGAACTTATTTTTTTAAAATCATAGCGCGGAAAATTATTGGCGATTCGCTTTGGGAATCCAAGCGCATACTGGATCGGCAATTTCATATCGGGTAATCCCATTTGTGCTTTAATGCTTCCATCTTCGAATTGTACCATGCTATGAATAATGCTCTGGGGATGTATCAATACTTTTATTTGCTCCGGCTGGAGATTGAACAACCATTTGGCCTCGATCATCTCCAATCCCTTGTTCATTAAAGTGGCCGAATCAATCGATACCTTGGCGCCCATGTTCCAGTTCGGATGTTGCAGCGCATGCTCTCTTTTTACATTGACCAGGTAATTGGGTTTACGGCCAAGAAAAGGTCCGCCGGAAGCAGTCAGAATTACTTTTTCAATTTTGTTCCTTGTTTCACCTATAAGACACTGAAATATGGCCGAATGCTCCGAGTCAACAGGAATAATAGGTACCCGGTTTTCAACTGATTTTTGTATGACTATATCGCCAGCCACCACTAATGTTTCCTTGTTCGCTAAAGCAATGGTTTTGCCCTGGCACAATGCTTTTAAAGTCGGCTTCAATCCTGCATAACCAACAATAGCTGCAAGCATCAAATCATAACAATCCATGGCAGCTACTTCTTCGAGCGCCTTCTCACCGGCGAATATTTTGATATTGGTAGAAGCCAGCGCTTCTTTTACCAGCAGATACTTTGTTTCGTCCCCAATAACGACAACATTGGGATTAAATTCGAGTGCCTGTTTGATCAGCAACTCATAATTCTTATGTGCCGTAAGGACCTCTGCAGAAAATTTATCTGTATTGGCTGCGATCACCTCCAGGGCCTGTATACCTACAGATCCTGTAGAGCCAAAAATGGCGAGTCTTTTTATGGTAGAGTCCGGTATCATCAACAATAGTCAGCCATTATCACCAGCAGTTGTCAATAACGAATTGGTCAAGTTCGTAAAATTAATTGAGATTTGAGCCGAGGCTATGCTTTCACCCGTGATCAGTATTCCGCCCATTTCATTAACTCATCAGCAATCTGCCTGTCGTTGCTCAACCTCGGCACTTTGTTTTGTCCGCCCAATTTACCGATTGATTTCATGTAATCAATAAATCCGTGTTTGCGGACTGTTCTTATTTTCAATGGTTGAAGAATATTTCCTGAAACCAGGTCGTCATAATAAATATTTCTTGCTCTCATCTGGGCATCCAGTTTCTCGATGAATCGTGTCATATCCTCTGGCTTATTTTCGAATTCAATAAACCATTCATGGTAACTTTTTCCATCTAGATCTTCCATCCTGGGCGCCACGGTAAATTCTGTAATATGAACGTGTTCCTCATCAGCTGTTTTCATCAGGGCATGTTCAACTTCTTCGCCGATCACGTGTTCGCCGAAGGCAGAGATGAAATGTTTGATTCGGCCTGTTACCAGCAAGCGGTACGGTTCGAGCGATACAAATTTGACGGTATCCCCAATATTGTACCCCCACAAACCCGCGTTATTGCTCACCACCATGGCATAATTTTCACCCACTTTTACATCCTTTAATTGCAAGCGCGTAGGCGCCTCATTAAAAATTTCAGCGGCGGGTATGAATTCAAAAAAAATCCCACTGTTTGTGTTCAGCAGCAAACCTTCGTGGCTTTGTGAATCCTGGAAAGCAAAAAAACCTTCGGAAGCCGGAAATGTTTCAATGGAATCTATCTTTTGTCCCATGCTCTCAAATAACTTGGCTTTGTATGGTTCGAAGGCTACGCCTCCATAAACCATCACAGAAAAATTCGGAAAAATTTCCTTGATTTTCCTGCCCGTTTTTTCAATGAGCCTGTCAAAATACATCTGCACCCAGGGTGGTATGCCACTTATTAGCGTCATATCCTGGGTCATTGTCTCTTCAACAATTTTGTCAAGTTTCGTTTCCCAATCTTCAATACAATTAGTAGTGTAAGAAGGCAATTGATTTTTTCGCAGGTAGCTCGGCACATGGTGATTTACAATTCCGCTTAGTCTTCCCGTTGGAATATCGCCGATTCTTTCTAATTCCGGCGACCCCGACAGAAAGATCATTTTTCCATCTGAAAATTTTGTATTGCCGCTTTCCGCCATATAACAAAGCAGGGCATTGCGGGCTGTATTAATATGATTTGGAATAGACTCCTTTGTAATAGGTATGTATTTTATTCCGCTTGTAGTTCCGGAGGTCTTGGCGAAGTAGATGGGCCGCCCCTTCCACAATACATTGTGTTTTCCTTCTTTAATTCTGTCAATATAGGGTCGCATTTGTTCGTAATCCAGGATCGGCACAGCCTGCCGGAATTCGTTGTAGGAGTTCACATTCACAAACCCATGTTCTTTGCCGTATTCGGTGTTCCGACCTGTTTTTATCAATTGCCTTAAAATGCTTTCCTGGTCCGCCGTGGCTGTCAGCATTTCTTTTCGAATACCTTTATATATATATGCAGCGAAAGGTTTAGCTAAAAAAGATTTGATTTTCATTCCAATAAGCTTTCATTACACAATAAACAACGGCCTCTTAACTATCTTCCAAACGTTCATTTGAAAGGGACACAAATATAGTAGAATGGATGAATGCCACTGCTGATTTTGGAGGCTTAAAACTTTTGTTTCCCGTTTGCCGGTTAAGAATTAAACCCTACCTTTGCGCTCCCCCGAAGGTCAAGAAAGCCTTTGGACGGTCTTTTGGAGTTAATTCTCAAATCTATGTTCGCAGTCGTAAAAATAGCCGGCCAACAGTATAAAGTGGAGAAAGATCAAACTTTATATGTGCCGCATCTAACCGGGAATCCGGGTGATAAACTTGAGTTTGCCGAAGTATCCCTGGCCGACAAGGAAGGAAAGCTTTCTTTAGGAAAAAATGCAAAGGCAAAGATCAAGGCTGAAATTATTGATCATGTAAAAGGGGATACCGTTATAGCTTACAAGCAGAAAAGAAGAAAGGGATTTCATAAAAAGAAAGGGCACAGAACCCTGTATACTCAGATCAGGGTCACTAGTGTTAGTTGAGCGGTCGAGTTTCTAAGCACCCCAAACAAACTAATCAACCAATCAACAAGTAAACTGATTAACTAATCAACTAATTAATCATGGCACATAAAAAAGGTGAAGGCAGTGTAAAGAATGGTCGTGATTCTCATAGCAAACGCCTCGGTGTAAAAATTTTCGGAGGCCAACCCGTGATTTCTGGCAATATTATTCTTCGTCAGCGCGGCACCGTTTATCATCCCGGAAAAAATGTGGGTGTCGGCAAAGATTTCACTTTATTTGCGTTAACTGATGGTGTTGTTGAATTTAAAAAGGGAAAAAACAACAGGACCTTTGTTTCTGTAAATGCAGTTGAAGCAGCTTCCTAATTATTGTTTTTCCACATTTGCGATTTTAAAATGTTAAAAAAATTTTTGACAGTTTAAAAAATATTCTATTTTTACTGTCGATAATATTTTTTTTTACTAACCGTTAAATTCTAAAACATGGCTACAAAGAAAAAAGCTGCTAAAAAAGCTGCTCCTAAAAAGAAAGCTGCGAAAAAGAAAGTCGCAAAGAAGAAAAAATAAGTCAGAAAAAACTTATGAAGTTATAGCAAGTCCTCCCGCGCACGCGGGGGGACTTTTGTTTGATGCCCTTTTTAACACACCGGTCTGTTATAACATGTTGGAAGATCTTAATCGCAGCAGGCAACTAACAGCATAATTTATTTTTACCGATTCCAGGCTCGTCATTTTACCTTTAGACTGTTTTAAAAATGTCCCGCCGCGGGCATGGAGGTGTTCATGGATAATTCCGCTATTGCTGATAACTTCTCTCTTCTTTCGAGGCTTATGGACATCTTTCAATATCGAGAAGCTGCCTTTACAGCTTCGCGAAACTCCCCGGCAAAAAATCTTCGGAATTAAAGGAATCGGCGACAGTCTCGGTAACAAGGTCATTGAAATGCTGGAAACCGGCGAGTTGAAAATATTGAATGAATACCTGGAAAAAACGCCCGTTGGAATAGTTGAAATGCTGAATATAAAAGGCATCGGCCCGAAAAAAATAAATACAATCTGGAAGGAATTAGAAGTCGAGTCGATAGGCGAGCTTTTATACGCCTGCAATGAAAATCGCTTACTATTATACAAAGGGTTTGGAGAGAAAACGCAGACCAATATTCGCGAAGCGATCGAGTTCTACCTCCAAAACCAGGGTCATTATCTATACGCGGAAATCGAGAACTATGCCTGCGCCATGAATGAAAAACTGGCTGCGTATTTTTCAGGAGATAGAATCGCTCTTACGGGTGCCTTCAGAAGACAAATGGAAACGATTGATGTATTGGAATGGTGCACAACGGCTTCATCCCCGGATCTGAAAAAATTCTTTCTCCAGAATTCATTTGAAGCGATGGAAGAAAATACAGAGAGCATCCTTTTCAAGGGAAAGGATAACGTGAGGCTAAGATTTTACTTTGCCGGTCCTTCTTCCTTCTACAAAAGACTCTTTAAGACCAGTTGCAGCGAAGATTTTTTGATTGGTTGGGAGAAGCAATTTTCAATCGCGGCTGCACCTGCCAGCGAGGAAGAAATCTTTCAATCGGCAGATTTGCCATTTATTGTGCCCGCCCTGAGGGAAAACGATGTCATTCTTATAAAAGCAAGACAAAACAATTTGAGCAGTCCTGTGCAGCCTGGCGATATTCGCTCGGTCATTCATAGTCACAGTAACTGGAGCGATGGCCTGAACAGCATCGGGGAAATGGCAACAGACCTTGTTCAACGAGGTTATGAATACCTCGTCATCTCCGATCATTCGAAATCGGCTGTTTATGCAAATGGTCTTAGTCCGGAGCGGATAAGGGAGCAGCATCACTATGTTGATGAACTGAACAGAAAATTAGCGCCCTTCAAAATTTTTAAAAGCATTGAGTGTGATATCTTGAGCGACGGAAGTCTCGACTATCCAAACGATATATTGGCCACATTTGATCTTGTTATTGCTTCCATCCACAGCAATCTAAAAATGACGGAAGAAAGAGCAACCTTGCGATTGTTAAATGCAATAAAAAACCCTTACACCACCGTCCTGGGACATATGACAGGAAGATTACTTCTTAGCCGGAACGGCTATGCTGTCGATCATAAAAAAATTATCGATGCCTGCGCGGAAAAACAGGTTGTCATCGAATTAAATGCGCATCCCCGGCGATTGGATATTGACTGGCGCTGGATCGATTATGCTGTTGAAAAAAATGTATTGATTTCTATTGACCCGGATGCCCACTCGATCAAAGGTTTTAACGATATAAAGTATGGAGTGCTGGCTGCGCAAAAAGGTGGACTGAGCAAAGAACGCAACTTAAGCAGTTTTTCTTTAAAACAATTTGAAGACTATCTTGAGCGAGTGAAGCAACAGAGAAGAATCTGAACTACTGATAACTAGTTACCAGTTACCATCCCCCGCTTGCGCCACCGCCGCCGCCACCGCCACCACCAAATCCTCCAAAACCGCCTCCACCGCCACCAGACCACCCGCCGCCGCTGCTTCCGCCTCCCGACCAGCCACCACCTAACATGCTCCCGAGCAGCCAACCTGTTCCGAATCCGCCAAAGCCCCTGCGCGAAATCATACCACCGCCACCTCTTCCTCTCGAACCAAAAATGATTGAAAGGATAATGATCAAAAATATGATACCACCAATAGGAAATCCTTTTCCTTTTTTATGGTAGCCCGCGGGAGCTTTATATTCTCCTGCTGCCGCTTTAATAATATCATCGGTCGCATCATCAATCCCCCGATAAAAATTATCCTCTTTGAAATTAGGTGTCAGGTCATTATCAATTATACTTTTTGCGGTCACATCAGGAATCGCTCCTTCCAGTCCATAACCTACCTCAATTCGGATCTTATGATCGTTTTTGGCAACCAGCAGTACAACTCCATTACTATGTTCTTTTCCGCCAACGCCCCATGTACGAATAATGCCTAGTCCCACCTCTTCAATCGGATAGTCACCCGTGCTGTTCAGGAGGACTACGGCCACCTGGTTCGAAGTACTATCATCGTATGCTACTAATTTTTGTTCCAAAGCCTGGGCTTGCTCGGGCGTGAGCGTTCCTGTATAATCGTTAACTAAACGAGGGGGATTGGGTTTTGCAGGAATCACCTTTTCTATTTGTCCATTGACACAAACAGAAAAAAATAAAACAAAAAATAGAAGTAAACGTTTCATTGAATGTCATTTGCCGAAAACAATATCATCCGGCAATTCGTTTTTATCTGTATTCTTATCAAAGGGGAAATGCATGCAGAGAGCTTCGCCAATATTTAAAACACACCGACGGATGCCTTCGGCAATATTATCGCGATTGAAAGCGGTAATCAACTTCACTACCTCGTTGGCCCAATATTCGACGCCCACTTTTTGATGGATACCTTCATCGCCATATACCGCCAGTTGCCTGTCCCTGATCGCCACATAAACGAGAACTGCATTGCGCAACTGAGTTTTATGCATCTGGAGGTTCTCAAAGATTTCAACGGCCCGGTCAATGGCATTGACATAGCGGCAGCGGCCCTCAACAAAAACTCTTACTTCGCCACTTGTGCGTTGTTCAGCTTCATGAATGGCCTGGGTAATCAGCTGCTTTTCATCCTCAGTAAAGAATTCTTTCTTTCGAAATAGGGGCATTAATAATTTATGTATTACTGAATATTAAATTTAATATCAGGATTTTTTTCCGTTCCGGCATCTGCCTTATAATATCCTTTCTCATGAAAACTAAACATACCGGCTAATAAGTTATTGGGGAACCTTTTTACTTTCAGGTTATAACTATTAACTGCGGCATTGTAATCCTGGCGGGCTACATTGATCCGGTTTTCTGTTCCTTCGATCTGAGTTTGAAAATCCTGGAAAGCCTTAGTGGTTTTCAGATCGGGATAGTTTTCAGCTACCGCCAGCAATCTTCCAAAGGCGCTTTGTAACTGTCCCTGCGCCTGCTGGTACCTGTCTAAAGTTGCCTGGTCATTAATGTCCACATTTATGGAAGTCGCCTTTGCCCTGGCTGCAACCACGGCATTCAACGTCGATTTTTCAAAATTGGCCGAAGCCTCAACGGTTTTAATGACGCTGCTGTACAGATCCGTCCTCCGCTGATAGTTCGTTTCTACATTGCCCCAGACTTTTTTTACATTCTGGTCGGCAGATACCAGGCCGTTATATCCCCCACAACCCCATACCACAAAAATTAAAACGATTGCTCCAATTATAAGCAATGTAAGATTACGGGTTCCTTTCATGATTGTAAGTTTTTTTGAATATTAAAATTACTGTTTTTGAAATTGTTGATTCATGATTTAATGCGCAAAATAAACTGATATTCTCCAGGTAAATAAGAGATAGCCGGCGATGGTTCTCAGGAAGTCGGTAAATGACGATAATCGGCGGTCAAATTTATTGCTCCAAACAGCTACGATCGCAGCACTTGGATTTTGAAACGCTTTCAGTCAGCAATGGCCGCTATGCCGGGAAGGGTCTTTCCCTCAAAATATTCCAGCATAGCTCCGCCGCCGGTGGATATATAACTTACTTTGCCGGCAAAGCCAAATTGATTGACTGCGGATACGGAGTCCCCCCCGCCAACGAGTGAAAACGCTCCCTTCTGTGTAGACTTCGCTATGGCATCCGCAACACATTTTGTTCCATGCTGAAATTTCTCCATCTCGAAAACTCCCATGGGTCCATTCCACAAGATAGTTTTTGAATGCATGATCACATTGCAAAACTGTTCGCATGCATTCACCCCGATATCGAGGCCCATCCAGTCGTCCGGTATGTTGTTACTGGGAGCTGTAGACGTTTCAGCATCATTCGAAAATTTGTCTGCAATTAAGGAATCAGAAGGAAGATGAATACAAACTCCTTTTGTTTCCGCCTTTGCTAATAGTTCCTTTGCCGTTTCTACACGATCTTCCTCACAAAGCGATTTGCCAATATTGCCCCCCTGTGCCTTTTCAAAAGTATAAGCCATCCCACCCCCAATAATAATGTCAGTGGCTTTATCCAATAAATTTTCAAGAATTAGGATCTTGTCTGAGACCTTTGCACCCCCAATAATAGCCGTAAAAGGCTTTTGTGAACCATGCAAGACCTTTTCAGCACTTGCTATTTCATTCTCCAGGGAAAGCCCGAACATTTTTTTATCAGCAGGAAAAAAATCTGCTATGATAGCTGTGGAGGCATGTGCACGGTGCGCGGTGCCAAAAGCGTCATTTACATACACGTCACCTAACTTTGCCAATTTTTCGGCAAAGGCTTTGTCTCCTTTTTCTTCTTCCTTATGAAATCGCAGATTTTCCAGCAACAAAATTTCGCCCGGCTCCAGTTCCTTTGCCATTTGTTCAGTCTCTTCTCCGATACAATCTTTTGCAAAAAGTATGGTAGCGCCTTGAAGTAGTCTCCTGAGATGAATGACCAGGTGCTTCAATGAGTATTTTTCAGAAGGCCCGTCTTTTGGTCTTCCCAAATGACTCATGAGTATAGCACTTCCACCATCGTCAAGAATTTTCCTGATTGTTGGAATTGCGCCCTTTATTCTTGTGTCATCTGTGATCTCATGCTTCTCATTCAGCGGCACATTGAAATCGACGCGGATCAATGCCTTCTGATCTTTGAAATTGTATGATGAAAATTTTGACATAGTTGTTGGGTTGATAGTCTCGAAGATAACATCTGACAGCTTGCTGTTACCAGTTGCCAGATTTCGAGCTCCTACTTCGAAATAAGTCCGGCAAAATATTTCACCGTGCGCACCAGCTGGCTGACATAACTCATTTCGTTATCATACCAACTCACTGTTTTAACCAATTGTGTATCGCCAACGGTTTGCACTCTCGTTTGCGTACCGTCGAACAGGGACCCGTAAGTGATGCCAATGATGTCGCTGCTCACAATTTCATCTTCTGTATAACCAAAGCTTTCATTGGTAGCTGCCTTCATAGCGGCGTTCACTTCTTCCACGCTAACTTTCTTCTTTAGGATGCTGGTAAGTTCCGTAAGGGAACCCGTCAGAGTCGGGACCCGCTGAGCGGTGCCATCCATCTTGCCTTTGAGATTTGGCAGCACGAGGCCTATCGCCTTGGCAGCGCCGGTAGTATTAGGGACGATGTTCTGCGCGGCTGCTCTTGCACGGCGCAGATCGCCTTTCGGGTGCGGAGCGTCCTGTGTGTTCTGGTCATTAGTATACGCGTGTATGGTTGTCATTAAAGCATTCACAATTCCGAATTTTTCGTCAAGCACCTGCGCCATAGGGGCGAGACAATTGGTGGTACAAGATGCGCAACTGATCACAGTTTCACTTCCGTCGAGAAGATTGTGGTTTACATTAAAAACAATTGTTTTTAGGTCGCCTGTCGCGGGTGCCGAAATAACAACCCGCTTGGCACCTGCTTTCAGGTGGGCTTCGGCCTTCGTCTTGTCGGTAAAGAAGCCCGTACATTCCAGCACTACGTCCACATCATCATCCTTCCAGGGAATCTGTGCCGGGTCTTTTTGTGCGTATATGCGGATCGTTTCCTTATTCACTACGATGGAATCCTCTGTTGACTTTACATCTTCACCAAAACGTCCCTGTGCGCTATCATATTTCAGAAGATGGGCCAGTACTTTTGGGCTTGTGAGATCGTTGATGGCCACTACATCAATGCCTTCCATTTTATAGATCTGGCGATATACCAGTCGTCCAATGCGTCCGAACCCGTTAATAGCTACTTTAACTGTGCTCATGATTCGTTTAAAATTTTACGTTTAAAGTTCAGGTTTTTGCGCTGCAAAGTTATGAAAACAAAAGATGTTTGGCTGTATCAGATTTTCACGAAACAGGCATGTTAGTATCCGCTGCCATTTAACTCCTCTCGCGTGGCGCCACATTCGGAGGGAAATAATTTTGGCTAAAAAATTGCCTCCGAGTATCTTTGCCGTCCCTAAAAAACGTGAGACGGGCATCGGCCGTCGAAGTTTTAGCGAAGGCGGCCCGTTCGTCTAAGGGCTAGGACACCACCCTTTCACGGTGGGTATACGAGTTCGAATCTCGTACGGGCTACTCAGAACACTTTTAGTACGACTCAGTACAAATCGAAATCCCCGCAAAATCAATAGCAGCGGGGATTTTTCATTTTCGGTAGGTCACGGTAAGAAACGTTTTCCGTTCCATTTTGGTTCACCAGTTTTTCACCAAAAGTTGTTTTTTCACCAAATTTTCAAAAAAAACGAAAACATCATTACTGTTCTATCCGAACACGTTTAAAAAAAATGCGAAGACCGAAAGACTCCTGTCTATCTGCGTATCTGCTTTCAAGGTAAAAAATCTGAAACAAGGCTTAATGTAGACCTGAATGAGCAGCAATTATCCGTCTGGAACAAAATGACCATGAGGGTATCTGAAAAAAATTCGCCCATCAATCATTGTTTGAACCGATTGGAGCAAAAGTTCAATGATTTCCTGATTTTAAATCCTGACTCTTTGCCCGGGTACGATGCACCAATAATAAAGGATTTTGTGATGGGATACCAACAGAAATGATTAGTTGAACGATTTTAAGGGGATTATCAGTTGGCTTTACTGGTCGCGAATAAATCCAATACCGCCTTATTTTGTGGTCCCCCTCAGACCCGAACGCCCGCTGTGATGATAGACCGCAAAAGAATAAATTTTAATCGAATCTGACTAGCCCTTATCCAATAGAAAACTATCATGTCGCTAAAACTACACCAGATGACGCTTGTTCTGCATTCGTAAGGATCAGCCCTAATCAACAGCATGCTCGCTCATCAGGGGTTCTAATCCCTGTAAGACTAAATCTCGATTGTTATTACATTTCTATTAACCCTGAGTGATTTAGGCTCATTCCACCCTTTCAGTAACGGGGGGCGGGCTTACAATCATTATCCGGAGATAATTAATCAATAACAAACGTATATGTTTTTCCCGGCTGCGTCTTTATATCGTATAACCAGGTTCGTCTTAATTGTGGAAAAATAATTGTTGCTTTATTCGAAATAATGGGCTCGGCAATTTTTTCTGTTTTATAGAACCCGTTGGCATTATCACCTTTTGCTTCTTTTAGCATAACGCCATTGCTTGTCTTCAGTTCATTTGGGACACGCAAACGAAGGTTTCCGCCGATATTTGATTTGATCGTTACTTTAATAAGTTTTCTGTTTTTCCATTGCATACCCGCAATCTCAAAACCCCCTCTTGCACGCAAACCACTCATGCTTCCGCTTTGCCAAACATCCGGCAATGCTGGTAACAGATTCAAGTCACCATCTTCGCTTTGCATCAGCATTTCTGTTATGCCCGATGTGCAACCAAAATTACCATCAATTTGAAATGGCGGATGCGCATCAAACAAGTTGTTGTAGGTGCCCCCACCACCTTCATTTGTTCCAACAGGCGTTAACTGATTTTGTATAAGTTTATATGCATGATTGCCATCTAACATCTTCGCCCACCAGTTAACTTTCCAACCCATGCTCCAACCAGTTGATACATCACCGCGCTGAATTAATGTCGTTTTTGCTGCGCTGTATAATTGTGGTGTGCGATATGGGGAAATCTGATTGGATGGAAATAAGCCATACAGATGCGATATGTGACGATGCTTATCTTTCGGATTGTCTAAATCATCCAGCCACTCCTGCAGTTGTCCATATTGACCAATATGCATGGGCGCAAGCTGACTGCGTTTTTGTTTGAGCGTATCAGTAAATGCCTTATCCCTATGCAAAATATTTGCGGCTTCAATTGCATTGCTAAAAACATCGAAAATAATTTGATTACTCATCGTTACACCAGCATCAAACGATGATCCTTCATGTGCATCAGGTGCATTTTCGGGCGACATGTCCGGGCATAAAACAAGCCAATGATATTTTGCATGTTCGATAAGATAATCCGAATAAAACCTGGCTGCACCTTTCAATACAGCATACACAGAAGCGAGATAAGTTTTATCGCCATTATATAAATAATGTTCCCATAAATGCTGGCTCAACCATCCGCCGCCATTTGACCATACTCCCCAGAAAGCACCATCAACGGCACCATTGATGCGCCAGATATCTGTGTTGTGATGCGCCATCCAACCTTGTGCACTATACATATCTTTTGCCGTTTCTTTGCCTGTTATTGATAAGTCTTTTACCATTTGAATTAATGGCGCGGTCATTTCAGAAAGATTGGTTTTTTCAGCGGGCCAGTAATTCATTTCCGTGTTGATGTTGATTGTGTATTTGCTATCCCATGGCGGAAATAACTCATGATTCCAAATGCCTTGTAATGTTGCTGGCTGACCGCCTGGCTGCGATGATGAAATCAACAAATACCTTCCATACTGAAAATACAATGTTACAAATTGCGGGTCATTGGTGGAATTGAAATTTTTTAACCTTTCATCTGTTGGAAGCCTTGTTGCATCGGTTGTTCCCAAATCAAGCTTTACACGATTAAAATATTCCTGATATGCTGCAATATGTGCTCGCAGTATTCGTTGAAATGATTTTGCATATGCTTTATTTAGATAAAAAATTGCCCTTGCATTTTCATCACCACCTATGTCATGGTAATTATTAAAGTTTGTGGCAATAGAAATATAGATAGTTACTTCATTTGCATCTTTAATGATGACTGATGTATCACCCCGTGTGATGCTGCCACCATTCAATTTGAATTTTGCGATGCTTTTAAACCTTATTTTTCCTTCAACACCTTCATGGTCTATTGTTGTGCCCGTAATCGTTAATTCATTCGATGATGCTTTAGTTAATGCTTTTGGTTGCAGTTTTGAAAAAAAGGCCGTGAATGAAATGCTGTTTGGTCTGGTCGCCGTTAAATGTATTACAATCGCTCTATCAGGAAATGATGCAATTGCTTCTCTTTTATAAGTAACACTATCAGTTAAGTAAATTGTCTTTCCAACGGCTCGTTCGATATCCAATTCGCGGTAATAACTGGTGTAATTTTCATGCTTATCAAATATTAATCTAAGACTGCCAACGGGCTCAAACATTTGCCCGTGAGAAGCTTTGGAAACAATTGTTTTGTTCGCTAATACTTCCGCTTCTTTTTGTTTGCCATCAAATATCAATTGTCTTATTTCTGCTAATGACTCCAAACACAAATCATTATCATTCCTATTCGGACTTCCGCTCCAGACAGAACACTCATTTAACTGCACAGTTTCTGTGTCAACATTGCCATAAATCATAGCACCTAGTTTTCCATTACCAATTGGCAATGCATTTTCCCATGCTGTTCCGGAAGGTTTGTTATACCAAAGCCTTAGGTCTTGTTTGCGTTGCGAAAAGCAAATTGTTGAACTAAAGAATACAAACAGGAGAATGTTTTTTTTCATTGCAATTTTATTAGCACAGTAGCGCGTGATTTTTCATTCGATGTTGTTGGTGTTTGTCCGTTCACATTGAAAGTAAGAAGGCATATTGCTATTAAAATGAATCCCGTTTTTCATTTAAATAATTTATTTTATTTCTAAAACTATAACGGAAAATGGCGGAGCTGTCAGCGTTATATGATCGCTATTCAAAGTTGCGTTAGTAAATGTTTGCGGCACTACTTTGTTTGGATTGTCGAATGTGTTATGGTCCTGTAATTTTTCCGATTTTAGAATACGACCGGTAACCGTTTTTGCAGGCAAGCCATTCAAGTAAATGGTAATGGGTTCTGCAGTATGTGTATCAATATTTGTAATAGTTATATGCGCAACACCACTTTTGTCCTTAGAAGCTGAAGCCGACAATGCATTTATTTTTTGATTGCCTGATGTGTAACTGTTTGTAGTTAGACTTAAAGGAATCATTAATGCATCCTGGTGAATGTTGTACATCTCCATTACATGATAAGTGGGTGTAAGAATCATCTTTTCTTCATCAGTTAAAATAACAGCCTGTAAGACATTTATACATTGTGCGAGGTTTGCCATTTTTACACGGTCGCAATGATTATTAAAAATATTGAGCGTGCTTCCCGCAATCATTGCATCCCGCATGGTATTTTGTTGAAACAGGAATGCGCCATTCGTTCCTTCAACAACATCGTACCACCCACCCCATTCGTCAACCGCCAAAGCCTTTGTTTTTTTCGGGTCGTGTTTATCCATAATGGCACTGTGCTTTGTAATCAGTTCGTCCATAAATAAAGCTTTTTGCATCGTTGCGAAATATTCGTTTTCTGAAAAATCCGTGGATGAACTTTTGTGATTCCAATCAATAACAGAATAATGATGCAAGCCTAGCGCGTCAAACATGTTTGGAGGAAGCCGTTGCATGAGAACTTCTGTCCAGTGATAATCATCATCCGACGCGCCAGACGCAATCCTGAAAATGCCGTCGCTGTTATTCCAGTTAGTCATGAATGTTGCATACTGCCGATAAACATCTGCATAGTGTTCTGCAGTCATGTTTCCGCCACAACCCCAGGCTTCATTGCCCAACCCCCAAAACGTTACATGCCAGGGATTTTGTCTTCCATATTTTACTCTTAGTTCGGGCATAGGACTGCTGCCTGCGGGATGTGTTGCATATTTCACCCAGTCTGCCAGCTCTTGCGGCGAACCGCTTCCAACGTTGCCACTGAGATAAGGTTCTGCACCTAACATCTCACACATATTCAAAAACTCATTCGTACCGAAGCTGTTATCTTCTTTGACATTCCCCCACCATACATTTAACATGGAAGGTCTTGATTCTTTTGGACCAATACCATCTTTCCAATGATATGTATCTGCAAAACAACCTCCCGGCCAGCGTAATACCGGTATTTTTAATTTGCGCAGAGCCTCAATAACATCCAGCCTGATACCATTTTTGTTTGGAATTTTCTTATTGTTATCGCCCACATAAAAACCACCGTAAATGCAGTGGCCAAGATGTTCGGCAAAGTGTCCATAAATGTTTTTATTGATAGTATCCTTTGCATCCGCAGGATGTAATACTATAATGTTTTGTGCAGATGCGTGCATACACAAACAAATGGCAACAGACGCTAAAATAGTTCTCATAATTTATTAAAGTTTTGACGTTATTGTGATTTCTTTTCGTAACTCAATATTTTATTAACCCATGGCATAAAGTATTTAAAATTAGGAGCATCAGTATGACCGCCGTCGTGCTGGCGCCATGCAAGCTGACCATCCAACAAACCGACATTGTAACGCTTTTCCACTTTTTGTTGTTAGAACATGCAGACAAGGGTCTGCTTTGGCCACGTCATAATTTGCATCGTTTGGCGCAGATTCATTTTCACTTGGCCCGGGTTTTGATTTTGTGATACGAGTTGTTGCCATGTTATCCTGTTTTGCTGCGATGTACACTGTTAATGGTTGAGTCTTGAGGGAATAATATGTCTGCACTTTCAAGACGTTTGAAAAAGCCTTTTAAAGATAGCCACTTCGAATTTCTAAGTCGAAGTATTTAGTAATCACCTTTATAATTCAATAATTCTCTTTTAATTCTTAAACAACAATTGCGCAAAATTGTACAAGTCATTTCTCCACACTGGCCACGTATGACCGCCACGATATTCGTAATAAGTGTGTTTGATTTTTAATGAAACTAACTCGCCTAACATAATTTGCCCGTTGTTATAAGCAATGTCTTCTTTGCCACCCTGCGATAGCCAGAATATTCTTAGATTATTGTTGATTTTATCTGCATTCGCTTTTATAAAATCATATTGAGCGTTGGCAAACTTTTCCTGCATAGGCAATATCCATCCTGAACTAAACACGCCGAGGTAGGAAAACATATCTGTATTATTAATGCCGGAGTACAATGTGTGCAGGCCGCCTAATGATAAACCTGCAAGTGCTCGAGCATTCGCATCACTTACAGCACGATAATTTTTTTCAACAAATGGAATAATAGCCTGCTTCATTTCCGCTTCAAACATTTTTAAGGAAGATTCAATTCCGTTCGGCGTAAAACCTCCCATGCCAATGTTTGCATCAGGCATTACAACAAGCATGGATTTTGCTTTGCCTGCTGCTATAAGATTATCTAATATCAGGTTTGTTTTGCCTTGTGCTGCCCAAGCTCTTTCATCTTCACCGCCACCGTGCAAAATATATAACACGGGATATTTTTGATTGATCGCTGAATCATAGCCCGGCGGTGTGTAGATATACATTTGCCGCCATGAACGAGTTACAGAAGAGAAATAATTTTTGATGCGAATATCACCATGCGGCACATCTTTCAACGCATAATAACCTTCATCTGCAAATGGAATTTCGATGCCGCTTGCCTGTCTGCCCATGCCATAAAATGTTTCGCTTGATGGGTCGGCAACCGCAACGCCATCAATAATCAAAGAATAATAATGAAAACCTTCGCTCATAGAATCTGTTGTTATAATCCAATAACCCCCGGTATCTTTTTGCATATCATATTTCTTACCCAAATCTATTTGCACCTTTTGTGCATCGGGTACTTTTATGCGAAACATAACGCGGTTATCAGGCAATATTTGCGGATACCTTACATTGCGTATGTTTGTTGACGACGGCATTCCCACCAGACTATATTGATTAAATTTTGAAACATCAACGCGCTTGAAGATAAGTTGCGAGAACATATACAAACTGTTCTTCCAAACCTTAAAATCATGCACGCCTGGCTCAACATAAAAGATATGCGGCACGTTATGTTCAACAAGATAATCATGTGTACGTTTGCTGAAACTCATTAAGCCATCGCCATCACCGCAGGAAATCCAAAGCAATTTTACTTGTTGTCTTGCTTTATCTGCATCCGGCACTAACGCTTCAGGTGTTTTTGTATTCGGCGCTGATGAAAATCCCCCAATCCATGCGAACTTATCCAGGTTGCCTAAACCAAAGTTTAATGATTGCCCGCCGCCCATTGATAAACCTGCAATCGCACGATGTTCTCTATCAGTATAAACAGAATAATTTTTTTCTATGTATGGAATTAAATCATTTAATAACTCCTTTTCAAACGTTGCAAATGCAGCCACTTTAGCACTGTCGAAAATATTACCGGTTGCACGGTCATCTTTCATGGCTCTGCCGTTCGGCAACACAACAATGATCGGTTCCACTTTGCCTTGTGCATATAAATTATCGAGAATAATTTCCGGATGTCCTCCATTCATCCATTCTTTTTCGTCGCCGCCAATGCCATGCAATAAATACAAGACAGGATATTTTTTCTTTTTTGAATAACCCGGCGGCGTATAAATTAAACTCCTTCTTGATTTACCAACTGTTGTTGAATTATAACTGATGGTATCAATTTTCCCATGCGGAATATTTGTTTGCATTGAATCATAACCGGGCGGTGCATGTTTGATGATGTTTTGGGATTGTGCTTGAAATGCAATCGAAAAACTAAAGGGAATTAAGATAAAAATGTATTTCATGATTTATTTGATTGTATGATTCATATTGTTATTCTTCTTTTATTTGATTTCATGATATGAAACACCCCCGTACTCGTTTATTACAAGGTAGCACTGCATCAGATGAAACTTTGTGACCTTGCCAAAAATCGGATATGGCTCGGCAATTAGAAACTACGATGTATTTAAAGCCCCAATCAGAGCGTAGAATAGCCGGTGACCCGTCTGAAATCAAAGATGCCTTTTGCTCAAGCGTAAGACGCGAACAAGCAACAATTAATAACACCGGTTGCTTTGCAAGCGCATTCTGTTTAACATTTTTTAGGTAGAAAATACGAGGTAATCCAAGCGAGAAAAAAAATAATTTTTTCATATTGTGCATCTTAAAGTTGTAATCTAAATGGATAACATTCAAAGCTTAACCTATTTCAACCATTGCTTTGATAACGCTGTTCGAAGGATTCAGCCAGCTTTCAAATTCATCCTTAACATTATCAAAGTGCACATGGTGGGTGATGTATTTAAGCGGATTTATTCGTTCTGTTTTTATACACAAAATCACTTGCTCAAAATCTTCCCGTAATGCATTTCGGCTGCTCATTAAGGCGGCTTCTCTCTTATGAAACTCCGGGTGGCTGAAAGAAATATTTTCCTTTTGCAAACCAATCAATACATACCGTCCGCCATGTGCCACATATTGAAACGCGTTATTAATGGCGTGTAGATTTCCCGTTGCATCAATCACAACGGAGGGCATATCTCCATTGGTGAATTCTTTCAATTGCTCAATCACGTTGCTATTTAGCGCATGAATAGTATGATGAATCTGTAATTCTGTTCTGCAGAATTGAAGCCTGTGTTCATTCATCTCCAATACTATAACTTTTGCTCCGTCAATCTTTGCAAACTCCATCGCCGCTAAACCAATGGGCCCGGCGCCTACAATCAAAACACATTCACCAGCTTTTACATTCGCCCGGCGAATGGCATGTGCACCAATGGCTAATGGTTCTGCCAAAGCCAATGCATCAATACTTAATCCTGAACCATGCAATAAAGAAGATGAGGGAACCGAGAGGTATTCAAGCATGCCGCCATCTGCGTGCACGCCGCAAACTTTTAAGCGTACACAACAATTTGGCTTGCCGCTTTTACAAGCCATACAAGCACCGCAATTAAAATATGGAATGAATGTTACGAGTTCTCCAGTTTGAAAGCCCGGGGCGTGTGAAATATCAACCAGTTCACCTGATACTTCATGACCTAATACGCGCGGATATGAAAAGAAAGGTTGTGTTCCTTCAAAGGCGTGCAAGTCTGTTCCGCAAATGCCTATACGTTTAACTTTTATGATTGCATAACCGGTTTGCAATTGCGGTTGTTGTACATCTTCATATTCAAACCTGCGCGGCTCTTTGCACACCAAAGCTTTCATTTTTTTAAAATTTATCATGCAATTCTGTAATTCAATTGTACGGTATTATGCATTATTATTCATCCGTTCTAAACAGCGAAGTAGGTAAACCTAGCATCAACTAAGCACTTTCAAATCATTATAAGGATTAATTGTTTTTATAAATCCATTTTCATCGTATTCAATCTTTGTAACCTTAACGCCGCGCAAATGTGTTACGCCTTTGCTTAAACTGCTGTCGTGATAAAACAAAAACCATTCACCATTGAACGCAACGGTTGAATGATGCGATGTCCAGCCAACGACTGGATTTAACATTCTCCCTGAGTACGTAAACGGTCCGTAAGGATTGTCTGCGATGGCATAACAAATAAAATGCGTTTCACCTGTTGAATAAGAGAAGTAATATTTGCCGTTGTACTTGTGAACCCAGGATGCTTCGAAAAACCTTCGTTCGATATCTCCTTGTAATAATGGATTGCTGTTTTCATCAACAATTACAACATCTTTTGCATCTTCAGCAAACTCTGATAAGTCAGTGTTGAGTTTGGCAACCTTTGCACATAATGCAGGTTCGTGGTCTTTGGGTAAATGTGCTGTTGGACTTTCACTTTCCTCCTTATTAAACTCGCCGGTTCGCCAGCGTTGTAATTGTCCACCCCAAATGCCGCCGAAGTACATGTAATAGCTTCCATCATCATCTTTAAACACCGCAGGATCTATTGAAAAGCTTCTTTTAATGGCATCAGGTTGTGGCGTGAATGGACCTATTGGTGAATCACTAACCGCAACGCCAATTTTAAAAATGCCATCATAGTCCTTTGCAGGAAAGAATAAATAATACCTGCCATCTTTTTCATTGGCGTCCGGCGCCCACATTTGTTTTGCTGCCCAGGGCACATCATTAACATGCAATGCAACACCATTATCTTTTGCTTCACTTGTGGGCGAATCCATTGAGATTACATGATAGTCTTCCATTGCGAAATGACTACCAAGATCATCAAATGCTTCGCCAGCATCAATATCGTGTGAAGTATAGATATAAATTTTTCCATTGAATACATGTGCGGATGGATCTGCTGTGTAAATATGTTCAATTAAAGATTGTGATATGGCTTTTTGATTTAGTTCTTCGAAGTTGATATGTTTAATACTTTCTTCAGGCATAGTGAAAGTTTTAAGTGCTACGTTTTCAGTTATAAGTTGAGAACCCTTGCTGCGTGAAATGATGCAGTATCCCGCAAGGGGACGAGGCAACCGTGCTTCATCGGAGTTATTATGCTCGTACTAAAAATTCTCAACCATTTTATTTACTTCTTTTTTGTTTTAAATCGTTTTCAATCCGCACTTCCATTTTTTTGCTAATGATATAAAAAAACAACAAGCCTGCACCAATTAAAAAAGGAATAGAAGGATATACGCTCACCAGCATTTTTACCCCCTGAATTGCTTCGAACGATTGGGTTTGGCTGTTGGGAACATAATGATATAAACCGAGCAGCGATGTAAGAATTGAACTCCCTAATGTGAGCCCTGCTTTTAATCCAACCATCATCGCAGAAAAGATAATTGCTGTTGCGCGGCGATTGTTTCTCCACTCGCTGTAATCGGCAACGTCGGCGATCATTGCCCATAACAATGGGATGGTTAAGCCATAAAAAAAACCGTGTAAGATTTGAGATGCGAACATAAACCCAACTGCTGTTGGCGGAAATAAAATGAATGCCAGGATAAACAGCGTTGACAAAAATAAACATGTGCCGAATACATCCCTTTTTCCATATTTATCTGCAAACTTTTTTGATAGCGTGATGCCAACGATCATAAAAATAATTCCGCCTGCATTAAATAAGCCGAAGCCTGCGGAAACAGGATCTTCACTGAAAACATTCAGACCAATATTAGAAAGACCACGAACGATAGGGCTTACAAATTTGGTAAGGCTTTCGCGGTCAACATAGTTGTTGAAATAATATACATACGATCCGCCTTTCATTGCAAGCGTGATAAATACCAGTAGTGTTAGTACAAGCATGATGATCCACGGTCTGTTTTTAAATAAATCAGTTAAGTCTTCTTTTACACTTGATTTTTGTTCAGGCTTTGGAACGATGCGTTCTTTTGTTGTTAAGAACGTGATGAGCAGCATAACTGTTCCGATGACAGCGAGCCACGTCATTACTTTCTGAATCCCTTGCGATTTATCACCATGACCTGCAGATTCAATGATGGCGAGCATGAAAACCTGAACAAAAAATTGTGCGAACATCACCGCAACAAAACGGTAAGAAGATAAGCTGTTACGTTCGCCCATATCGCCGGTAATAACACCGCTTAAGGCGGAATAAGGAAGATTGTTTGATGCGTATAGCAATAACAGTAAAGTGTAAGTAACAACTGCATAAATCACTTTGCCTTCATAAGAAAAATGGGGTGTACTGAATGCAAGCAATGCAATGACACCAAGCGGAATGGCAGTAAATAAGATCCATGGTCTGAACTTGCCCCATTTTGAAATTGTTCTATCAGCTAAGGCGCCGACGATCGGATTAAAACCGAAAGCAGCAACAAGACCAACCGTTAAGATTAATATAGAAGCGTGCTCTGGTTTAAGTCCGTAAATATCAGTATAGAAATAAGCCAGGTACGTTACAAGCGTTTGAAAAACGAGGTTTGCCGCAAGGTCGCCGAGACTGTATCCAACCTTTTCAAGCACAGATAATTTTTGCGGCTTTGCAGCGTTCGCTGCTGCTGCTTTTTTCTCCGGCAATGCCAATTCCTCTATGCTCATACAGCGCTTTTTGTTTTACGAATATATTATTGTTTGGTTGCGATCACACTATCGAATGCGGGCTTCTGTTGAAAATTTCTGTCAAATAATAAGGGATAATTTGTCCGTCCACGAATGGGCCAATTGTTCAGCCATGATTGACCATCATTCACGCCCCAGAATGTAACCCGGCTTACATTCTTCTTATATTTCAAAAAGAGTTTAAACAAATCCGCATACGCCTTTGATTGTATCTGTTCAACAGAATCAGGTAAGCCATTTGCATACGGATTCATCGTTGAATCACCTTTCGCAGAAGCGCTTACATCGGCTGTTGCATTATCCCAGGGATTGTGTAGTACGCCTAAATCAAGTTCAGTAAACATTACTTCAATACCTAACGCAGAAAATTCTTTTATGCTTTCTTCAATGTCGTTCATCGGTACATTATCAGCGCGCCAATGACCCTGTATTCCTACGCCATCAATGCGCACACCGGCGGCCTTTATTTTCTTAATTAATGCAATCGCGCCAGCTCTTTTCTTTGGTTGTTCTATATTGTAATCATTATAATACAATTTTGAATTCGGTGAAGCTTTTTGCGCAAGGCGAAATGCTTCAGCAATATACTCATCGCCGAGTTTATCAAGAAAGATGGATTTACGCAAACTGCCATCTTCATTCAATGCTTCATTCACCACATCCCATGAATAAACCTTGCCATCGTAGCGTTTTGCAACAGTTGTAATATGATGTACGAAATATTGTTTTACAGAATCTGCACTTTGCATGTGATGCATGAATGCAGGCAACTGGCTATGCCAAATAAGATTGTGAGCATTTACTTTTATTTTATTCTTTTGAGCATAAGCAACAAGCTTATCGGCCAAATCAAAATTGAAATTGTTCCATGAAGGTTCAATTATTTCAGCCTTCATAATATTCTCAGGTGTGACCGCATTGAATTGTTGAAGGATCAACCTGTTGACGGCTGTATCTTTTTCTTCTACCTGTTGTGTGTTAATGGCAGTGCCAATAAGAAAATCTTTTTTGAAAGTTTCTTTCAACGAAGCCGTTGCCTTTTGCGCTTTAATTGTTTGAATGTTCATGAATACAGTAATCAATAAAATAATTGAAACAGATTTTATCGGTGAAAATGTTTTTGATGCAGCAGTAGCTATTAAACCAAGCAAGTGTTGGAGCTTCTTTAACTGTTGGTTTGGCTTGAGGATAGTATTTGAAAAAACAAGCAGCAAGAAAAACAACTGTCTCATATAGCAGATTAATTTGTTTTTGCTTTTACGATTTGATATTTACCACTTAAATGCATCAGGCCAAATAAATACAACAAGCCATCATAATAAGGATCGAAATAACCATCTTCATAAGGTTGAAACTTAGCATTCCACAGGGCACGCACAAAATCAAGACTATGTTTTTCTTTATTGATTAATGAGGTTGTTGCGGCAGTAGCTACTAAACCAAGTGAGTGTCTTAGTTTTTTAAAACCTCCGGCCTTGAGAATAGAATCCGGTCTTGATCCATCCATATTAAATTGATCTTCGAATGTATCAATGCCTTTTGAGCGAAGAAAATTTTGAAAGCGCCTTGCATAATCTTCCTGCCACTTTTGATCCTTGCCAAACCAATTGTAGTCCATGGCAATGTTCATGGGAACTCTCCATGAGTCATAACGAAATGCAACAGGTATCCAAGGTGTATTATGCGGAGCGCCGCTAAACTCTGTATAGTCAGGATTCAAGCCTGTCAGCCGGTGACAGGCTCTGGATAAAAATGAACGGGAACTATCTGCACAATCCCTATAAAATTGCTCATGACCATCCTTGGCATATAGTGCCCAAACCTCCATAAAAGCAGGCAGGTGATATGAAGGATCAGTCCATCTATAACCGTCTCCTTCGGGTACAAAACTTATTTGCTTGTGCTCTGTGTTGATAATGTTGTAAATATTGTCGGTACCATCTTTCTTCCACATCGCATCTAATATTGTTCTTGCTTCTCCGTAATAATTGATGCCTGCATGATTTCCCCAACGGTTGGAAGCAAACAACAAACTTGTGATAAAATACAACTCTCCGTCTGAAGCGGACCCTTCAGAATTTTTCTTCATGGTTGTTGGATTAATACTCCAGGCAAAATATGCTTCTCTTGAGCCGTTCCGGTGCTGCAAATATTTCTTCGACCATCGCCAGATGCGGTCAAACACATCTTTCTTATCTAATTGAACGGCGATCATCATTCCATAAGAAAGACCTTCCGTTCTTGCATCGTGATTTTTTAAATCAGAGACATAGGCCATAGAATCTCCTACTTCAAAATACACACGGTTGGCACCTTCGAAGAGTTCATAGTAGACCGCTGCAATTTTTTCATCGATATCCTTTTGCTCATAACCTGCTTCACGAAAAACATTTCTGTAAGTACCGGAATAAAATGCTCCCTGGTTTGATGTTTTCTTGTTTTGGGCAAAAGAATCATGACCGAAAAAAACAATTGACAACAATAAAAGGGAACTCAACTTACCACAGTTCATTATTTGAATTTTAATTGCAATGGTCATTACACACCTGAAGTATCTGGCCACGGTTTTACCCGTTCATTACTTGAATGACAATTGCGGCACAAACAGTTATAGTAACAAGAACTCAATGGCGTGCAATCCTAAATGCTCTAAGAGAATCATTATTCACTGCTACTAACAAAAGCTTTTCATTGTTAGACAAAGGTATTAACTCCATGTCCTTCACATCACCGTCAATAATAAAATCGCTTGTTGTTGGCGAAACAGATTGAAACGTTTTGTTTTTACTTCCCTTCAAAAACAAACCATAAGAAGCATCGTACCTTCCCGTCATTACGTCTGCCTGGTATTCATTGCCCGCAATTATTAAATCAAGATATCCATCACCATCTAGATCATTACAAACAATAGAATTGATCGGTGCAAATTGAGCTTCTACAGGAAGTACATGTTTTTTAAATTTTCCATTGCCGAGGTTTTCAAACCAGCAGCTGCGTGTTTCATCACAACTCAAATGCAACAGTCCTTCTTTTTTATTTGCAGAAAAGATTTCATCAAACGAAGCTTTAGAATAATCTTTTGCAAAAAGGAATTGTTTCTTTATTGCAGGCACTTGTTCTGAAAACATAGCTCGGCTGACAGCAGGATAGAGATGTTTATTTCCATCTTTGCTTTTGATATAATAAAAGAATATGGGATCTATGCTCCCGTTACCATCCAAATCCTTTGCAAATAGTTGCATTGGCTGATCTTCCGAGACATCGTAATTACAATTCAAACCCAAATTACCGGCTATGATGTCTTTGTCGCCATCATTATCCATATCAGCTACAGCCAGGCTGCGCCACATTCCATTCATTTGTGTTAAGCCGGTATTTGAAGTTGCCTCTCCCAACTTACCATGATTATTTTTGAAAAAACGAACAGGCATCCATTCACCAGCAACAATTAAATCGATCTGCTTATCATTATCAAAATCGGTCCATATCGACGAAGTGATCATTCCCGGTTTTTGAAGCGGTGGACAAACTTTTTGAGTTACATCTGAAAAAACACCGTGATTATTTTGAAGGATGAAGCTTCGCGCTGGAAGCGGGTATTGGGTTGCCACCCTGCCGCCTATAAAAAGATCAAGGTCGCCATCATTATCGTAATCACCGGCACTCACGGTTCCTGCAATGGTTCTGACATTAGAGGGTATTGCTGTGTTGCTGACACTAAAATTGCCCTTGCCATCATTCAAATACAATCTTGGTCTATAATTGATGGAAGTATCAGGTTGCTGTATATCTCCGCATGTAACAATAAGATCAAGATCACCGTCATTGTCAGCATCAAACAAAAGGCAATCTACATCCTCTTCAAATTTTGAATTGTCTGTGAGTTTCTTTGGATGGAAAGTTTGATTCGAGTTTTGCAAAAAGAACTCTCCCGAAAATGTTGCAGCGCCACCAACAAAAAAATCAATTTTACCATCCTTGTTTACATCACCGGAAGTTATAAAGGGCCCCATTTGAGAAAACTTTTGCGGCAGCAATCTTTGAACTGCAAAATCATTGAACTCGTAATCAACATGACGATACTGAATACCGGACAAAGGTGTGATGTCATAAAAAAGTAACGATGATTGAGTGGTTGTTGACGGATTAACCGAAGCCTCATTTTGAGCGACCATCACCGTATTATCTACCGCAACATTTTTTCTTACTTCTTTCTTTTGATTGGGCCAGATGATAACCAAAGAATCAATCTTTGAATTAGCCCCAAGACCGAAAATCAGGTCCTGGTCAACCGAGGAATAATAACCCCTTACGGGGTTTTGCTCGCTCATCTGCATTCTTTCATCGCTGTACAGGCAAACCTTTGCACCGAAGCCATGCTTATTGCTATCATTCCCTTTCAAAATTATTTTTACAAAATGAGAGCGAACGGGTTTAGCGTTCTGAATTGTATTGTTAATAAAAACAAAGGCCTCTTTGTCGATGTTGTTAACAACAAGGTCTAAATCGCCATCATTGTCAAGATCGGCATAGGCTGCACCATTAGACATGGACGGTTCATCAATGCCGGATTCTTTAGAACTGTCTTTAAAGAAATAATCATGGTTGTTGATGTATAAATAATTACCGAGGTTTACATGACTAAGGCTGGCTAATTTTTTCTTCAGCAGTTTTTGTTGTTCTTTCCTGTCCAGTGCCGCAGTGAATGTCTGGCGACTGAACTCTATAAAATCTGCATTAATAAAATCTCTTCCTATACCGTTTGTTATGTGCATGTCTTTCCAGCCATCGTTATTGAAATCTGCCAGCAAAACACTCCAGCTCCAGTCAGTCGCAGAAACACCGGCTAATTGTCCAATCTCGCTAAAAAAGGGAATCGCGGCATCACTATCGCCATAATATCTGTTACCGTTATTAAGCTGAAACATGTTTCGCATAAATTCCGGCTCGTATCCTCTGAACCGCTCGGCCTGGTATCGTTCGTAATTCATGGAAGAATACGTAACTTTCTTTCTTTCATTGTACTCCGGTAGCATATCTAATGTAACCACGTCGCTTAGTCCATCGTTATTCAGATCGGCAGCGTCAACTCCCATGCTCGAGTAACTCTGATGACGCAATGATTTATCAATGCAATTTGTGAAAGTTCCATTCTTATTATTCAGCCATAAAATATCATTCGATACAAAATCATTAGCAACATAGATATCCGGCCAGCCATCATTATTAAAATCACTTACAGATACACCTAATCCATAACCATCGTCTTTGATGCCTGCATGTAGACTAACATCGGAGAAAACAGGATGGCCTAAGTGCAAGGAATCACCATCGTTCCTGTATAACCGGTCATTTGCAGGCGAATTTCCGCTTCTATCGCGGGGGACAATATAGTTGGCACTGACGTTGCTGTTATTAAAAGTATAGTTGGCCAGATACATGTCAATGTCTCCATCCCTGTCATAATCCAAAAAAACCGCCTGGGAAGAATAACTCGTGTCAGCAAGGCCGTATTCTTCTGCTTCTTCTTTAAAGGTTAAGTTGTGTTGGTTGACGAATAAAAGATTTTTTGAGCGATGAAGAAGATTTTTCCCGTAAGTGCAGATATAAATATCATCATAACCATCGTTGTTGATATCAACAATACTTACCCCGGTTGCCCAAACATTCGTAACCAGTCCGGCTTTCTCTGTAATGTCTTCAAACTTGTTGTTGCCTTTGTTGATGTAAATTCGGCTGCTTACCTGGTTGGCTGTAAAAACTATGTCTTTTAATCCATCGTTGTTAAAATCCCCGATACCAACACCGCCTCCCATATACCCAAATTCGTTGATCATAGAATTGGTTGAATCGGTATCATGAATGTCGTTACTGAAATGAATACCGGATTCAGAAGGATCTAACACTGAAAACAGGGAGTTACGATCTTTTGTTCTGCAGCTTTGCTCAGCGAATGCTAAAATCAAAAAGCAAATAGCCGCCAGGTAATATGGCTTCAACAACATCATATCTTTTGGCGAGCAGACAAGTTAATTAATTTCAAAACTGAATGAACGAAAAAGCCATTACTATTGTAATGGCTCTTATTGTTCACTACTTAACTCGCTAGTGGATTAATGGATTAGTTGAGGTTTCGGCAAATGGGATTGGAAGCATATCCACCTGTCCTGGTTTCGGATCAGGCATGATTGACGGGAAATATCCTTTTTTTCTCCAGCGAAGAATATCAATATTATTGACTTCTTCACCTGCTAACTCAACGGATCGTTCATGCATTACTGCTCTTAAAGCCTCATCTTTTGAAGTAAGTACCACAGGCGGCATATTTACACCTGGCCTGGCACGAACCATGTTGATATAAACTGCGGCCTGGTCAGGCGTTCCTATTTCAGCTTCACATTCTGCCAGCATTAAAAGAACATCAGCATAGCGCATCACACGTTGATTAATGCCGCTGGAATGGAATGAAGCCTCTATCCAATCAATTGCGGAATATTTTTTGAAAATTCTTTTTAACGTGACACCATTTCGTGTACTTGGGTCAACATTTAACATGGTTGCTGTTAAGGTAACCCCCGGCTGAGTTCCTCCCTTGGTTAACTCTTGATCACCTTCTTCCCAAAAAGTCATTTTATACCGTGGATCATTGGCTTCAAACTCATCCAAAAGGCTGTTTGATGGAATCACATTGCCCCATACATTTCCATATTCCTGGTTGCGCACTGTTTGAGGTCCCCAGTTAAAAGGTGGCTGAAGTTCTCCAACGTATCCCCAATTAAAATTGCCGTCCCCCCTATCCTGAAAAAACACTTCAAACACAGACTCGGCATTGGCTTCATGACCTGTCGTTAGAACAGTTGACCCATCAGCTATATCGCCATCAAAATTCCACGAGAAATTTACAAGGCTATACTTTCCTGAGTTCACAACGGCAAGCAGTGCAATTTTGGCGGCAGCATAATCGCCATTCTGCATTTGAACTCTTCCTAATAAAGTATTCGCTGCACCTTGGGTCGCTCTTCCAAGATCATTGCTCGTGTAACTAAGCGGTAATTTTGAAACGGCATCGGTCAAATCACTAATGATTTGTGTATAAATATCGGCAGCCGGTGATTTTCCTTTGAATTCTGTGGGCGATGAAATAGGTTCAGTATAAAGAGGAACGTCACCCCATTGTGATACCAATTCATTATACGCCCAGGCTCTTAAAAATTTGGCTTCACCGACCAACCGGTCTCTAAGGGTAGTGTTATCAGTAACATTGGGAGCTTTTGATAATACTAAATTTGCCTTATTTATCATCTGGTAACACCCGTTCCAAACGCTGGTCATTACCGCATTTGTTGGGGCTGGAGTAGCCTGCTTTAATAGTTCTGCCCTGGGAGCTTCCAATTGAGCACCACCTGCCCATGTTTCACCGCCACGCATGTCATGAACAAAGAACCATTCCCTGCCCACGAGTTCTGCAGCGCGCATAGTAGAATAAATGGAGTTAACTCCATTCTGGAGTTCAGATGCTGTTTTGAAATAACTTTCCTGTGTCGGATTATTGTGATCCGTTACATTCAGTTTTTTATCGCATGCAATTAGGATAACTAGTAACGCAATTGCTGCAACAACTATTTTATTAATGCTTTTTTTCATATCGTTTTCTTTAGCAATTTTTAGGATCATTAAAAGTTGGCCTGTATGCCTACTAAGTATGACTTTGGTTGAGGATACACAGCGAAGTCAATACCATTTGTCAGGGCTATATTATTACCAAAAGGAGTTCTGTTACCGACTTCGGGATCAAAACCGCTGTACTTACTAAACGTTATAATGTTCTGCGCGGAAACATAAAGGCGCAAACTGCTCACCACTCCTTTTGTGAATGATTGCAAGGTTTTGGAAGGAACGGTATAACCAATCATTAGATTTTTCAAGCGTAAATAAGAACCATTTTCAAGGAATCGGGTAGATGGCCTTGCATTCTGATTTGGATCTCCTAAAATAGCTCGTGGAATATCTGTGCCTGTATTGGTTGGCGTCCAGGCTCTTAATACGGCAGTGCCGGCATTGAAGAAACGTACCATGCCTTCCGTAATCACTCTGGTGGCATTGAAGATCTTACTGCCCTGGACACCCTGAAAGAAAACGGAAGCGTCCAAGCCTTTGTAGCTAGCGCCTAAAGTCAAAGAATAACTAAAATCTGGTAAATAACTTCCCAGAAATACCCGGTCCTTTACATCGATGACACCATCCTTATTCATATCCCTGAATTTAAGGTCACCAGGAGAAGTATGCTTGGTTGGATCGTATGTTTGGCCGGACGAAGGATTGACCTGCGCGGCAGATGAATTTACGTCTGCTATCGATTGAAAAATTCCGTCAACAATCCAACCATAAAAAGACTGGATTGGTTGACCAACTGCTGTATTGGTGATATTGTAAGTACCAAAATCCTGATCACCACCTGCCTCAATATTGGTAACTCCTGAAGCCAACCTTGTTACTTTATTTTTGGTATGGGTAAAATTGGCTACAGCGTTCCAATTAAAATCGCCTTGCCTTTGATAATAGCCCAATTGAAATTCAAGACCTTTATTTTCCATGCTTGCAACGTTTTGCTTTACTGTAGAATTAATAAAGCCAAAACTTGCAGGAAGCGGCACATCCAGGATGAGATTGTCTGAGCTCCGCTCAAAGTATTCCGCGGTAAATGTAAACTTGTTCTTAAATAAGCCGAGGTCTAAGCCAATATTCAACTGCTTTGTCTTTTCCCATTCGAGGTCCTGGTTCCCGAGTCCGGGAATAACGGAACCCGGGCCATTATCAGGTACATTATTAAATGGATATGCTGAACTATTGGCAGCAACACTCACCAGCCAGGGTGTGCTTCCTAATACCACTCCATTAAGACCTGTAACGCCATAACCGGCTCTCAGTTTTAATTCGGAAATCTGCTGTATATTTTGGATGAAGTTCTCCCGATCAATTCTCCATCCGATAGATCCGGACGGGAAAGTAGCCCATTTTTTTCCAGGTGCCCACACCGAAAGCCCATCACGACGAATCGCGCCGCTTATAAGATACTTGTCTTTAAAGTCATAGTTTATACGTCCCAGTACCGACATCACCGAATTTTCATCAAATCTTGTTGACGATGAAGGATTGAGTGCAAAATTGAGCGTTTTTAACTCGTTAGAAGGTTGGTTGCCACTTTGTGATGAACTATTTATCTCCTGGTTTTGCTGCTCATACACCGCAATTGCATTGATATGATGGCCGCCAAAAGTTTTATCAAAGGTAAATTGCTCTGTGTATAACAATTGGGTTGAAACAGTTCTGTTATTTGTGATGGTAGCCTGCGTGGCACTGGAACCATTTACAGCTCCATTATCATTGAAGATCGGTGAAAAACGGTAGTCGTACCCATTGGCATAGTCCACGCCAAAAGTGGAACGGAATTTTAACCACTTTGTGAAGTTGATTTCAAGGAATGCCGTACCGAGAATTTTTACGGTTTTCCTGTTTCCCGGGTTCTTTAATTCAGCATCTTCAACGGGGTTTGTCGGGTCTCCGCCATCCAACACAGGATGAGCTCCTCTGTATCCGCCATTTGAAGTAGGATCGTAAACGGGTATATGCGGAAACATTCGGATTACATTCACTAGGTTTGACCTTGAACCTGTTTCATTATTATCATAAGCCTGATCGGCATGTGCGGCGTATAAGTTTTGGCCGAAAGTAAACGTCTTGCTGATTGTGTGTTCCGAATTAATGCGGAAATTGTAACGACGGTAACCGACTTTCGGGGTAGTACCGTTTTGATCCATGAATCCGCCAGACATGTAGAAACGGGACACATCATTACCCCAGCTCAATCCAATGTTGTGTTGTGTCATATTTCCGTGTCTGAAATACGCATCTTGCCAGTCGGTGTTAGTCTGACCATAGGTTTGAGTGGCGCCGGGATATATTGGTTCATTTAAAGTAGGCGGTGTTAATCGTGGGACCTGGCTACCTCTATAAGCTAGCGCATACTGCATGAATTGTTGTGTATTCAATAAATCAATTCTCTCTGTTACTCTTTGAATGCCATAATAAGAATCGAGATTAACATGTAGCTTACCATCCTTCTTGCCTTTTTTTGTGGTGATCATAATCACACCGTTCGTTGCTCTGGAACCATAAATCGCAGCGGCGGATGCATCTTTTAACACGTCGACCGACTCAATATCCCTTGTATCAATGGTAGCAAGGTCACCCGTCGGAAAACCATCAATCACGTACAAGGGATCCGAAGCAAAACTTATGGAACTGATTCCGCGAATACGCACAATCGGCTGCGTTCCAGGGCTTCCGTTATTGGTTACCTCTACTCCCGGCACTCGTCCTTGCAGCGCTTGTTGCACACTGACTGAAGGAAGTTCGTTAAGAGTTTTACCTCCCAGACTAGACACGGCCCCTGTTACATTCGTCCTTTTTTGTGTACCGTAACCGACAACCACCACTTCGCTGATACTTGACACAAGAGGTACGAGCTCAACAGACACAGAAGTACTCGCGCCCACCTGCAATGAATACACCTGATATCCGACCATAGAGAACTCAAGGGTTTGGCCGTCTTCAGCGTCAATCGAAAAAACGCCTGATGAATTTGTAACCGTGCCTCTTGTCGTACCCTTTACGATCACAGAAACGCCTTCAAGAAGGCCACCTTTATCATTCGTTACCTTACCTGTGATCGTCTTATAAAAAACAGACTCCGTTATTTGCTTATTTTCCGTAAAATTTTGCAGCTTAACAACAATGTCATCGAGCTCATCCTTTTTTATCAGTACAACCTGGTTACCGGAAACATAATACAGTACATCCAAAGGTTCCAGCAACAGGTCAAGCACTTCCTTTACTTTTTGATCAGTAGCGAGGATTGACACCTTCTTGCGGGAAGGAATTTTCTGAGAGCTGTAGACAAATTTTATTTCTACGAGCTTGCTGATCTCATTCAGCACATCTCTTACTTGTTTTTGTCTTACAACGAGAGTGATCCTCTTATCCAGCACTCCCTCTTCTGCTTGTGCCGGTGTGGAATAAACCAAACCAATAAGGAAAATCGACAGCAGAAGCCGGTGTAACCTCATACGTTTAAAAGAAATACCGGCAAAATGAGCAAGGTTACGATTTTTCATAACAGCAATTTTAGTTTAAGCAATTGTTTTTGCAGCGAGAAACATTAGCTGCAGTTATTTCGTTGGTTTTTATTTATTCATTGCTACTCACATCCATTTGACTGTATCACCACCTGACCGTCTATAATTTCATAATCAGCGCCAATAGCTTTACAGATAAGGTCGAGCTTTCGGTAAAAAGTTTCAGCGCTTAAATCAGCCGTTACCGTACACTTTTTTAATAGGTCATTATCATAAACAATGTTAACTCCATATGTTTTGCTGAGTTGGGCAAACACGTTTTCAAGGGGAGCATCTTCGTACAGCATAATTTTTTGATCGACCATATCGGGAGCGATCACAACTGGGTTTTGCAGCAGGGTTTTTTTGAATTCCCGATTTGACTTCTTATATACCAATTCCTGGTTGGGAGTCAAAATAATGCCTCCAAGTTGGTTTGGCGATGCGGTTTCCACATTAGTTGTGTTTTCCTGTGAATACACACTCACTTTACCGGTTCTCACTGTTACCTGGATAGTTGAGTCACTGTTAAAGGATCGAACAGAGAAGCTTGTACCCAATACTTTAGTAACGATTTCATTCGCGAAAACCCGGAAGGGATGCGCAGGATTTTTCGTGACCGTAAATAGCGCCTCACCTAAAAGATAAACGTCCCGTGTTTGTGAGCTATCAAAATTATTTGCGTAAGCTATTCTGCTGCCTGCACCCAATTCAACAATACTTTCATCAGGCAATTTTAAGCTAATTGTTTTTTCGGAAGTATTTACACTTTCAATCAGATGTTTGGAAGGGGTTATCACTGTATAGGCAAATTGTCCGAGCTTTGTATTTTGTCTTTGGAGGAAATAAATTGCAAACCCGATTGCTCCAACAAACACGGCCGCGGCCGCAAACCACCATTTTTTACGAAGTGAAATCAGCAAAACGGGTGGTTTAGGTTTATCGACAGCTTGCCCGCCTATCGTACGAAGCATTTTTTCTACTTCCACTTCTTTCTCCTGATCATTAACAGTAGACTTATGCGGAGCGAGTGTCTGCAAAATTCTTCTTGCTTCTACGATCGTGAGATGTTTGTCGGGGTGTTGAGCCAGCCACTTATTCCAAAACTCGTTATCTTTTTCCTTGCCCTCCTGTACCCATCTGATAAAATCGTCATCCATTAAAAAATCATAGATGTCGAACAGCCTGAATTCTTTCATAAATCTTTGTCCTAAACTTATGAGTTCCCCAAACCTGTGCGATCCTACTGCTTTTACAGAAAGTTTTTTGTACCGAATGTTGCAAAAAGAGAAGTATTGAGCGACTGCTATTGAGCAATAAATCCTGCCTGTAAAAGGCTTCTGAGCTTGTGTAATGTTTCATGAAGAAGATTATACACAGATTGCCGGTTCACGTTCATTAGCTCGGCAATCTGGGCATGATCCAGGTGATGATAGTATTTCAAATAAATGATTTCTTTTTGCTTTTTGGATAAGAGCTCAAACGTCTTCCTGAGCCTTTGAATTTTTTCCTCATTTACCTGCCTCTCGATAATGATTTGTTCAATCGAAAACTCATAGGAAAAATCATACTCGTTGTTTGGCAAGTCCGCATGATTATTCTTCTGTAAAGATTTGAGAATTTTGTTTTTTATAGCACGCAGCAAATAATATTTGGGCGATAAAATCGTATCGGCGATATCCCGGCGTTGCCAAAGGCTAATAAATACTTCCTGTACGCAATCCTTTATCAGCGCCTTATCTATGGTAAATCGGGCGCCATAATTATAAAGATCATCATAGTATAATAGCATCAAAGAGGCAAGCGCATCGGCGTCATCTCGTTGCAGTCGTTTTAGCAAATCCGTCCCAGACATGAGAATCCAGATTTTTTTAACGTTGATAAATGTAAGAAATATTTTTTTTGTCAGTTACTCATTATCAAGCAACATCATTCACCAGCGCTCCGATTCCGCCAATAGAAATTCTTATTTCATCTCCACTCTTCAGTGTGAAACTATGCCAGGCGTCCCCGTTCCGGGCTAATTAAAGAACCAAAAAAATTCATCTTCAGGTGTTGGAAATTGACCGAAAAGACAGTGCTGTAGGTTGTTCTTTATACATACGAATGTTTTAAACGTGGTTGGCAGTCTTCTTATCAGGCATTATGCTTGCGAACACAAAATATTTAATTCTGATGCGAAAATTCTTCCAATAAAAGCCATCGAAGAATTTTAAACAAAAGATTTGAATGGAGCACCAGGTGTAATAACGAGAAATCATGAATCGCAAAATTTCAATATCGTAACGGGTTACTAAAGATAGTTTCAGTACAACTCACTAAGTTTCGAAATCCCCGCAAAATCAATAGCAGCGGGATTTTCATTTTCGGTAGATCACGGTAAGAAACCGTTTTCCGTTCCATTTTGGTTCACCATTGTTTCACCAATTCAGCATCGGTGATGCAATCAACATTGATAGTAGCTTTGGTGCCGTTTTGTAGTGCATTGTAATCAGATGCACACAAGGTTGGCATTGAAAATTACAGAATAAACATCTTCAGTTCGTCATTTATCAAAAAGATTTCAAACCACCAGTGATAACGAAGTATTCGCATTCAACTTTATCGCCTTCCGTTTCATAGATATATTTGGACCGAACAACTTATCGATTTTACCTTGGGGCTTAACGCTGCAGTCCTAAAGGTGCCTCCATCTTTCACAGGCTTTTTCCCCTATCCTTCCTATATTAGCCATCCTATTTATTGGTCCACCGGGCCAAGTGCCGGTGGCAATCTATTAACGAACGTGCGACATTCAAAAAGAAAACAGCATTATGAAACCTAAAATTGGTATCTCAAAAGACAATCTGACCCAGGTAGCTCATACTCTGAACGTATTTCTTGCCGACGAGTTTTTACTTTACCTTAAAACAAGAAATGCACATTGGAATGTTGAAGGTTCAGATTTCCACGCCATGCATAAATTTTTTGAAGAGCAGTATGAACAGCTTGATGAGATAATGGATGATGTGGCTGAACGTATTCGTGCCTTAGGTCATTATGCGCCAGCTACGCTTAAAAGCTATCTTGAGTTAACTCACCTTTCTGAACAGTCTCGCGAAGGAAACGACAGCGGCGGTTTCATAAAGGAGTTGCTGGGTGATCATGAAAGCATAGTCACAAGGCTGAGGGAGAACATTAACAAATTTGCCGGCGAATTGAACGATGCAGGCACCAGCGATTTTATTACAGGGTTAATGGAAACGCATGAAAAGATGGCCTGGATGCTGAGGTCACATCTGAAATAAAGACAACTCCAGCGCATGGCGCCGTTCACAATGAATGCGGCATATTTACATACCTCACCTTCCTGCAAAAAGTATTGGTGTTTTCGTATTTTTTTGGGGGCAAAAACTTCTTCGATTACTGCGATGTCGGTTTCGGTAAGCGGCGTCGTTGAGTGATCTTTAATATAGGCAATCAGGGATTGGTGCATTTTGTGGCTGCAGCCTTATTTTTCACAAATGTAGGAATTGAGATACTCCTGTCTGTAAGCGAGGTTTTCTGTAATGGTACAGCATTTAAACAGCTAAAAAACGCTGTATATAATAAGAAAGAAAGAGCTCATGCCTTTAAGTCATAAGCCTGTTTGAGCCATCCCATTAGTTCCTTGTCTACTTCCTTTGGACTGGATATTTTTATTGTATGGTGAAACCTGTTCGGAGACGCTCGTTCTACTTTGGAAACCCTTTTGTTTATTAATCTATTCTTTAAATGAATTTCAAGATTCATATAATCTTTGCGGGTGTAAACTCCAGCAAATCCAAACCTGTTACCTAAGTGAATAGAGGTTTTCTTGGGTTCTATTTTTAACGCCCCGAATTTTTGTAGTTCGTTAATCAGTTTGTCATAGATCGCAGTTACGATAGGTTCTTTATCTTTAAGATGATCGAGTTCGATATATTCCATAGATGCTAATTTTATGCGTCATGCTTTAGTGGCTGTGCCCTATAGCACTAGTTTTTCAAATTTAGGTTGTATTTTCTTAACAATGCATTAAGCGGTTCAATTAATGCGAATGGATCCTGGTGAGGCTCTACTCCAATATTCACATGCCCATTCTTACAAGGAGTTAGTAAAACAAAAAAATTACCATAACGGATAATAAAATATTTAAGTCCTCCGCAATCTATATTACCCCGTTGGGAAGCAAGTTTAATTAATGTGGGGTTAACTAATAATTCTTCGTATTTATCGGACTCATTGGAGCTAACATTATGAATATCGCTACGCTGCTTCATTGAAAGCTCGTCATTATCATATACAGCAATATATCTTATGTGCTCGGATATTTCCAACGCCTCAGTGAGCAGTTTTTCTTTCCTTTCCACAATATTTTTTTACAAAGTTGGCATCTTTCTATAGATTAAACAACACACTGCCAAAAAAGAAGTAACTGTAGCACGAAAGTGCAACAACGTATTGCCGCAATTTGGGCAGATAGTTATTGTACAAAATCTGCTTGAAAAAATAATAGATTTCTGGTTTTGCCCAAATACCTGTAGATATTTCTTTAGATCTCTCTGACCAGACAAATACCCTGGACTATGTTACAGAAGTGGAGACAATAGTCTTGATGTTTTTTCAATCATAGTTCATCACATCTCATTATTTGGCGGAAAATAATTCCACTTGCAAGACCGCTATCCAGTAACTATATTTAGCCCTTAAAAACTTTTTAAACCCGCTGCTATGAAGAAATCCTTATCCATTTACCTGCTGAGTGCCATTTCATTGACTTCATTTTGCCAGCATTCGCAGCTCAGTCTTTCCGATGATTTCAAGATTGCCGAAAAAGAGTACAAGCACCAGACCATAACTCATTCGATTTACTATAATAACAGCTTCTACACAGCGACTAATTCAGGGATCGGCGGTAACTATAAATGGGCCTTTACAAAATTGTACGATTTGAAATTCGCCGTCACGATTTCAAAATTCGACAAGAGCATGAACGAGATCAAAAGCCTGGACCTGGAGAATGGCGAAAAATCATTTGGCCCCCTGGAACCTGAATTATTTTTGCTGAACAATAAATTATGTCTTGCTTATTTTCAACCCGATTCCAAATCTTCATTCAATCTATACCTGGCTATAATCGACGAAAACAATTTAACGGTAACGACGACAAAAAAGATCTGTGCTATCCAGCAGGAAAATGTCGGTATTTTTAAACTTGAATCCGTGGTGCATGCCGGTTTTGTACACATTGCCAGCTCGCCGGACAATTCCAAAACCCTGATCGTCTCCCATACTTCACCCAATACGCTACAGACAGTTGTGATCGACAATAGTCTGAATATTCTCAAGCAAACCATAGTTCATAGTCCCATCGACGGGTTTCATGTGTCGTCGGCAGTTTTAACCAATGATAACCTTGAATGTTTCGTACTCGCCTCGGACCAGGAAACAAAAATAATTTGCGTAGGCCCTGATGGAAAAAAAACTGAAACGAAATTAAATCCATCCGGCAATCTATACCCGTATCAAAGCACTGCCAGCTTATCAAAAGATGGGAAAAACATTTACATCTGTTCTACCACCACCCTGTTGGATGACGACGACAAGAATTGTAACGGATTCCTTCTTGCACAATTAGACTGCACTTCTCTAAGACTATCAAGGCCGTTGCCCTATGAGTTCTCCCCGGAATTCTTACAAGTCATCAGTGAAAGAGGAGGTGGCGGCAAACACAAGAAGGAATACTTCATGTATAGTTTTAAACCCAATTTGACAGAATTAGATAACGGCGACATCGTAATTCTTGGAAGCCCTGAAAATTTCTCCACCTCAAGTACCACCAAAACGTCTTTTGACATGAATAATAACATGCAAATGCGGGAGGTATCAACATCAACGTTAGTAGTAGGTCCGGTTATAGCGTTTTTTCCAAATAAAAATGGAAAAACATTTGAGTACACTGCAATTCCAAGGAAAATCAATTTCTCAAAAAGTGCACAGAGCGGCTCCGGGGCCATTCAAATTGTCCAGGCGCCGGGAATATCTCATTCTTACTCGAGTTTTATTGCTTCGGGCATAGGCAATGAATTTGTTATTTTCTATGATGACAATGAAGACAATTTGACTAAAGGCGATGCACAAACCCTCGTCACCTCGCGTACTCCCGGAAATCTTGTTTTGGCTGAGGCGGTAATAGGAAAAGATAAAAAACTGGCATACCGTAAACAGATTGGTGAAAATCTAAAAGGAAATTATACTTACTTTTTGGGAAATGCAATCCCCACCACTTCAACCTCCATCATTTTTCCTGTGGGAAAGGAAGGGCTGAATTTCAATGCCAGAAAGATGTTTTACTCGAATTGGTGTTTTCTGGATATTAAATAGAAGCAATACAAAATCACTATATTTATTGAGGGCCGAAACGGACAATTCCGAAAATATTACAATTACACCGCTAACCTGGCCACACTATCGCATAATGGAAACGCCGATAAAAATCCTGGTCGTAGAAGACGAAATGATCATCGCTGCAAAAATTTCCATGCATTTAACCAGTCTTGGGTATGAAGTGACAGGTATATTACCACGTGGTGAAGAGGCCTTGCTGAATGTTGAAGAAAACAGGCCGGACATTGTGCTTATGGATATCCGTTTGAAAGGCGAGATGAATGGAATAGATACGGCTATCCTCATGCAGAGAAATGCAGATATACCTGTTATTTTTCTGACGGCGAATGCTGACGAAGCAACTTTCAATAAGGCAAAAGCCGCAAAGCCTTATGCGTTTATTTCAAAACCGTATAAGCAGCTTGATCTCCAAAGAGCAATTGAACTTACAATCAGTCGCCTGGCTGCTGACGAAAACAAATTACCGCCTGCGGACAATGTCGCTAATGACCGCCCGTTTATCCTGAGCGATCGGATATTTGTACGGCAACGGGAAAAAATGATAAAGATTATCGTCGCAGACATATTATATATAGAGGCGGACCGGAACTATTGCAGGATCTTTACAAAAACAAACGAATACCTGCTGTGTATTACTCTAAAAGCGATAGAAGAACACTTAAACAATAATATCTTTTTGCGTGTGCATCGCTCCTACATCATCAACCTTTCACATCTAGATGCAGTTGCAGATGATCATGTGATCATCAATCAAAAAGCGATGCCCGTAAGCGAAGGACTAAGAGAAAACTTGTTGCAGCGAATACAGACACTGTAAAATAAAATCGCGCGTATCAGCCACTATTTGATCCAACAGTTTAGGGATCTTTGCTTATTTTGAAAAATGTCAAGATATATAGATTTCGCCCGACTTGTTTTTCCCAATTTTTTTGGTTTGTTTTCCCATGGTTTCGGTTCTTTGAATACTGATATTTGCCATCAACAAGTGTATACATTTTAATCAACTTATCTGGTGTTGATCAGGATGCGGGATTGTATGAACGACCCGCCCGATGAATTTGCTGCCAGCAATTAATGGTGATGGCGCCTAAAGTGGGAATAATCCCTTATGGGAGAGCCGTTGGCAAGTGTCAAGCTTGGGTGGTTGGAAGGAGGGGGAGGGAGGGCCCCGCCCCGGGGTCGGTCGAAGATAATGTGACACAAATAACCGCCACACCTGATCCTCAGGACCGTGAAAAGAAATAATTCTACTCATCGATTTTTTCCATACCTGCACAACAAGTCTAACCGTCCCGGACAAAGTCAGTCCCGATAGCTATCGGGATCGAATACCGGCTATTACAAATCACGCGTGCATCTGATTTAATGCAGTTCTACTTCGCTTACCGGGTTACTCAAAAAACTTGTTTCCTTCTATGCGGCCCTAATTGATTTAAATTCAAAGAATATATGGGTACCGTTGCTTTTGTCTTCCTTCATGGTTCCCCCTAACTGGCGGGTGAGCAGGGATATAAGCTGTCCCCCGAAACCGGTGCCCTTGATCGTGCCTCCTTTGCCTACACCGTTGTCCGATACCAGCATTTGTAAATTACCATTCGCTCCCTGCTCTAATTTGATCTGCACTTTTCCGCTTTGTCCCTGGGGAAAAGCGTACTTAATCGTGTTGGTAAGCAGTTCGTTGACAATAAGGCCAAGCGGCACCGCTGTATCTATGTCCAGACTCAATTTACTCATAGCACATTCCACCTGTACTCTTTTGTGAGCGGAAAAGGAATCAAGTATGCTTTCACTGAGGTTGATAAAATAATCTTTCATTTCAATAGCACCGAGATTCTCACCCTGGTATAATTTCTGGTGAACGATGCCGATTGAATGAACCCGATTTTGGCTGGCGAGCATGGCTTCTTTGGTATGAGCATCGTCTATTTGGTTACTTTGCAATTCGAGGAGGCTGCTGACAACTTCAAGATTGTTTTTCACCCTGTGATGAATTTCTTTCAACAATAATTCATTCTCTGCATTTCTTGCGAGAAGCGTTGCCTGCGTATTATTGAGTGCTAAAACCGTTTTTTCTATTTTATCGTTCTTATCCTTTAGAGCCAGGTTCACTTTTTGTTTGTTGCGATTATTGCGATAAAGAATAAACGAAATAACAAGTGCGCTTGCTAAAAGAACAATGACGGCATAAAAGCGCAATTGGTTTCTGGCGTACACCCTGGCTAAGTGCAAATCTTCGACGCGTTGTTTTTCTTTTATTTCTAATAGCTTGACCTGTTTGGTTTTTTCAATATTTGTAACAGTATCTTTTGCCGCTGCTGAAATTTTTAAGAAGTCATAAGCTTTTGCCGGATCTGTTTTTTCAAAAATCTGCGATAGCAAATGCGATGAATTCATTATTACCAGGTAATTTTTAAAGTGGGTCGCGCCGGCCAGTGTTGTGGTTGCGTATTTTTGGGCTGAATCAGGTTTGCCTTGATTAAAATAAATCTGCGCCAATTCATTTTTTACTTCGTTTTCAAAAAAACCTTCATACTCTTTTGAATCCGCTAAAATCTGCTTGCAATAATCTACCGCTTCATCATATTTCCCAAGCTTGCTGTTAATACGGGCCAGTATCATCTTTGGCCAATTTACCTGGAACGGAAAATAAAGCTTTGAATAGTCGAGGGTTTCCTGTGCGAAATGGGAAGCGGAATCCAGGTTATTCAATCTTTCATGTTCCTGGGCCAACAGGAACATGGCACTCCATTGAGAGAAATGGTCCGCTTGTTTCAACATCGGGTGATAATAGGCATTTTGCGCCCACTTTAATGCTTCTTTATCATCACCCAGTTTCTGGTAAAGCAGGCCCATCATATTTATTCCGAATACCTGTCTTACAGGAGCATATTTTCTACTCAGTTCTATTTGTTCATAGGCTGTACTAAACCCTTTTTCAAAAGAGGACGTAATAGCGTAAGAAAAAGAAAGCGCTTCCAGGCATTCCAACTGGCCAATGGAAAATTTAATCTTCCTTGCCAGGTCCAAACCTTTATTGCCCCAGTCCACAGATTCGGCAGTATTACCGAGTGTTGCGCCTCGAGAAAGCCAATAAAAAGCGTGCACCTTACTTGTATCCGAAGCATTGCCCTGTATGATATTTTTAAAACTATCTGCGGCGGATGGCCCGGCCGGAGCCGGCTGGGCAAACAGTATATTATGGCTTAATAAAATTGCCAGCGCAACCAGGATATTTTTTTCATTTTGAAATGGTCTCCTTAAACGGGGAGGAAGGTGGTGATACATTGCTTTCGTTTTTTTGAGCAGGTTAGCTCTTTTTTTCATGTCCTTGTCACCTTCAAATATCAATCTTTTTTGGTACTTACAAACCCGGTCCCAACAATCGAATCAGCCTGTTTACAGATCACGTGCAGGCGGTTTACAACTATGGTATTCATTGTCATTTTCATTGGCCGGTAATTAAAGAACCGTCGTCGGACAGTTTTAGCCTTTGTTCGTCCTAACAGCAGATTTCGTGCTGTTTTATCATACTATATTCAATTCGCCATTTGAATTAATGAAGTAGCACCCTGAAGAAGCACACTATCGGGTAGCTATTCAAATAAATCAACCAATTTCTTCACAATAAATCAATTTAAAATGAACAACAAACTCCTTTTTAAGATGAAGAGGTTTTTTCTTCTGTTTATGCTTGTTCCCTTTGTCGGCTCCAGCCAAACTAAAAATGTAGTTTCCGGCCACAGGGTATTTCCCAAGGTCGATAAAGTGCTGGAATTTGAAAAAGCGTTGACGGCCCATGCCCAGAAATACCATAGCGGCGATGCGACATGGCGTGTATTTGAAATACAATCAGGTCCTGATTTCGGGGGTTATCACATCGTTGAGGGACCAACCAGTTGGGATGCACTCGATAAAAGAGGAAACCTAGGAACGGAACACAACAACGACTGGAACCAGAGCGTAGCGATCTATTTAACCGACAGGCAATCGGCTAGCTATTCGGTTTATGTTGACTCCCTGAGCACTGTTGCCCTGGGGGATTTTTCTGATAAAATAAATATCACCCACGTCTTTCCCAAAATCGGTTGCGGTCCTAAAATCGTGGGTATAATAAAAGATTTGAAAAAAGTATGGACAGCCGACGGATCCACAGTAGCTGTTTATTCTGTAAGTTCTTCGGGTCCGACTCAATTCGCGCTTGTAACAAGATACAAACAAGGATTAAAGGAAAAAGCTGACGGTTTTCGCAAACCGTTCAAAGCAACGTACGAAAGTATACACGGCGCAAATTCTTATGAAAAATACCTTGAAAACATTCGTCAGTATACTAACGATGCCTGGAGCGAGTTACTTTTCCTGCGCCCCGATTTGAGTTCGAAATAAGAATGATTGCAGCAAAAGACAGAATGAACTAATTCAAGCGAAAACGAAACTGATGCTTTGCTGCTGCCAAATCCTCGCACACAAATTTCACATTGATCACAAAGGCCGCAGATTGTCCAGAAAACAGAGACCAAAGTATTAAAGGCAGCGAAACAATAAATAACTTAGAAGTTAAGAATCATAAGGCCGCTTCGGGCGGCCTTTAAATTTTAGATGTGCTTATACTTACATTTCGTCCTTAGCCCGTGTCATATTTTTAAAAACCATTTTTCGCTTAAAGCTCAAAAAGTCCGGGTTATCGAAATATTTGTTTACCCATTTCCCCGTTTCATCTAGAAACGGATCAAACTCCTGGGTATGATCATTTAACCATTCACGAAACGAGAAATGATCAAACAGCCTGACAAATTCAGTAAAATAAATATCCGCTACCCTGTCATCGCCTTTAATGACCATTGTATTTTCATCATTCTTCGTAACTGAATTCTCGCTATAATTAGCCGAACCACTAATGACGATGGGCGTATCACCCAATGGGTCCACCAGTATAATTTTGTTGTGCAGGTAGTCAACACCGCTTTTTATGATCTTGCCTGCATTAGTCTCGGACACCCATTGATCAACCTCACTCTTAATATACGCTCCCGCTGTAACCTCCACGTCCTTATCATCTGTCTGGAAAGTATTGTATCCCTTTCGCTCATCCAGTAAAATGTATCTTATGTATGGTTTATCTTCTTTAAATACAGCCTGGAATCTTTTATCTATGTTGAACGGGTAAATAGTACAAACCATTTCGGCAGCGCCTTCAATGAGATCAGCATATGTCTGAAGCATATCCGTTTTTTTGCGGGGACTGAAGAAAATGGAAATCCCCGCCGGAATATCTGCGGCCTTTTTATCTTTCCCGTCGTTTAGACCTTCAACTTTGTCCTGGTATGTTTTCCTGTCCAGGTTTTGAAAAACAAGGTCCCAGTAGTCGGCATATTTTTGACCAATTTTAGTATCATTGATAACATGTCCTGTATCACAATGCCCGAAAATTCCTTTTGCGGAAATGTTGGTTGATCCCGTCCACACCTTTAGTGGGTTATCATTTTTATCTAGTATTACAAAAAATTTGTTGTGCGCTTGTGCCACCTGGTTGTCTCTTACGTGTTTTACAAGCTTCGACGCCGCCTGTTTCAGCAGCGCCTTTTTATTTTCATCTCCATAATTCACGGCATCATAAACAATATTCACATCTACTCCTTTCTTTTGAATACTCTTTAAAATCTTAATGAAATCAGGATAATGAAACTCATAGACTGCTCCCCGAATCTTCTGTCCTTTTTTTGCAGACGAAACAAAGTCCACAAGTCCTTCGTACAAACCTCTTGAAAGCCAGTCAACGGCCTTCTGATCTAAGACATTTTCATCTTTGTCAATAGGTCGTATATTTTTAAAATTTTCGGCGTAGGATTGGCTGCCGGAAACACCTCGATTGAAATATATCCCATGCTTTCCCTCGATATATTTTTCTGTTTTAATAGTTATTTGCTCTGAAGCGAGAGTTTTAAGATCTTTAGTTGTACCCCCTAAGGCCGTTACGATAAAAGTATACTCAACTCCCGGCTCCGCCGTAAAATCCTTCCATAAAAAACTTTGAACAGGATGCAAATGAGTGGGATACTTTTGCCCCTTGACCTTGTTTAAATCCTTTTTTTCAATGGGAATAACCGATTTAAAAAATTTCTGGCCATAAAGCCATATCCGTTTCTTACTCTTTGTTTCAACCCGTTCAAATGAGAAACCAAAGAATCCAGTTGGCTTATGTTTCATATCCATTGATAGGAGGATCGTATGCGTTCCGGAAACAGCGTAAAGCTCCAGTTCGCCAACAGTTTTTTTTACTCGCATGTTTTGGTTTTGAGATTGATGGTTGATTAAAGCAGGAAAAAGTCTTTTAGCTCCGCCAAAAGTGCAGGCAAGATAAATTGATTTTCGACAGAAAATAAAAAGAGAGCTGGCGACAAAGCAAAACCCCCGGCATGCGGGGGTTTTAGTCCAAACCGTCCTCATAGAAAATCGATCTTATCTTTTTGCCACGTCAAACTTGCGGAAAATGGATTTCACGGCGCTGTTAATCTCTTTGCTTGTGAGGTTGCGGCTATTTACTTCACCAGTTGTCCATCCCTGCCAAACTACCTTATCCGTCTTTGCATCGGCTACTGAAATGGTTACTGTTCCTTCCCTGATCGGAACGGAATAATCATCATATCCCATGAATTGAGAAGGATAGTATACATTGTAAAAACGGCGGGCATAAGGGTTGAAAAACGTGCGGATAAACGGCTGACTGTAAACAGGGTCATTTTGACGCCGGCTGCTGCGTTCTACCAGCACGTCATAGCTGATCAATACGTCGGGTCTCCTGTTATCTAATCGCCAACCCTGTTTGTCCAATTCTTTCGTAACGGCCGCCTTAAACTTTTGCTCCATCAGGTCGTTCGTCTTATTGTGATCATTCTTTCCGGAACCATCCTTATCAACCCATGCAAATGTTTTGTAATTTCTGAAATCAACAGTGTCATCTTTCTCTACATGCACAGGCGCCGAGCAACTTGCAATAATGCATGCTGCTGCGAGAAGACTTCCCATTAATCTCCAACTCGGGGTTTTCATAAATTTTCCTTTTTTTAGTGATTCATTTGATATCGATATATAAACGACAAAATCAGGCCTGGGTTTACTAAAACATTGTGAAAGTCAGACGAGTTTGGAAAACAAACCTCGAGACGGGAGGTCCGTGCGTGGACAGTCGCTGCGGGGAACCCGGGGGCCGATAATTCCACCACCGGAAACAACTATGGGAGGCCGGTTTCAAAATGCCGCTCGGGAATTTGCACGTCCAAAAAGCCTTTTTTGATCAGGCGTTGCTGGAAATCCTGCTGAACATTATAGTCCCCATGTACAAGAAATAAAGTTTTTATCTGCCGCGGGTCCTGGCAGGCAAGCCATTGACTGAGGTCCTCATAGTCGCCGTGCGCGCTCATGCTGCGGATAGAACCAACCTCTGCATGCACTTCGTGGCGCACGCCATAGATTCCCACTTCTTTCGCACCAGCCATTAATCTTCCCCCCAACGACTGGGGCTCGCAGTAACCCGTGAGCAAAATGGAATTGTGGCTATTTTCGATATTATTGCTGATGTGATGCTTCACCCTCCCCGCCTCCGCCATGCCACTGGCAGAAATGATGACACAAGGCTCATTCCTGAAATTTAAAAGCTTGGATTGGTCAACAGTCCTTATATACTTCAAGCCTTTAAATGAAAAAGGATCATTGTCCGTTTCTAAAATTTTCTGTATGGTTTTATTAAAATATTGCGGATATTTTTTTACGATATCAGTTGCCTGTATGCTCAAAGGACTATCCAAAAAATAATCGAGGTCAGGTAATCGATTTTCAATTTCCAGTTGATTTAAGGTAAATAAGATCTCCTGGGTCCTGCCCACGCTGAAGGCAGGAATGATCAATTTTCCTTTTTTTACAAGGCAGGTTTTCTGTATCCAATCTAACAACATGTCTGGCGTAGTCAAATTCAGATCATGCAAACTGTTGCCATATGTAGACTCCAATAAAATATATTCAGCTTGAGAAAATTCCTGCGGCGATTTTAAGATCACATCCCGGTAACGCCCTACATCGCCACTGAAAGTGATGCGACGATCTTTGCCGTCTTCATTGATCTTTACATGAACGCAGGCACTTCCAATAATGTGGCCTGCATCAGTAAATAATGCCTGCACTCCATCTATCACATCAAACCACGTCCCATATTCTGTGGAAATAAAACGGTCGAAGGATTTTTGCGCATCATCTCTTGTATACAACGGACGCAGGTAAGGTTGACCACTAGCTGCTCTCTTCTTATTCTCATATTTCACGTCGTCTTCCTGTATCTCGGCCGAATCAAGCAACAAAACTTTGGTGAGCTCAAGCGTTGCCGGCGTGCAAAATATTTTTCCCGCGAAGCCTTCGTTCACTAACTTCGGAATGAGACCGCAATGATCCACATGTGCATGAGATAAGATCATTACATCCACTGAGGCGGCATCGAAGCCAAATTCCCGATTCAATGCATCTGTGTCCTGCCCCATTCCCTGGAACATGCCGCAATCCAACAAGATCTTTTTCCCCGATTTCAGGGTGACTAGATGTTTAGAACCGGTTACGGTTCTGGCAGCGCCATGAAATGCAATTTTCATATTTCCTCCGAGCCTTCCCTATGCGCGCAACAGCCAACCACGGAGACACAAAGGACACTTAGTTACACGGAGGTTCTCCGTGAATCTTTGTGCACTCTGTATCTCTGTGGTTACAACAACTAAACTTAGTCCCATCGTTACCTCAGGAAGGCTTTTTATTTTTTACTTTGAATGACCAGGTTACATGAAACTCGGCAACGATCACACCGTCACTATTTTTTCCCACCGATTTTGCCCTTACCGATGCCGCTTCACGTGTTTGAATCGCTTGTTCGATGGCTTCTCTTATCCTGTTTCCACCTTCACACACAAAACTCGTTCTTCCCGTCGCCTTTTTAAAATATTCAGATTCTACTTTCACAACGAGCATGGATAGCGCCGGATCTCTCTTATATAAATGTACCAGGCATAATGCACCTGTACTCATTTCTGCAGCCATGCTCAAGCATGCAAAATAAGTGGATCGAAAGGGATTTTTTGTAAACCATTTGTACGGAACTGTCACCCGGCAGGTATTTTCGTCAATATCCCTGATTCGAATGCCGGCAAAATAAGCATTCGGCAGATGAGACAGCAAGAACATCCTCCATTTGAAAGGATGCTTCAGCGTTTTTATAAATGCCGATGTATTTGCATTCATTATTGCTCGGTATATTGCTTCGGATCCAGTGCCGTAGGCGTCCAGTCACTGAAAAATTCAATTACCTTATCGCGGTCATAACTTTTCTTTCCGTCTTCGAGATACCAGGAATTCTGCGTCTGTATTAACTTACCATCCGCGTCGAGAACCAGGAAAACGGGGAAACCAAACCGCTGCGGATAGCCATACTTCGCCAGCAGCTTGCCATTGAAATTTTCCTTGCTGTAATTCATATGATAAACGATGTACCCGGACTTTATAATGGAGTCAATTTTTTTGTCGCTGCTGATAAAATCATGAAACCTCGCGCACCATACGCACCAGTTGCCTCCAATTTGAATAAACACGTGTTTACCTTCAGCCTTTGCCTGCTTTACTGTACTGGCAATTTTCTGTTCTGCGTTTTCTTCGGGTTTGTAAAGTTTGAACTTCGTCATATCCTGCGAAAAAATGAAACCGCAGCTCGTCAACAGGATCAGCAAAAAGATGATCTTTTTCATAAAGAAATATTAAGCTTACAGATTTATTTCTACCTGGTTCTTCAGCAGATCTTCAAAAGCATCCGGTTTTCTGATCAAGGCAGCCTTTCCGTCTTTCACCATTACTTCGGCCGGTTTATAGCGGGAGTTATAACTGGAAGACATTTCGAAGCCATAGGCGCCTGCATTGTAAAAAACAAGATAATCGTCTTCACGCACTTCATGCAAAAGACGATCCGATGCAAAGGTGTCTGTTTCGCAGATATAGCCTGTAACCGTATATACTTTTTCCTGCCCCTCCGGGTTTGAGATATTGACGATGTGATGATAGGCATCATACATCATGGGTCGCACTAAATGGTTGAGACCACTGTCCACTCCGACAAAAACCTGGTGATTATTATCCTTGACCACATTGACACGGGTAATTAAATACCCACATTCGCTGACCAGGTATTTCCCGGGCTCGAACCACAATTGGTATTTTTTTCCTGCAAGATGCGAATCAAGAAATTTCTTCAGCTTCCTGGCAATTAGATCCACATCGGTTTCTTCATCGTCGGGTTCATAGGGCACTTTGAAGCCGCCCCCAAGGTCTATGATACCTAGATCGGGAAAATGAGGAACGATCTCTGTCAGCACTTTTATCCCATGTACAAATACGTCTGCATCCTTTATATCACTGCCGGTGTGGATATGCAGCGCCTTTACTTTTATTTGACATCTGTCAACAAGAGTTATCAACTCACCCAATTGATCCACGGGTATGCCAAACTTGCTTTTTTCATGGCCGGTTGAAATTTTGAGGTTGCCACCGGCAAGAATATTGGGTCTTATCCTGACGCCCACCGGGTAATCGCTCCCGAATTTCTTTCCAAACTTTTCGAGATTCGAAAGACTATCGATATTTATATGAACACCGGATTTGGCGGCTTCTTCGATTTCTTTGAATGAAATTCCATTGGAGGTGTACAGAATTTTTTCGGGCGGAACACCGGCATGCAAGGCCAGCTTGACTTCATTGATGCTGCTGCAATCAATTCCGCTGCCGAGTGAATGGATATACTTCAAAACATTCAGATTGGTCAGCGCCTTGCACGCATAGAAAATCCGCGTATCAATCATGGAAAATGCAGAGATGAGCTTATTATACTGTTCTCTTATTTTCTCGGCGTGGTAAACGTAAACGGGTGTCCCAAATTCGCGTGCGATATTGATCAATTGCTGAGGTGACAAACTTTCCGGCATAACTGCGAATTTACGTTTATTAAGGAGTTCTTTTTTACCACGGAGGGACGGAGGGCACTGAGTTACACCGAGATTATTTTGGACATGCCCGGAAGAGTTCCGTTACTAGCGGGATGGTGCTTTTCGAGATGTTTTTTGTATGAAAATTTATCAGCAAGTCCTTGGCTTATTTGCAAGCTTCAAATAGGAAAGTAATTGGGCTGTATAGATAGGGTGCAGTGCCTCTACGGCTTTTAATTCTACGATTATCAGGTCCTCAACAAGTAAGTCGAGGCGTAAAGGCTCCGCTAATTGTTTTCCTTTGTAACAAAGCGGTACTGCCGCGTGGGATTGAACATTGAGGTTATTTCTGATCATTTCGTCTATCATACAAAAATGATACAAGGACTCCAGTAAACCTGGGCCAAGGTGCCTGTGCACTTCAATAGCACATCCAATAACCCGATAGCTGATTTCGTTGATCAATTTCTGAGTCATCATTGCGACATCCGAAGGCGTAAAATATACCATCAGACAAAGTCTACAATGATCAAAACACTGGTCCGAAAGGGGAAAATTATCTAATGATACCCCGAACTACGGTCTACCTCTGTGCTCCTGCGTGTCCTCTGTTCCTCCGTGGTAAATTAATCGCGAAGCCGCAGTGGCCAGAAACGTTTAAGGGAGCTAATTATTTTCATCGTCTTTCACGATCAGTTCCCCATTTTCGCCAACGATAAATCCGGAGTTTTCGGCGGGAGCTTCTTCAGTGGAACTTTCATTCAGGGGCAACTGCTGCTCTATATAGGTCGGCTGTACCAATTGCTCAGCTAAGACCTCTTTGATCTTTGGCAGGTCCTCAGCCGAATTGATACCAAAATAATCCATGAAGTTTTTCGAAGTGCAATATACTAACGGATGGCCCGGGAGATTCTCATTACGGCCACTAATAATAATCAATTCTTTTTCTAAAAGTCGTTGAACCGTGTAATCACTATTCACACCACGTATAGACTCAATTTCGCCCTTGGTGATCGGCTGCTTGTAGGCAATGATCGCGAGCGTTTCCAATGCGGCCCCCGATAAACGCTTCAAAAATTTATCGCCATTGAGCTGGGCCACTGTTTTATGAAATTCTTTTTTTGTAAGGAACTGCCAGCCGCCACCACTTTGTCTTACTTCAAAAGAATAAAATTCGGAATTATATTTTTCAACGATCCCCTCGATGGCGGATTCCACTTCATCCAGCAAAATCTTTTCGTCCATGAACCCGAATGCCTGGTTCACGAGCTCAAGAATCTCGAGCGTCGTCAAAGGCTTATCACTGGCGAAGATCAACGATTCAATGTGCGGGATGAGATTGTTTATTTCCATAGTCGGTCAAATTAGATATACCGGTCATACTAATCAAATATCTTTATGCACAGCTGTCTATATTAGTCGGTAGTCGATAGTCGATAGTGAATCAGTTTGAGCTTTGAATTTTGAATTTACCCTTGTAACGCTGCCGCTCCACTGATTATTTCAGTCAGTTCGGTGGTAATGGCCGCCTGTCTTGCCCGGTTGTAAGCTATTTTCAGTCCACGCAAAATTTCATTGGCATTGTCGCTGGCCTTATCCATGGCAGTCATGCGGGCGCCATGCTCGGAAGCATGGGAATCGAGAACGGCTTTATATAATTGTGTATTGAGGATCCTTGGCATCAGCACGGCAATCAACTGTTCTTTCGCCGGCTCGAAAATGAAATCTGCTTTCGTAGCTCCCTCCTTCCTCTGTACTTTCGGTATCGGTAGAAATCTTTCCACCACAAGGCGCTGCGTAGCTGCATTCTTGAATTCACTGTAAACAATTTCAACCACATCAAATTGCCTTTCTTCAAAAGCCTTTACGGCTGCCTGCGCCGCCTTTTGTACTTCTTCAAAGGTTAGATGAAGAAAAATATCTTTGAACGTCGCGTCGGCTTTGTAGTGATTTTTTATAAAATGCTCGTATCCTTTTTTGCCAATGTTCCAGATCGTTACGTTTCCTTTAGCAAATTGACCTGAATATTTTTCCTTGATCGTTTGCTTGGCGAGCTTGATAAGATTCGAATTAAAAGCACCTGCCAGTCCCCGGTCGCTGGTAATAACGATCAGCAGAACCCTTTCAATGGGACGCTCAACGGCCAAATCCATTCCTTCACCACCCTCGCTGTTGCTGACAATATTGCTTAGCATTTCCTGCAGCTTGCGCGCATAGGGACGCATTTGAATAATGGCATCCTGCGCACGGCGCAATTTGGCGGCACTGACCATTTTCATGGCCTTTGTGATCTGCTGCGAACTCTGAACAGATTTGATCCTGTTACGAACTTCTTTTAGTTGACCGGGCATTTTCTTGTTGCTGGTTTCTCGTTACTGGTTGCTGGTTATTCGTCGCGGGTTACGCAAACGGCAGGCAAAAGTACGGGCTTGCGGCTGAAATTCCATATTCATCGCATTGCTGGCGGTATTCTGCCGAACTTTACCTCTGAGCTGAATACGGTTCCGGTTTTAGCCGCTTTTTCTCTCACAGATTTCACGGATTTACACAGAAAGACTCGTTCTAAAAATCTGTGTTCATCTGTGGAATTCGTGAGACCTGTTTCGTTTTCACTCGATTTTTCTCTCACAGATTTCACGGATTTACACAGAAAGGCTCGTTCTAAAAATCTGTGTTCATCTGTGGAATCAGTGAGACCTGTTTCGTTTTCACTCGATTTTTCTCTCACAGATTTCACGGATTTACACAGAAAGGCTCGTTCTAAAAATCTGTGTTCATCTGTGGAATCAGTGAGACCTGTTTCGTTTTCACTCGATTTTTCTCTCACAGAT